>Ga0209815_1002600_pt1 | contig 10861 bp, 8 predicted proteins | sample CoawatmetaG00DNA_FD_187507 | JGI IMG/M metagenome (GOLD analysis project Ga0209815, IMG submission 187507) | Marine microbial communities from the West Antarctic Peninsula - Coastal water metaG002-DNA (SPAdes) (version 2) | ecosystem: Environmental > Aquatic > Marine > Coastal ...
CATTATGATTAAGTGGGAATAGTGAGAGGCCCTGAGATATTAAATAAATCTCTATTAATCAACCAATAACAGTTGAATTTGTGCCCCACTGTCGTTATGATACGCCTCCCTTATACGGCATCAGCCGGAACAAGGTATAGCGCGCCCGTAGCTCAGCTGGATAGAGTACTCGGCTACGAACCGAGCGGTCAGAGGTTCGAATCCTCTCGGGCGCGCCATTTTATTTTATAAGACGCTGTTATATAAAGACTTTTTGCTCTATTGTAAAATTTAACTGTTACATATTCTGTCACGCGCATTTCTTTTTTTTACCCTAAAACCCTTTTCGTTTAACTAGCTGAGCTAGGTCTACTTATTAGATCTTTTAAGCGTGCCTCTGTGGCTTGTTAGTCTGGCCTACTGAAAACCAATCTAACACGCTATTGGTCTCAATAATATCTCCCACGCCACTACCCAATAATAGACGTATACTCGTGCCTTGCTAGGCTTCATAACCCTAACCAAAGATAACTCAGCTCTTATTTTGTGGCCAGATTTACTTGACCATTTCATATGCTCATAAAACAGAGTTTCACTTCAAGCATTAACTTAGAGTGTAATGTACGCTGTCAGTATTCTGTTTTAGTCTGATCTAATGTTTCTAGAACCAAATCTTTGAAGCGTTTTGCAATAGGTGACAGGCGACGACTTTTTAGTTTTAGGAGATAATATGGGGGTAGCATAATCGGTTCTTTAAAATTTAGAACAACTATATTGTCACCCAATTGCCCTCCAGTTAACAGATCTGCTACCTCTGTTGAAACGGCAGATATAACAGTAGAGTTAAGGATAATTGGCATTGATATCAGCAGCGAAGTAGCCTCAATAATATTGGGCCGAGGAATTACGTTATGATAAAAAATTGCTTGATCAATAGCTGCCCGCATTGGGCTACCTGTGCGAGGTAAGACCCATTCATAACCGTAAAAATCGTGTACTTCGATATTTTTTACTCCTGCTAATGGATGTTTTTTATTTACGATGAGCCCAACACGTTCATTGCCTGCTGGAAGGATATCTAGCTCTTGTGTATTTACGTCACTTGAGATGCGCGCCAATACGAAATCATGCTTGCCAGCATGAAGTGCCTCCAATAATGTGGGACTCGAATCAATACTCACGCACACTTCCGCATGTGGGACGATAGATTTCAAATTTGTGATGGCTGGGATGATTGCAGTAACAGCTGCGCCAGTCACTGCCCCTAATGTTACCCGACCGCCCAAGCCCTGTTTGAACTCAGTAATCTCACGTGACATGTCGTCTATATCCATAATAAACGAATGCGCACGTTCGCAAACCATCTTACCTATAAGTGTTGGCGTCATTCCTTTAGGGCTGCGGTTAAATAGTCTGACATCAATAACCTGTTCTATTTCTGAAAGTATTCTTGAGGCTGCCGGTTGGGAAATTGAGAGACTGTTTGCGGCTAAATTTAGTTGGCCTGATTTATAAATTGAATTGATCAAGCGTAATTGATTTACTTTAAGGCGTCTGATGAGGTCCATTTATATATACCAAATTTGTTAAGTAGCTATAGGGTAATCCTATTTGAATGTTATGTTAATTCATACTATTATTTCTTTTACGATATGAAATATATTCATATTCGTGACTAATAATAATTAATTTTAGGCGATTTGCCGTACGCCAAAATGGTGACAATAACGCCTTAGGAGCTATAAATGAAAATTATAAAAAGACTCATATTATCTGCAACGCTGGCCACCACAATCATCGCCCCATCAGTCTACGCTAGCGAAGGTTATGTGGGCATAGCAATGCCAACCAAATCCTCGTCACGCTGGATTTCTGATGGTAACGCCATGCTTGAGCAGTTTAAAGCCGCTGGGTATGAAGCTGATCTACAATATGCCGAAGATGATATCCCTAATCAATTAGCGCAAATCGAAAATATGATAGTCAAGGGTGTTGATGTTTTAGTGATCGCTGCGATAGATGGAACTACACTGTCCAACGTGCTTGAAAATGCAAATGCATCAGGTATTAGGGTGATTTCTTATGACCGATTGATTGTTGGAAGTCCCCACGTTGACTATTACGCCACCTTTGATAATTTTAAAGTGGGCGTACAGCAGGCTTCTTCTCTAGTAGACGGTATGAAAAAGAAAGGTAATGGTCCATATAACATAGAGCTTTTTGGTGGTTCTCCTGATGATAATAATGCTTTTTTCTTCTATAACGGTGCTATGTCAGTGCTTCAGCCGTTAATTAGTGCTGGAAAAGTTAATGTGGTTTCTGGACAGGTAGGTATGGATAAAGTGGGAACCTTGCGTTGGGATGGTGCAGTTGCCCAAGCTCGTATGGATAATTTGATTTCTGCGCACTATACCGATAAACGAGTAGATGGTGTTCTTTCTCCTTACGACGGTCTATCTATAGGTATTCTTTCATCATTAAAAGGTGTGGGCTATGGTTCTGGGGATATGCCAATGCCAATCGTTACTGGGCAAGACGCAGAACTGCCTTCTGTTAAATCTATTCTAGCTAACGAGCAGTATTCTACAGTCTTTAAGGATACTCGTGAACTTGCACGTGTAACGGTAGGAATGGTTAACGCTGTATTAAAAGGTGCTACGCCAGAGATCAATGATACCAAGACTTACAATAATGGAGTGAAGATCGTTCCGTCTTACTTGCTTGAGCCCGTGTCAGTTGATGCGTCTAACTTGGAGTCTGTATTGCTGGGTAGTGGTTATTATAAAGCTAGCCAGATTAATTAAGCTGATTTATTTCATTGGCCTACCTTAGGGTAGGCCTACTTAATTGGACTATGATCATGAGTGATACGATTCTTGAAATGCGTAGCATTACCAAGTCCTTCCCAGGTGTAAAGGCGCTAGACCAGGTTAATCTGAAAGTCCGTACTGGCGAAATACACGCACTCTGTGGTGAAAATGGGGCGGGAAAATCTACCCTAATGAAAGTACTTAGTGGTGTATATGGCTACGGAAGTTATGAGGGAGATATTTTTTATGATGGTCGGCCTATGGCGTTTCAGGGTATTTCTGACAGTGAAAAGGAAGGCATAATTATCATCCACCAAGAGCTCGCTTTGGTGCCTTTGTTATCCATAGCAGAAAATATTTTTCTTGGAAATGAAATTAATACCAACAGTGTGATCGACTGGAATGAAACCCATAAAAAGTCAGCAGACCTGATAAAAAAAGTGGGATTAAGTGAAAGTACCTCGACACTAATAGAAAAGTTGGGTGTAGGTAAGCAGCAACTGGTTGAAATTGCCAAGGCATTATCCAAAAAGGTAAAACTGCTTATTTTGGATGAACCCACTGCAGCTTTACAGGAAAATGACAGTCAAAAATTATTGAGCCTATTGCTTGAATTTAAACGGCAGGGCATAACCTCAATTCTTATTTCACATAAGTTGAATGAGGTGAGTCGCGTTGCAGACAGTATTACAGTAATACGAGATGGAAAGTCAGTGTCCTCGCTAGATTGTACCACCAGCACTATAAGTGAAGAAGACATTATTCGCGATATGGTGGGTCGTGATATGGAAAATCGTTACCCAGAGCGTAACAGCAAAATAGGTGAGTGTTTGATGGAAGTGAAAGATTGGAACGTCTGGCACCCAGAGACAATAGATCGTCAAGTCATCAAAAATATTAAATTTAAAGTCCATATCGGTGAAGTTATTGGTATTGCTGGGTTAATGGGGTCTGGCCGTACAGAACTTGCGATGAGTATTTTTGGACAAAGTTATGGACGCAATATCAGTGGATCGATTGAATTGAGAGGAAAAAAAGTTAAAGTTTCCAGTATCTCGGAGGCCATTAAAAACGGTATAGCTTACGTCACTGAAGACCGGAAGGAGCTGGGGTTGGTGCTAGACGAGAATATTATACGCAACATAACCCTTGCTAATCTAGAAAAGGTGTCAAAAAATTTAATCATCGATGATAATCGAGAACGGGAAGTCGCTGAAAAATATCGTACTTCTTTACAGATAAGAACCCCTTCCGTTTTCCAAAAAGTCATTAACCTTTCGGGTGGTAATCAGCAAAAAATTGTGTTGAGTAAGTGGTTATTTGCCAATCCAGATGTGCTCATTCTAGATGAGCCGACGAGGGGTATCGATGTGGGTGCCAAATTTGAAATATACGCAATCATAAATGAACTAGCAATGCAGGGTAAAAGTGTGGTGATGATTTCATCTGAAATGCCTGAATTATTGGGTATGTGTGATCGAATATATGTAATGAATGAAGGTGAATTTGCTGGCGAGTTAAAAGGCGCTGAAGCCAGCCAGGAAAAAATAATGTCTTTAATTGTAAGGTCGTAGGCGGAAAAATAATGGTTGAAACTATAACTAAAAATGATACTGCGGCTACTGCACAGCCTCCTCTGAAACCAAGTGCTATGACACATTTGAAATCGCATCTTCGTGAATATGGCATCCTAATAGCACTAGTGCTTATCATGTCGCTGTTTCAGTACTTAACAGATGGTACGTTAATGCGGCCAGCCAATTTAACCAACCTGTTCTTACAGAACAGCTATATCATCATCATGGCGATCGGTATGTTGTTAGTGATTGTTGCGGGTCATATTGATCTGTCGGTTGGGTCAATCGTTGGCTTCGTTGGTGCTATCGCTGCAGTAATGATGGTTGATTACAATTTACCCACACTCTTGGTGGTCCCCGTCTGCATGGTGGTTGGACTCATCATTGGTGGCGCACAGGGCTATTGGGTAGCTTACTGGAGAATTCCTTCATTCATCGTCACGTTGGCAGGAATGTTGGTTTTTAAGGGGCTAACAATGGTCTTGTTAGAAGGGCAGTCAGTTGGGCCTTTCCCAAAGAGCTTTCAGCTTCTGAGCACGGGTTTTATTCCTGACTTTTTTGGGTCAGGTCGCCCAAACTATACCGCATTATTAATAGGCGTTTTGGCAGCTTGTGCGATTGTTTTTTTAGCGATTAGGACGCGACTGAAAGCGTTGGAATATGGTGTAGAGGATGAGCCTCTTGTATTTTTTGTCGCTAAAAACTTATTAGTTGCTGGTGGGTTTATTTACATCTCTTACCTACTTTCCACCTATCGCGGATTGCCTAATGTGTTGATTACTATGGCAGTGTTAATTGCCATCTATACGTTTTTCACTAATCGTAGCATTACTGGTCGTCGGATCTATGCTTTAGGTGGTAATCAAAAAGCAGCCAAACTATCAGGAATCAATACAGAACGTTTAACTTTTTTAACGTTTGCTAATATGGGTATGCTTGCTGCAGTAGCGGGGCTTATATTTGCAGCTCGTTTAAATACAGCCACACCAAAAGCTGGCTTCGCCTTTGAACTCGATGTGATTGCCGCGGTTTTCATTGGCGGCGCTTCTATGTCAGGTGGTGTCGGTAAAGTGGTTGGTGCTGTAATCGGCGCGTTAATTATGGGAGTGATGAATAATGGGATGTCACTTCTTGGCATCGGTATCGACTGGCAGCAGGTTATCAAAGGTCTAGTTCTGCTTGCAGCAGTGATTTTCGATGTATACAACAAATCTAAGCGCCACTAGGAGGGTTTCAACAATGTTTTTGTCTCAATTAAAAGGTGGCACTGTTGTTTGTCGTGTTGGTGATGAAGCGCGCATGGTTAATGGTGTTAAGAGTACTTATCAATTAGCAATGGAAGCGATTGAAATGGGTGTCAGTATTAGTGATCTAATCAAAGAAAAAGGTTTGGGTGATAGTGTTAATCTTGAGAGTTTATTAGTTGAAGGGTTAATCGACAGCCCAATGCGCCATCCAGATTATGCACATATGACGATTACTGGAACCGGGCTTACTCATCTTGGCTCAGCATCGGCACGTGATGCGATGCATAAGGTTGTAGAGGGTGAAAGCGATTCAATGAAAATGTTTCGTATGGGGTTATTAGGGGGTAAACCAGAATCTGGTGATGTCGGCGTTCAGCCTGAATGGTTTTACAAAGGGAATGGAAAGTCGGTTGTTGCTCCATCTAGTGCATTGGCGTCGCCATCATTTGCATTAGATGGTAGCGAAGAACCCGAAATAGCAGGTATTTATGTGAACTCACTTAAAGGTAAACCCTTTCGTATTGGTTATGCGCTGGCAAACGAGTTTTCTGATCATATTACCGAGCGAATTAATTACCTTTACTTAGCGCATTCAAAACTTCGTCAAACATCATTTGGTCCTGAAATTATGATTGGCGATTTACCAGCAGATATCAGAGGCACTTCGCGCATAAAGCGCAATGGTAATCTGCTTTGGGAAAAGCCTTTTTTGTCGGGAGAAAATAACATGTCTCATACTATTTCAAACTTGGAGTACCATCATTTTAAGTATGATATCTTTCGTGAGCCTGGTGATTTGAATGTTCATATGTTTGGTACTGCCACATTATCATTTGCTGATGGAATTTTGGTGTTAAATGGGGATGTTATAGAAGTGGAGTGCTCCGCATTCGGACTCACATTGTCTAACCCTGTTTCGACACTGCCAGCACCCATGGTGGCGATAGAGGCTTTATGAGCCGCAATCAATCACAGTCATTAGCAATCTACCCTGACCTTAAAGACAAAACGGTTCTTATTTCAGGTGGAGCGACGGGTATTGGTCGCTCTCTGGTCGAAGCATACGCGAATCAGGGCGCTAAAACGGCGTTTGTAGATATAGATGAAGGTCAGGGTAAGCAGCTTGAAAGTGACTTGCTATCGCAAGGTTATGATGTGAGGTTTACACCTTGCGATATTACTAATCAGGAGCGGTATCAGACCGTTATTAATCACGTTTCAGAATACTTTGGCCCTATCCAAGTGTTGTTAAATAACGCAGCCAATGATGTGCGGCACTCTTTGGATACAATAACTTCAGATAGCTTCGATGATCTTATCTCAGTTAATCTAAAACATAGTCTGTTTGCCGCGCAAGCGGTCATCCCCATGATGCGCAAAGCGGGTGGTGGATCTATTATAAACTTTGGTTCGGTAGGTTGGATGATGGCGAGTGCTGGTTACCCCGTCTATACGGCTAGCAAAGCGGCAACGCATGGGTTGACTCGAGGGTTAGCACGAGATTTAGGTGCTTATTCTATCCGTGTGAATACACTGGTTCCGGGTTGGGTCATGACTGAAAAACAACTTAAATTATGGGTCGACGATGACGCGCGTAACTTAATCCGACGTAGTCAATGTTTAAAAGGGTCATTAAAGCCACAGCATATTGCTCAGATGGCATTATTTCTAGGGGCCGACGCATCATCTATGTGTTCAGCACAAAATTTTATTGTTGATGGTGGCTGGGTATGAGTCAATTTCAACCAAAAGAATGGCCTCGTAAACTACGATCTTCAGAATGGTTTGGTGGTACATCACGAGATCACATCTATCATCGAAGCTGGATGAAAAACCAGGGCTTACCAGCGGACCTTTTTGACGGCAGGCCTGTGATTGGAATCTGTAATACGTGGTCACAACTAACACCTTGTAACGCGCATTTACGCGATCTTGCTGAGAGAGTAGCGATTGGAATTTATGAAGCGGGTGGATTACCGTTAGAGTTTCCCGTTTTTTCAACCGGTGAGAGCTCTTTACGACCCTCCGCAATGATGTACCGAAATCTGGCAGCAATGGACGTTGAAGAAGCGCTGCGCGCAAACCCATTAGATGGTGTTGTATTGCTTGCAGGGTGTGATAAGACAACACCTGCGCTTTTGATGGGAGCGTGCAGTACTAATATTCCTGCTATTGTTGTTTCAGGTGGGCCTATGTTAAATGGTTGGTTTAGGGGTGAGCGTGTTGGTTCGGGAACGGCATTATGGCAAATGTCAGAGGAGTTAAAAGCGGGCAAAATTAGTCAGCAGGACTTTCTTGATGCTGAACAGGCAATGTCGCGATCTTCTGGTTCCTGCAACACAATGGGAACTGCCAGCACGATGGCAAGCATGGCCGAAGCATTGGGGATGGCTTTATCAGGAAATGCGGCCATACCTGCTGTCGATAGTCGTCGTCGAGTGATGGCTCACATCTCAGGTAGACGTATTGTAGATATGGTTAAGGACGATCTAAAGCCTTCTGATATTTTGACGCCAGAAGCTTTCGAAAATGCGATACGAGTGAATGCTTCGATAGGCGGATCAACTAATGCTGTTATTCACTTGTTAGCAATAGCGGGTCGTGTTGGCATTGATCTGACGTTAGATGATTGGGATCGCTTAGGTCGTGATATTCCTACTATAGTTAACTTGATGCCATCAGGTAAATATCTTATGGAAGAATTTTTTTATGCGGGTGGCCTGCCTGTTGTGCTTCGTATGTTAGGGGAGTCAGGGGTGCTGAATCGTGATTCAATCACCGTTGCAGGTACATCCATATGGGACGAAGTAAAAAACGTTATAAACTGGAATGAAGATGTCATTCGCCCCGTCGAAAAAGCGTTAACAGAAAGTGGTGGTATTGTTGTTCTTAAAGGTAATCTGGCCCCGCTAGGTGCTGTACTAAAACCCTCTGCAGCATCTCCCGAACTATTACAACATAAAGGGAGAGCAGTAGTGTTCGAAGATATCGATGACTACAAAGCACGTATCAACGACGAATCTCTGGATATTGATGAAACCTGCGTAATGGTTCTAAAAAACTGTGGTCCCAAAGGTTACCCCGGCATGGCTGAGGTAGGCAACATGGGGCTTCCCCCAAAGGTTTTACGCCAAGGTATTACTGACATGGTCCGCATATCTGATGCCAGAATGTCTGGTACGGCATACGGTACAGTTGTACTGCATACTACACCCGAAGCTGCCGCTGGGGGCCCACTTGCCATTGTTCAAAATGGTGACATTATTGCGCTAGATGTCGCAAATCGTCGGTTACATTTGGATATTAGTGATGAAGAGTTAAATGCTAGGCTATCTCAGTGGACATCGAATATTGTGCCGCCAGCAAGCGGTTATGCCAAGCTGTTTAATGACCATATTCAGGGTGCCGACACAGGCGCTGACTTTGATTTTCTCAAGGGCTGCCGTGGATCTCCTATTCCTAAAGACAGTCACTAAACCTTAAAAAATATTAAATAGAGATACATATGGTTATAGGTAAGCATTTAATAGATGGACGGTGGGTTAAAACAGATGAAACTTTTGCTTCCTCACCATATTCAGGGAATAGCTTTACATTTTATAAAGGCACCCCTGAATTGGTCGCGCAAGCGGCGCAGGCAGCTGAATTGGCTTTCGAAAGCTTCTCTCAAAGCAGTGAAGAAATTAGAGCAGAGTTATTGAATCGAATTGCTGATGAAATAGACGCAAGGGGTGATGAAATAACCCTCATCGGTTCACAGGAGACAGGCTTGCCTGAAGCTCGGCTAATTGGAGAGCGAGGCCGTACAACTGGTCAGTTGCGTTTGTTTGCAGGGCATATATTAAAACGTGAGTATTTAGATGTGGTTGTTGATGAAGCAATGCCAGATAGGGAACCTTTAGCGCGCTCACAGCTAAAGTTAATGCAACGTCCTGTAGGGCCTATTGCCGTATTTGGTGCCTCTAACTTTCCGTTAGCTTTTTCCACCGCAGGTGGTGATACCGCAGCTGCACTTGCGGCAGGATGCCCAGTTATCGTTAAAGGCCATTCCGCGCACCCAGGTACAGGGGAACTGGTTGCTCAAGCGATAGATGCAGCGATTAAAGCACTTAATCTTCCGTCTGGAATATTTTCTTTGATTCAGGGAGGGGATAGAAAAGTAGGAGAGGCACTGGTACAGAATGTTTTTATCAAAGCAGTCGGCTTTACTGGCTCACTTGTAGGTGGTCGCGCGCTATTTAATCTTTGTGCTGCCCGTCCTGAGCCTATTCCTTTTTTTGGTGAGCTAGGCTCGGTCAACCCAATGTTTATACTACCTAATGCATTGGCACAACGAGGTTCGGAAATAGGTGCAGGATGGGCGGCCTCTCTCATAATGGGTGCAGGACAGTTCTGTACAAACCCAGGCATTACTGTGCTTATTGAAGGTGATGGATATGAAGAATTCGTCCACGGCGTGATCAACGGATTACATAATATACCTGAACAGGCAATGTTGACTGACGGGATTGCGCAGGCTTATCGTGATGGGATTGTTCGCATTCAAAAAGTAGAAAATGTTGAACAATTAATTGGACTCAAGTGCGGATTGCGCACAGCGGCGCCTTATTTATTTGCAGTAGATGCTGATACGTGGTTACAGCAAGATGAGTTATTTGAGGAAGTATTTGGTCCACTAGGCATTATTGTTCGAGTTAAAAATGAAGAGCAGTTGAGTCAGATTGTTCGCTCATTAACGGGACAATTGACCTGTACTTTGCATATTGACGAACAAGATTATTTATTGGCAGGTAAATTATTACCTATATTGGAAAGAAAGGCGGGACGTTTATTAGTTAACGGGTTTCCAACGGGAGTTGAAGTGTGTGATGCAATGGTTCATGGTGGGCCATATCCGGCATCGACGAATTTTGGGGCTACTTCAGTAGGAACCTTATCTATCCGTCGTTTTACCCGACCAGTATGCTATCAAAATATACCTAAGGAATTATTACCACTGAATTTAAGATGTAAATAGGAATTTTATGTATAAACTTGCCCTTAACGAAAGACACTATTTAGCCATGTGCCTCAAGTACTCATTAAGTTGAGTAGGCAAGGATAATAGCTATGTCCCATGGGGGTTACTTAACAGTGCCGGTAATGTTATCAATGACCTGCTGCATGGTATGGCTGTTGTTGTAGTCCAGCGAAATAGCATGCAGCTTGCCACCCGCATTATTTTCTTCACGCAGCACTAAGCTAGGAA
>Ga0209815_1002603_pt1 | contig 10856 bp, 10 predicted proteins | sample CoawatmetaG00DNA_FD_187507 | JGI IMG/M metagenome (GOLD analysis project Ga0209815, IMG submission 187507) | Marine microbial communities from the West Antarctic Peninsula - Coastal water metaG002-DNA (SPAdes) (version 2) | ecosystem: Environmental > Aquatic > Marine > Coastal ...
GTTGTCCACAATCCAGTCAGAAGCAGCGCTCCACCGGTCCCCCAACGCGGGCTGGCCAGAGGCGGCAATGGCGTACAACCTCAACATCGCACTGTCAGGCCCACGCATGTACGACGGCCAACTGACCGACGACCCCTACGTGAACCCACTGGGCAACCACGATCTCGGACCTAGCCACGTCGACGGCGCCGTGCGCGTGCTTTGGCAGACTTGGGCGGCAGCACTTTGCGTAGCCCTTGTCATCGGGTTTGTGCGCCTGTGATCGCCCTGCTAGGCTGTCCAAACACAACCTAAGGATCAGCCCCATGCGCCTCGCCCTCGCCCTTTCGCTTTTGACGACACCCGTGTTCGCGCAAACCTGCGGTGGACCCCTCCCCGCGTTCCTAGACGGGATCAGAACCGAGGCAGCCTCCATGGGGCTTGACGCATCCGCGACCCAACGGCTTCTTCAGGGCGCCGCGATTGATCCGGCCGTGCTGCGAGCAGACAGATCACAAGGCGTGTTTCAAAAAGATTTCATCAGCTTCTCGCGGGCGCTTATCAGCCAAAACCGGATGGACAACGGACGCGTCTATGGAAACCGCTTTGACCGCACATTTGATTCTATCGAGGCGAAATTCGGCATCCCGCGCGGGGTCATTCTAGCGTTCTGGGCGTTTGAGACCGATTTTGGCCAAGTGCAAGGCAACTTCAACACACGCAACGCGCTGGTGACACTGGCACATGACTGTCGGCGGCCGGAACTGTTCCGGCCGCAACTGCTGGCGGCAATTGAACTCACGGCATTGGGCGGCATGAACCCAGCCACGACCACAGGTGCATGGGCTGGCGAAATCGGCCAAGTCCAAATGCTGCCAAAAGACATCATCGAAAACGGCATGGACGGCGACGGCGACGGGGTCGTGGACCTCAAAGGGTCATCACCCGACGCGCTGATGTCGGGGGCCAACGTGTTGTCGTCACTGGGCTGGCGACCAAACGAGCCGTGGCTGCAAGAAATCAATGTGCCGGCCAATCTGGACTGGGCGCAAACCGGCCTGAACACACGCAAATCGGGCGCACAATGGGCGGCCTTAGGCGTCACCGCACGCAGCGGATCAATCGCATCCAACCTCAAGGCCGCGGTCTTGCTGCCCATGGGACGCAACGGTCCTGCGTTCCTCGCCTACCGCAATTTCGACGTCTACTTTGAGTGGAACAAAAGCTTTGTCTACGTGACCACAGCCGCCTATTTCGCGACCCGACTTAGCGGATCACCCGTCTACGATGCAGGCAACCCGACGCCACCGCTGACCGGATCTCAAATGCAATCACTGCAAACCAAACTGACGGCACGCGGGCACGACGTAGGCGGGATCGACGGTATCTTAGGGGCAATGACCCGCGCCGCAGTGCAAGCCGAACAAACCCGCCTTGGGTTGCCCGCAGACGCTTGGCCGACCACCGCATTACTCGGCGCGCTGTGATCCGCCCGCAATACCACTTTCGCAAAGTGGGCGGCGACACGCTTATCTGGCGGGTTGAACCCTTGCTCAAACGCAAGTTCACCCCGTTTGATATGATGCTCAGCAAGGTCAGCGAAATCTACGAACCATACTGGTACCATGACATGCCGCCGACCTGCATCAGCGTGATGGAACACGCAGCCCAAGCAGCGCGCACCGACCTCAGCTATCCAATTCTAATCTGCGAATACCATAAAATTATCGATGGGATGCACCGCGTGATGAAGGCCTATAGCGAAGGTAAATCCACCATTCGGGCACATCAAATTTATCTCCCAGAGCCAGATTACAAAAACACGCACCCCGACGATTTACCGTACTAGTTGGGGCGTCAAGCCACCATCGCAGCTGCTTTCTTAAGATCAACAGACACCAACTGCGACACACCCTGCTCGCCCATCGTGACACCAAACAACCGGTCCATCCGGCTCATTGTGACAGCGTGGTGCGTGATGATCAGAAAACGGGTCTGCGTGCGGCGGGTCATCTCGTCCAGCAGATCACAGAACCGCGTCACATTGGCATCATCCAACGGGGCATCAACCTCATCAAGCACACAGATCGGCGCAGGGTTCGCTAAGAACACGGCAAAAATCAATGCAAGTGCGGTCAACGTCTGCTCGCCACCCGACAACAACGACAACGTCGACAACTTCTTACCCGGCGGTTGGCACATGATCTCCAAACCAGCCTCCAGCGGATCATCGCTTTCGACCAAAACCAGCTTCGCCTCGCCGCCACCAAACAAGTGGCTGAACAACAGGCCAAAGCTCTCGTTGACCTGCTCAAACGCCGTCAGCAACCGCTCGCGGCCCTCTTTGTTCAAGCTGGCAATCCCGTGACGCAACGCCGCAATCGCAGCCTCAAGATCGGCCTTCTCAGACACCAAATTATCATGCTCAACCTGCACGTCTTTGCTGTCTTCCTCGGCGCGCAAATTGACGGCACCAAGACTATCGCGCTGACGTTTCAACGCATTGACCTGCCCCTCGACCACTTCGGACGCAGGCATCTTTTCCAGATCCGTACCAAGGCTTTCCAGCAATTGCGCAGGCGTGACCTCTTGGGCCTCCATAATCCGCTCTTGCGCGTAAGCCACCGTTTCGCGGGCAGCATCAGCGCGAGCCTCAGACCGGGCGCGCGCTTCACGGGCCTCGGATGCACCACGCTCGGCATCTCGCTCGCCGTCCGCTGCGTCGCGCAACGCAGTATCGGCTAACGACAGCTTGTCAGCAGACCCGCGACGGCGCACTTCCGCCTCGACAATCGCATCCGCAAGCTCAGACCGCTTGGCAGCAATTTCTTCTGGTGCGGCCGTGGCCTCCACCAGCTCAACCTCTGACACATCCTTGCGCTCTGCCAATTCCGCGCTGCGCTTATTGGCAGTTTCTAATCGGTGCTTCCAACCAGACACTTCTTTGGTAATCTCTTGGCTTCGGCGCAAACGGGCCTCACCTTCGCGACGAACCTCGTCATGGCCAGAACGGCGCGACATCATCGTAATGCGCGCAGCTTCAACCGTCATCTTGATGTCTTCAACTTGCGCACGCGCTGTGCCCAGATCACCCAAATCTGCAACCGCACGCTCAGCCTCAACCAGCGCACGGCGCGCATTCACGGCTTCTTCCTCGTGGCGTTTCACCGCCAGACCAGAGCTTTCCAGCTTACCCTCAGACAAATTACGATCCGCCTCGGCGCGACTGGCTGCACGGTTCGCCTCTGCGACCAGACGGTCAGCATCACGGCGCGCCTGACGGGCGGCCTGATCAGCAGCGGACAATTCCGCAAGAAACCGCGTCAACGTCTCATGGGCTTGGGCGGCACCCATTGCGGTGGCATTGACCTCTTCAAGATCACGCTTCAATTCAACCAAGCGGTTCAACTGCTGTAACCTTAACGCGGCGGCAGATGGCGCATCCTCTGACGCGGCACGGAACCCATCCCAACGCCAAACATCGCCCTCAAGCGACACAAGCCGTTGGCCCGGCTTCAATACCGCCTGCAACTGCGCACCCTCTTCGCGGCGCACAAGACCCACTTGGTTCATACGGCGGCCCAAAACCTCGGGTACATCCACAAACTTGGTCAGCGGAGCCACACCGTCAGGCAATTGCTGCGCGGTCAAATACGAAGGTAACGTCGCCCAACCCGACGCAGCGTCCGGCCCAATCGCGGGCGCACGTAAATCATCAGCAAGGGCAGCACCCAGCGCCTTTTCGTACCCGCTTTCAACGCGCAGCAAATCCAACACCTGCCCGCCCTCTGCAGTGTCGCGCTCCACCAGTCGGGCCAACGCGGCAACCTCGGCGCGCAACGCATTTGCCTCGCCCTCAGCTTCGGATCTTTTCACGCGGGCATCGCTTTCGCGGATCTGCGTCTGCGCACGAGCTTCCTCAGCCTCTGCCAATGTCACATCGGCCTTTTCAGCTGTGGCCACCGCCTGCGTTTCCGCGGAACCAGCAGCCGCAAAATCCGCCTCGGCCTTTTTCAGCGCAACATCGGCCTCAGCCATCGACACTTTGGCCTTTTCAGCCTCGGCCTCTGACTTTGCCAATGTCGTCTGGTTATCCGTCATCAACCGCCGAGCCGACTGGTGCCGAGCGGCCAATCGGGCCACATCCTCGGTCAATTGCGATAAATCTGCTTCGCGGGTCTGCAGCACGCCTGCAGACTCACGCGATGCAATCTGGGCTGCGTCCAAGCGGGCCTCATGGCCTTCACCTGCCTTGCCAATTTCGCGGGCTTCCCATTCGAGCCGCTCAATCGTTTCACCGGCATCCTTGTTCAGACCACCTTCGCGGTCCATATCCCGGGCAAGCTGATCAATACGCGCACGGAGCGTCTCAATCGTCTCTAACGCCCGCACCTCTTGGTCCTTCAACGTATCACGTTGGACCTGAAGCCGCTGCAAAACAGCCGCCGAGGTCGCCTCTTCTTCGCGCAGTGCAGGCAACACACCCTCGGCATTCAAACGGGCCTTTGCCGCGCGGCGGGCCGCTGTTTCAGACGCACCAGCAGCGGTCGTGCGCTCGCGCAATTGGGCGACAGCAGCCAACATCGCAGCGTCCGCCTCTGACCATCGGCGAAACAACAACATGCCTTCGGCACGGCGCAGATTTTCACCAATTTCACGGTACCGCGCCGCTTGCCTTGCCTGACGGGCTAATGTCGCCAATTGCGCGGCCAATTGCTCAACCACATCATCAACGCGGGTCAAATTTGTCTCGGCACCCTTTAGCTTCAGCTCCGCTTCATGGCGGCGCTGATACAGACCCGAAATGCCTGCGGCCTCTTCCAAGATCCGGCGGCGAGCCTTCGGCTTGGCATTGATCAATTCAGAAATCTGGCCCTGACGAACCAACGCTGGCGAATGTGCACCAGTGGATGCATCGGCAAACAACATCTGCACATCGCGGGCGCGCACGTCCTTGGAACTGACCTTATACGCAGACCCCGCATCACGGGTAATCCGGCGGGTAATCTCAAGGGTATCATTGTCGTTAAACCCAGCAGGGGCCAGCCGTTCCGCGTTATCAATGATCAGGCTGACTTCAGCAAAATTGCGCGCAGGTCGGGTCGACGCACCGGCAAAGATAACGTCCTCCATCGATCCACCGCGCATGGCCTTATGGCGGTTTTCGCCCATGACCCAGCGCAAAGCTTCCAGCAAATTCGACTTGCCACACCCATTAGGACCAACAACGCCTGTCAGCCCATCCGCGATAATCAAATCGGTTGGATCGACAAAGCTTTTAAAGCCATTAAGACGTAGTTTGCTAAAGCGCACCGATATTCAGCCCATTGATTCCTTAAGGTTCAAAATTGTCACCCACCGACACAGCCCGAGTCAACGGAAACGCCCCGCATATGGATAAATCCCGCGACTTATCCACAAGATATTGCGATTTTGGGCGCTGAACCGCTCTTTGGTTTGCAAATATCCCGACCGAAGGCCCCCAAATCTTGTGAAATGTGACGGCGTTACGTGATAGCGCGTCGGTTTCTGACTTGACGATGCCTGCCCCAGACAGGCACAACAGACAGGCACGGTTCCCCGCCGACGAAGCTCAGCTTTAGGGGGATGAAATGGGAATGTGGGAACGGCCGATCCAAATCGGGAGGCCAAAAACCACAGCCGCCCCCGCGACTGTAATGCGGAGAGTGCTTTGCGAACACGCCACTGGGTAACCGGGAAGGCAGCAAAGCATGATCGATCCGTAAGCCAGGAGACCAGCCATGCGCAATGAAACCATCCCGTCGGGTGTGACGGGAAACTGGAGACGATAACATGACAAAGACCATCGCAACCACTGCGCCGACGCAAACAAAAACATCCTCCACCGTGCTTTCGGTTCTTGCCGCAGGCATCCTTGGCTTGGGGATCATCACTGTTGCAGGCCATGTGCAAGCCGCCACATTGCATGACGCCGCACATGACGTGCGTCACACAACCGGCTTCCCCTGCCACTAAGCTGATGTTTCAGAAAATTGCCGTCAGCGCGTTGATCGCTGGCTTCGGTGCGGGCCTTGTGGCCGCACTGTTGCAATTCGTGTTCGTGCAGCCGCTTTTGCTTCATGCCGAACTGTTTGAAATTGACCCACATACCGCACTTGATCTGGTGACAGTGCCACGCGGGCCGTTTGATGTTGCGCGTGAAGCACTGAACATCGTCTTTAATGCTCTGATCTATACCGGATATGCATTTGTTCTGCTGGCAGCGATGGTCTGGGCCGAAGACCGCGGCGAACCAATTTCACCGCGCGCAGGTATCCTTTGGGGTATCGCTGGGTTCATCACGATGCACATGGCGCCTGCGTTCGGACTTGCCCCCGACATGCCCGGCTTGAACGGAGCAGACGTCGAAGCCCGCCAAATCTGGTGGTACGGCACGGTCGCCTGCACAGGTATCACCCTCTGGCTTATCGCGTTTGGTCAAAACTGGGCGATGTGGGGGGCAGCAATTGTCCTGCTCGCAGCCCCACATTTGGTCGGCGCACCAATGCCCGACACGCTCACCCAAATCGCACCACCCGAACTGGCCGCATCATTCGCGGCACGCACCTTGGGCGTCGCACTGGCAGTCTGGTCAACACTTGGCCTGCTGCTTGGGTCTGTTTGGCACAGCAAATTGGCAGAGGGCTAACCCATGCGATCCATCATCCTTTTTGTGATTGGTTTGGTTTTTGGGACCGGGTTTGGCTACATCTTCGGCACGCCCACCCAAGGCCATGACCACGCCGGCCACAGCGATACAGAACACGACCATTCAACCTTGACCGAATGGACAGGCCCCGCGCCAAGCCTTACCTTAATCGTTACCGATGACGCGGGTGACGCAAAGAGCCTGTTGATAGACGTCGCAGGCTTCGCCTTCACCCCTGAAACGGTGAACACCGCACCAGTCGCAGGCACCGGACATGCGCATATATATGTGAACGGGGTCAAAACCTTGCGCGCCTATGGCCCTTGGGTGCATCTAACAAACGCGCCGAGCGGTTCGGTGCTGCGGGTCACGTTAACCGCAAATGATCACACAGGCTGGGCTGCCTTCGGCCAACCGATCATGGCCGAAATCACTGTGCCATGACCTATAGCGCAGGCACCCGCGATTTCAGGCAAAACCGCAGCCGGCCAGCCGGACGGGCATCAGCAATCCAACCTGCTGGGGCTGCATCATACAATGCAACAAACGCACGGACATCATCCGCGTCGCCGTCCGTTAGCCCTGCAAACACATATGTGGCCGACCCTTCGCCTTGCACAGCCATGGCCACGGGTTCGTCACACACCGAAAAACACGGGTGCATCACGACATCCCATCCATCCAGATCCCGCAACGCCGCAGCCAGCGCCGTTCCCGGCCCCACACAAGTCTCGCAGATTGTCACGCGCTTGGTCATGGCCTAAGCCTTAGCCAACGCCGCCCAGAATTGGAAACCATAAAATGCCAACAAAAATTCCCGCCACCGTCGTCACAGGCTTTCTTGGGGCCGGTAAAACCACACTGATCCGGCACATGTTGCAAAACGCATCCGGCAAACGGATCGCGCTTATCATCAATGAATTTGGCGATCTTGGTGTAGATGGCGATATCCTCAAAGGTTGCGGCGAGGAAACTTGCACCGAAGACGACATCGTGGAGCTGTCCAATGGCTGTATCTGCTGCACCGTGGCCGACGATTTCATCCCGACCATGGAACAGCTGCTCGCCCGCGATCCACAGCCTGACCACATCGTGATTGAGACATCCGGCCTTGCGTTGCCCCAGCCGTTGATCCGCGCCTTCAATTGGCCCGGTATTTCAACAAAAGTCACCGTAGACGGCGTTGTCACAGTCGTTGACGGGCGCGCCGTGCACGACGGGCAATTCGCACACAACGTCGCTGCAGTTGACGCACAACGGGCCGAGGATGAAAACCTAGACCACGAAACACCGCTGTCAGAACTTTTCGAAGACCAGATCGCCTGCGCAGACATGATCGTCGTGAACAAATCCGACCTGCTGGATGCGACAGAAGTCGATACGCTCATGACACGCCTGAAATCCGATGCGCGCGATGGCGTCCAAGTCGTCAAAGCCACCATGGGTGCCCTGCCCGTTGACGTGCTACTTGGCCAAGGCATCGGCGCAGAAAACGACCTCGATGCGCGTCACGAGGTCCACCATCACCACCACGATGATGATCACGACGACGATCATGATGACCACCATGTGCACGAACACGCACACGGCCATGACGAGTTCGAAAGCTTCATCGTCACACGCGGCGAAGTCACCGATGCACCTTCATTTAAGGCCCAAGTCGGCGATGTCATTCGCGCCCACAACATCCTGCGCCTCAAGGGGTTTGTGGCCGTAACAGACAAGCCAATGCGCATGACACTGCAAGCCGTGGGCCCGCGCATCGACAGCTATTTCGATCAGCCATTTGAAGGCGCGCGCGAGACAAAACTGGTTGTGATCGGCGAAGCAGGGCTTGACCAAGCGGCAATCACGGCTGCACTGCAAGCATGATCATCGTCGGCCGCACTGATCCGCACGACCCACAGGCAACCGCATTGCTGCAGCAAAGCCATGCGCTAATGCAAAGCCTGTTTCCACCGGAGGATAATTTCTATCTATCCATCGATGATCTGTGCGCCGACAACATCCACTTTTTCACCGCCCGCGAGGGGGACACTGTCCTCGGGACCGGCGCGCTGATGGTCAAAGACGGCTACGGCGAGATAAAATCAATGTTCGTATCCGAAGTCGCCCGCGGGCGCGGCGTCGCCGACGCGATCCTGCGACAACTCGAAGATCACGCAAAAACCGAATTCCTGCGGATGCTAAAACTGGAAACGGGCAACGTGCTATACGCTGCCCACAGACTTTATACGCGCCACGAATTTGTCCCTTGCGGGCCATTTGGCGACTACATCGATGCGCCCTCCTCCATCTTCATGGAAAAGGCGCTGTGATCTTACTTTTCAGACTTAGCAGCTTCTGCTGCCGCCTTCATGCGCGCCAGCAATTCTTCCTTGCTCGGACGTATGCCAAATGGCTTTTTCTTCGATCCAACGGCATTATGCTCGACATGTTTCGGTGCGTTCTTACCCAATTTCGGAGCTCCAGCTGCTTTGTAATCCATAACAGATTCCTTCAATTTGGAGCGTCACTAACACGGGGTCAAACCTTATGCACCTGCTAGCTGCCACCCCCGGCGCAATCTCTGACGGGGACGAACCGTTTGACCTTGGGCAAACACCCGCAGATGTAATCTTCATCTCGGCAGCCGACACCGAATTGGCGGCATTGTCCGAAGCACGCAGTGAAATGACCGCTCCGCCGACACTGCGGCTAGCCAATATGATGCACTTGCAGCACCCAATGTCAGTTGACCTGCACATCGACAACTGCGCGTCGAAATCCAAGCTGGTCGTGGCCCGCGTGCTTGGCGGCATGGGCTATTGGAAATACGGGCTGACACAATACGCAGCCGCGCTGCATGCCGCAGGGATCCCCTTCGCGGCCCTGCCCGGTGACGACAAACCAGACGCAGAACTGCGCGGGCTCTCCACCGTATCCGACCAAGACTACGATGCACTCTGGTCTTACCTCGTTGAAGGTGGGCCGCAAAATAGCACAAACTTTCTATCCTATTGCGATGCAATTATCAAAAAAACAGACAAACCTACACCAGCCGCACCATTGCTACGCGCAGGAGTCTACTGGCCCGGATCAGGCATCGCCGACCTCGACACTGCCAAATCAGCATGGTCCCAAGACGCGCCCATCGTCCCGATTATCTTCTACCGCGCCCTTGTCCAAGGCGGTGGCCTAAACCCGATCAACCGTTTGGTACGCAGCCTGACGCGGCGCGGCCTCAACCCGCTGCCAATCTTCGTGGCCTCGCTCAAAGACCCGCTCAGCACCGCGACATTGCAGCATTTATTCCAGTCCGCACCGCCAAGCGTGATCCTCAACTGCACTGCCTTCGCAGTCGGCTCGCCACATGACGGCGACGACAGCCCCCAAAACCCACTCACAATGGACGCCGCAAACAAATCACCCGTTTTCCAAGTCATCCTGTCCAGCGCATCCGAATCCGCATGGGCCGACAGCATCCAAGGGCTTTCTGCGCGTGACATCGCCATGAACGTGGCCCTCCCCGAAGTCGACGGGCGCATCCTATCGCGTGCAGTCTCGTTCAAAGGCGAGGCATTCTTTGACGACGCCACCGAATGCGCGATTGCGATCTATCAAGGGCACGGAAATCGGATCGATTTTGTGGTCGACCTGACGGCAAAATGGGCAAGCCTGCGCAGCACGCCAACCGAAGACCGCAAAGTCGCCCTGATCCTCGCCAACTACCCAAACAAAAACGGACGACTCGCAAATGGGGTCGGCCTCGACACTCCCGCCGCAACAGTTCACACACTCAATTTGTTGCGCGAAAACGGCTATACCACAACCGCGCCCAAAAACGCCCAAGCACTCATGGACCAAATGATGGCGGGCCCAACAAACTGGCTAACCGACCGCGCAAACACAGAAGGCGGCGTCACACTCCCGCTCAGCATCTACAAAAAACACTTCGATTTGCTGCCATGGGACATAAAAAACGATATAACCACACGTTGGGGCCAACCCGAAGATGATCCCTTCCTCGCTTTTTCCGAATTTCTCCCGCCGGAGGCGGCAAAAGGCTTCAAACTTTCAATCCATGAATTCGGAAACGCTGTGGTCGGGCTACAGCCAGCACGCGGCTACAACATCGACCCAACGGACACCTACCACTCACCCGACCTCGTCCCGCCACACAACTATCTGGCGTTCTACTTTTACCTGCGACACCACTGGGGCGCGG
>Ga0209815_1002604_pt1 | contig 10856 bp, 10 predicted proteins | sample CoawatmetaG00DNA_FD_187507 | JGI IMG/M metagenome (GOLD analysis project Ga0209815, IMG submission 187507) | Marine microbial communities from the West Antarctic Peninsula - Coastal water metaG002-DNA (SPAdes) (version 2) | ecosystem: Environmental > Aquatic > Marine > Coastal ...
AATAATAAATGTTATGATTTTTAAACTTTGTAACTTTGGTAAGTTAAAACTATACAATAAAAATGAAAATATATACTAAGACTGGTGATGAAGGAACAACTGCCCTATTTGGTGGTACAAGGGTTAAAAAATATAATTTACGCATTGAAAGTTATGGAACTGTAGATGAATTAAACTCATATATTGGTTTAATAAAAGATCAAGAAATTTCAACGGATGCAAAAGAAACGCTTTTAAAGATTCAAAATGAATTATTTACTTTAGGTGCAATGTTGGCTACTCCACCAGAAAAAGAAACCTTGAAATCTGGAAAAGAGCGTTTAAATATTCCTAAAATTAATGATAAATCTATTCTTTTTTTGGAAAATGAAATCGATAAAATGGACGAAGCACTTCCTCAAATGACCCATTTCATTCTTCCTGGCGGCCATCAAGCAGTGTCATTTTGTCACGTTGCTAGATGTGTTTGCAGACGCGCAGAACGTCTATCTGTAGAATTAAATGATCAAGAAGCTATAAATAATGACATACTAAAATATTTAAACAGACTGTCTGACTATCTTTTTGTATTGGCACGAAAATTGTCTAAAGATTTACAAATAGAAGAATTAAAGTGGATTCCTGAGAAAAATTAAAACGTTCTTTTTTTATCGAGCTGAAGAAATTTTAAAAAATATATTTTACTTAAAGTGCTGATTTTAAGCAATTCATAAAAATTTAAAATAACTTCACAATAAATTTCTTAAAAAAGACTTGCATAATTCAGCAAAAAAATTATTTTTGCACAAAATTAAACATTAAGAAATGTATTGGACATTAGAATTAGCATCTTATTTAGCAGATGCACCTTGGCCAGCAACCAAAGACGAGTTAATTGATTATGCTATTAGAACTGGATCTCCTTTAGAAGTAGTAGAAAACCTACAAGATATTGAAGATGAAGGTGACGCATATGACTCAATTGTTGAGATTTGGCCAGATTATCCGACTGAAGATGATTATCTTTGGAACGAGGATGAATACTAAAAAAACAATTTAAATATAAAAAGTCTCTATAGAGGCTTTTTTTTTGTTTTTGTTTTAACAAAAGTAAATATGATTCCTCTAGCTTGTAAAACCCTGATATACAAAACAATAATTCAGCTTCATTTTTTGCTGATAAAAACATAGATATAATGAGTATTTTAAATTCAGTAATAAAACTTTTTGTCGGAGACAAACAACAGAAAGATTTAAAAATTTTACAACCAGTTGTAGACGATGTTAATAAATTTGAAACAGCGGTTTCTAAACTATCTAATGATGCGTTAAGAGCAAAAACTACCGAGTTTAAAACAAGAATAAAAACCGCCACCAAAGAGTTCGATGACACTGTTGCTGCATTAGAAGAAGAGGCTATAAAAGCAGATATTGATAGACAAGAAGATATCTATGCTGAAATAGATACTTTAAAGGATGAATCTTATACGGTTTCTGAGGCTACATTATTAGAGATTATGCCAGAAGCTTTTGCAGTTGTTAAAGAGACTGCAAAACGTTTTGTAGAAAGTACAGAAATTGAAGTGACGGCAACGCCTTTTGATAGAGAGCTATCTGGAGAAAGAGACCATATAACCCTAGAAGGAGACAAAGCTTTTTGGGCAAATTCTTGGGATGCTGCAGGAAAACCTGTTACCTGGGACATGATTCATTATGATGTGCAGTTAATTGGTGGTTCTGTTTTGCACCAAGGAAAAGTTGCAGAAATGATGACTGGTGAAGGAAAGACATTGGTTTCTACCTTGCCTGTTTATTTAAATGCATTGACCGGAAACGGAGTGCATTTAGTTACTGTAAATGATTACTTAGCAAAACGTGATAAAGCTTGGATGGGACCAATTTTTGAATTCCATGGTTTCTCTACAGACTGTATCGATTACCACCAACCAAACTCTGATGCAAGAAGAAAAGCATACAACGCAGATATAACTTATGGAACAAATAACGAATTCGGGTTTGACTATTTGCGTGATAATATGGCTAGTTCTAAAGATGATTTAGTTCAAAGAGCACCAAATTATGCAATTATAGATGAAGTAGATTCTGTTTTAATTGACGATGCTAGAACACCGTTAATTATATCAGGCCCTGTTCCACAAGGAGACAGACATGAATTTAATGAGCTAAAGCCTTTAGTAAATGATATTGTTAGTATTCAAAGTAAGTATTTAATAAGTGTTTTAGCAGAGGCTAAAAAATTAATTGCTGCGGGAGATACTAAAGAGGGTGGTTTTCAATTGTTAAGAGTATTTAGAGGACTACCTAAGAACAAAGCGTTAATTAAGTTTTTATCTTTAGAAGGAACAAAACAGATTCTTCAAAAGACAGAAAACTATTATATGGCAGACAACAACAAGTTAATGCCAGAAGTAGATGAAGAGTTATGGTTTGTTATTGAAGAAAAAAATAATCAGATAGATTTAACAGATAAAGGTATTGGGCACTTATCAGAAAAAACTAGTAACGAGAACTTTTTCGTTTTACCAGATATTGGGGTAAAGGTTGGTGAGATTGATACTTCTGAAAATACACCAGAAGAAAAAGCGAGTCAAAAAGAAGAATTATACAAAGATTTTAGTATTAAAAGTGAACGTATTCATACCATGAATCAACTTTTAAAAGCATATACTGTTTTTGAAAAAGATGTTGAATATGTAGTAATGGAAAATAAAGTAATGATTGTTGATGAACAAACGGGTCGTATTATGGACGGCCGTCGTTATTCAGACGGTTTACATCAAGCAATTGAAGCAAAAGAAGATGTAAAAATAGAAGACGCTACTCAAACTTTTGCAACCGTTACATTACAGAATTACTTTAGAATGTACCGCAAACTTTCTGGTATGACAGGAACTGCAATTACTGAAGCTGGCGAATTATGGGAAATCTATAAACTAGATGTTGTAGAGATTCCTACAAATAGACCTATTCAAAGAGATGATAAAGAAGATTTAGTATACAAAACGGCACGTGAAAAATACAATGCAGTAATAGAGGATATTGTTGTTTTAGTAGAACAGAAGCGCCCTGTTTTAGTGGGTACAACTTCTGTAGAGATATCAGAATTGTTAGGTAGAATGTTACAAATGCGTAAAATTCCTCATAATATTTTAAATGCAAAATTACACAAACGTGAAGCAGATGTAGTTGCAGAAGCAGGTAAACCTGGTGTTGTAACTATTGCGACAAACATGGCGGGACGTGGTACTGATATTAAATTAACTAACGAAGTAAAAGATGTTGGTGGTTTGGCTATTATTGGTACAGAAAGACATGATTCTAGACGTGTAGATAGACAATTACGTGGACGTGCAGGTAGACAAGGTGATGTTGGGTCAACTCAATTTTACGTAGCTTTAGATGACAATTTAATGCGTCTTTTTGGATCTGACAGAATTGCAAAAATGATGGACAGAATGGGATTAAAAGAGGGGGAAGTAATTCAGCACTCTATGATTTCTAAATCTATTGAAAGAGCACAAAAGAAAGTAGAAGAAAATAACTTCGGAATTAGAAAACGTTTGTTAGAATATGACGACATTATGAACGCTCAGCGTGAGTTTGTTTATAAGAGAAGGCGCAACGCTTTAGATGGTAAACGTTTGCAAGTTGATATTGCAAACATGATTTACGAAACATGCGAATCTATAATCAATAACAATAAAATAGTTAAAGATTTTAAGAACTTTGAGTTTGAGTTGATTAAATTTTCTTCAATGACCTCTCCTATTTCTGAAGAAGAGTTCGAAAAATTAACAGAAAAAGAAATTGCAGATAAATTATTTGATATTGTTTCTGAACATTACAAAAATAAGATTGAAAGAAATGCTGTTTTAGCATTTCCAGTTATTAAGGATGTTTTCGAAAATGAAGGTGATAAATATGAACGTATTGTAGTTCCTTTTACAGACGGAATTAAGTCTTTACAAGTAGTTACCAACCTGAAAGAAGCCTATGAAACTGAAGGTAAGAGTTTAGTTACAGATTTTGAGAAAAATATTACGCTGGCAATCATAGATGAAAATTGGAAAGACCATTTGCGTAAAATGGATGAACTGAAACATTCTGTTCAGAATGCATCTTATGAGCAGAAAGATCCTCTATTAATTTATAAGTTCGAAGCTTTTGAATTGTTTAAGCTTACGGTAGATGAAATTAATAAAGAAGTATTGTCTTTCTTATTTAAAGGAGAATTACCAGCACAATCCAATCAAATTTCTGAAGCTAGAGATCGTAAAAAAGAGCGTTTAAACACAAGTAAAGCAGATGTTCAAAACTCAAGTGAACAGGCTATTTCAAACTCTAGACAACAATCTGACCCTGTTGAAACTGTTGTGAGAGACCAACCAAAAATTGGAAGAAACGAGCGTGTTACAATAAAAAATGTGATGAGCGGCGAACAAAAAGAAGTGAAATATAAACAAGCCATTCCTTTAATTGAAAAAGGAGAATGGGTTGTAGTACAAAATTAATTTACTTTATTATTAGGATATAAAAAAAACCATTTAGAAATTCTAAACGGTTTTTTTTTATTGTGTTTTAATTTCTTCTAAAACTTAGAAGGGAGTATCCATTTGTAAATATTGTAAAAATTCTTTCTTTGTTTCTTTCTCCTTGAATTTCCCACCAAACTCCGACGTTACAGTAGAACTTTCAATATCTTTAATACCACGAGAATTTACACATAAATGTTTTGCATCTATAACACAAGCAACATCTTCTGTTCCTAAAGCCTCTTGCATTGCTTGTACAATTTGCATTGTTAAACGCTCTTGTACTTGTGGTCTTTTAGAAAAATACTCTACAATTCTATTCATTTTAGAAAGTCCGATTACTTTACCGTCAGAAATGTAAGCAACATGCGCTCTGCCAATGATTGGCAATAAATGGTGCTCACAGGTAGAATACAAGACTATATTCTTTTCTACTAACATTTCACCATAATTGTAATTATTGTCAAACGTAGAGGCCGTTGGCTTGTTTTTAGGATTCAAGCCCATAAACATTTCGTTTATAAAAGCTTTCGCAACTCTTTTTGGAGTTCCTTGAATACTATCATCTGTTAAATCCATTCCTAAAGTGTGTAAAATATCTTTTACAGACTTTTCAATTTTTACTATTTTTTCTTCGTCAGAAATATCAAATGCATCTGGTCTTATCGGGTTTTCTGCCGAAGTTGCCACATGGTTCTCCCCTATTTCTTCAATTCTCTCGTCATTCATTTTGCTGTTCAATTCAAACATTTCATTCTATATTAAAGTACAAATTTACGTGTTTACAACGTATTATTTTAATTTTTCTACTAATTCTGATAAAGAGCAATTTGTTTGCGCACCAGAATTCATGTTTTTTAATGTAAAAACATCATTTTCTACTTTAGAAACCACAAATAGTATTGCTCTGCTAGCAACGTATTTCCATTGACGCTTCTCTTGTTTATTGCTTACCCCTAAATCTGGATAAAACTCGGATTTAATTCCATTTGCTCTTAAACTCTGTATCGCTTTCATTTTAAGCATATCTGTAGTAGCGTCAAAATTTAAGAAAATAACTTTTGGTTTTGGTAAATCAACTACTTTAAATAAACCTAACTCTTCTAAAACTAAATAAATTCTATCTAATCCAAAAGAAATTCCAACTCCAGAGACATCTTTTAACCCAAAGATTCCTGTTAAATCGTCATATCTTCCGCCACCGCCTACAGAACCCATTTTAACCTCTTCTGGCGCAGCAACTTCAAAAATTGCACCTGTATAATAATTCAACCCTCTTGCCAAAGTTACATCAACTTCTAAAGCGGCTGTTTCTAGACCTAATTCACCAATTGCATTAATCACAAAACGAAGCTCTTCTACCCCACTTTGCCCTTCTTCTGAAGTTGATAACATTTTCTCTAAAGAAGTCAATTTATCTATATTTGAGCCTGTAAAGTCAAACAAAGGCTGTACTTTTTCAATCGCCTCTTCCGTAATTCCTTTAGACAACATTTCTTTTACAACACCGTCTTTACCAATTTTATCTAGCTTGTCTAAAGCAACCGTAAAATCGATTAATTTATCTTTTGCACCAATAACCTCTGCAATACCAGAAAGTATTTTCCGATTGTTTATTTTAATAGTAGTTCCTGCCAAACCAAGCTTGCTAAAAACCGCATCATATAATTGAATAAACTCTACCTCTTGCCACAAAGACTTACTACCTACAACATCTGCATCACATTGAAAAAACTCTCTAAAACGTCCTTTTTGAGGCCTATCTGCTCTCCAAACGGGTTGTACTTGGTATCTTTTGAAAGGGAATGTAATTTCGTTTTGGTGCTGTACAACATATCTTGCAAATGGGACTGTTAAATCATAACGTAGCGCTTTTTCAGAAATCTGAGCAGTTACTTTTAAACTGTCTTTCTCACTTAAGAGTGCATCATCTGCCTTCTTTAGAAAGTCCCCTGAATTTAAAATTTTGAAAATAAGTCGATCTCCTTCTTCCCCATATTTACCCATTAAGGTCCCTGAGTTCTCAAAACTTGGTGTTTCTATGGGTTGAAATCCGAAAGTTTCAAAAGCCGTTTTAATCGTATTCATTATAAACGTACGATTTGCAACTTCTATTGGCGAAAAATCTCTAGTTCCTTTGGGAATGCTTGGTTTCATTAATTGATTTTTAGTTCTTAATTTATAGTTTTTAATGTTGCCACTCAAAACTAATCACTCAAAATTCACGATTTAAGATTCAAAATTGCGAGTACAAATATCGTGAAAAAGTTGCTATTTTAAAGTAGTTATATCTGTTTTATTTCTTTGCCTTAAACTGTAGATAGAAGCATTTAATTCGAAACCCAATAATAGAATAATTGCATTTAGCCAAGCGAATAGCATTAAAATTAACAGCGTACCAATAGAACCATATAATTGATTGTATTGTGCAAATTTTACTACATAAATGCCAAATAAATAAAAGGTAAACAAAGATACAATTGTTGTTAAAAGAGCACCAGCAGAGAAGAACCTTGTTTCTTTACCTTGTTTTGTACCATATCTAAATAGTAATGAAACAATAGTAAAAATCATCACTAAAAACAGTACTCCTCTTCCGTAGTAAAATAAATCTAAATCGGTGGTATTAAACCAACCCTTTTCGTCTATTTTTAATAAAGCTACTTGGTATAAAATAACCAAAGCAACCGTTACAATTAAGAAAAAAGAGAGTAATAGAGAAACTCCTATGGAAACAAAATAACTCTTAAAAATATTTCTAACATCCTTTACATGATAAGAATATTCGAATCCACTAAAAATTGAGTTAATACCATTTGTCATTAAAAATATAGACACTAAAAAACCAAAAGAAAGCAAACCACCGTATTGATTATTTACAATATCTACAATTACTAAATTTACAGCATCAAAAGTTTGAGGTGGTAAAACATCTTTGATAAAAGAGAATAAACCTTCTGGAAAACCCTCTACAGGTATATAAGGTATTAAGGTTAGAATAAATAACAAAAATGGAAAAATTGCCATGAAGAAACTGTAGGCTATTCCGCCAGCCCTTGTAGTTAAAGCGCCTTCTACAATGCCAATAATATACAACTCTAAGACATCATACAAAGACATGCCTTCTAAACCTGGAATTTTAATTTTCTTACCAAATTTTACTAAGATATTTAATACCGGTATCTTGTTTAATTTGTGTTCTATTTCTTTTGACATACTGTTTTGTCTGTTAGATTTCTACACAGAAGTGAAAAACATATTAAAATTTTATTTTGTTTAAATTTATAAATAATTCTTTAAAAAACACTTCTTTCTCTAATGCAGTAACGGTATCCTTTAATAACACAAAGTTTGCTTCAGCACTAACACTTGCTAAAAGGCCGTAATCTTTATTAAAAACTAAGGTACTAATGTTATTTTTAACATCTTTTTTCTGGTACATTTTAAATTCTAAACTTGCAGAGCTATATGTTTTCGACGTTATTGTATACGTTTCTTGGTTTAAATTTAAAGATTCTTTTTCAATAATAAATTTTAAATCTAAATTTTGAAGTACATCTTTAGCATTTGCATATTTAAATACTGCAATTCCATTCTTTAAATCGCTATTTAAAACATAATATTCGGAGTCTTTCTGCTCAAGAGCATATTTATAAACAGGAACATCTTGTTGCTTTTTACTGCAAGAAAAAAAAAGGATTGCACAGCATAATAAGTATCTATTTTTCATTCAATAATAATTTTATAATCAGAGAGTAATCCAAATAGATTTTGACTACTAAATTTTGCTCCTTTTAGACGGTTCGACTCAGGGTTTATATTAAAATTAAGTGCCATTCGAAAATCAGACTTCTCTAAATTTGAATGTTCAAAAATTGCTCCTTTCAAATTTGAGTTTTCAAATGTGCAGCTCGTTGCTAATGTTTCTGTAAAATCCACTTCCTCTAAATTGCAAGAAATAAATTTTGTGTTCTGTATTTTTAATTGATAAAAAGACGAGAAATTTAATTGACATTTTTCAAATGACATCTGTAATAAAAACGGATGCACCTCATTAAATTTTAAACCAATCATTTTACAATTGATAAAATTAACTTCTTTAAATGAAGTCTCTTTTATTTTGGCATTGCTAAAATTACAATCGATAAATTTACATTCTAAAAACTGAATATTAGAAATATGTATGCTTTGGAAATCACAATTTACAAAGGTGCAATTGTCATACTCTCCTTTCTTGATGTTCGTTTTTGTGAAATCAATTTTTGTATACTCTTCGCTATCGAAATAATTGTCATTCATTTAATACATCACTTTAAAACTCCAATCTACACTATAAATTAATACATTTAATTCCTTTTCAAAGTCTTCTTTTAAAGGCCTATTTAATTCTTATTCGGATACAAAAATAACAATGATTTTCAACTTTTTGTTACTTCTATCTCGTTTATGTTTTAAAACCAATAAATTTGTGTTAAATATAATTAGAATTACTTGGTACAATTTTCTCCTGATGCTGAAAATTTAATAAAGTAATAAACTTAAAATAAGTATGAAAATTAAACTACTTGCCATTGGTAAAACAGATAATAAACACTTAATTCAGTTAATTGAAGAGTACCAAAACCGACTAAAGCATTATATTAAGTTTGAATTAGAAATTATTCCTGATATTAAAAATGTGAAAAATTTAAGTGAAGTGCAGCAGAAAGAAAAAGAAGGCGCACTTATTTTATCAAAAATACAAAATACAGATGATTTGGTATTGCTAGATGATAAGGGCAAGCACTTTACCTCTATTGAGTTTTCGCAATATCTTCAAAAAAAAATGAATTCAGGAATTAAACAACTTGTATTGGTTATTGGCGGACCATATGGCTTTTCTGATAGTGTCTATAAAAAAGCTATTGCAAAAATATCCTTGTCTAAAATGACATTTTCTCATCAAATGATTCGTCTTTTTACTATAGAACAAATATACAGAGCTTTTACAATTTTAAAAAACGAACCTTATCATCATGAATAATACAGCTTATTTAACTATTTATATGCTCTGACTTTTTAATTGTCTATTTTTACCTTATGAAACTAGTATTTGCAACTAACAATCTTAATAAATTAAAAGAAGTACAAGAAATGCTTCCTTCTTCTATTGAACTTTTAAGCTTAAAAGACATTAATTGTTTTGATGAAATTGAAGAAACTGAAACCACTTTAGAAGGAAATGCACATTTAAAAGCAGATTATATTACTCAAAAATTTGGTTTTAATTGTTTTGCTGATGATACAGGTCTAGAAGTTGAAAGTTTAGGTGGAAAACCTGGGGTATATTCCGCGCGTTTTGCTGGTGAACCCTCTAATTCTGAAAATAATATGCAGAAATTATTAGTAGATTTAGAAACAAAAACTAATAGAAAAGCACAATTTAGAACGGCTGTTTCTTTAAATATAAATGAGAAGAAATTTCTTTTTGAAGGCATTTGTACAGGCGAAATTTTAACAAAAAAACAAGGCGAAAAAGGTTTTGGATATGATCCTATTTTTAAACCAGAAGGATTTAATCAATCTTTTGCTAAAATGACTTCAGAAGAAAAAAATAAAATTTCACATAGAGGAATTGCAGTTCAAAAATTAGTTGAATTTTTGTCGAATTATAAATAAAAATTTAGACCTAACACGTTTTAAAACATGTGAAGTCTTGCATAAAAATGAAGCAAAAATCATACAAAAAACAGTTTATCCTTTTATCAGTATTACTGATTGTACTTTTTGCTATGAATATTAGTTTAGGTTCTGTTACCATACCTTTTAAAGATATTTTAAACACCTTATTAGGAGATACTAGCGTAAAAGAAAGTTGGCAAACTATTATTTTAAATTTTAGATTACCAAAAGCGATCACTGCAATATTAGTAGGCTCTGGATTGTCTGTTGCTGGTTTATTAATGCAAACACTATTTAGAAATCCATTAGCAGGGCCTTTTGTTTTAGGTATTTCTTCTGGCGCAAGTTTAGGCGTTGCATTGTTAATTTTAGGTTCCGCTCTTTTTGGTGGATTTTTCTTAGCTCACTCTGTTTCTAATTGGTCTTTTCCAATTGCAGCTAGTGCAGGTGCTTTCTTGGTATTATCTGCAGTAATTATAGCAGCAAATAGGGTTCGAAATACCATGTCTATCTTAATTATTGGATTAATGTTTGGTAGCTTAACATCTGCAGTTATCAGTGTTTTAGCGTATTTTAGTGAAGCTGCACAAATTCAGCAATTTCTATTCTGGAGCTTTGGCAGCCTTGGCAACCTTTCTTGGAATGAAATCTTAGTTTTTATGG
>Ga0209815_1002605_pt1 | contig 10850 bp, 17 predicted proteins | sample CoawatmetaG00DNA_FD_187507 | JGI IMG/M metagenome (GOLD analysis project Ga0209815, IMG submission 187507) | Marine microbial communities from the West Antarctic Peninsula - Coastal water metaG002-DNA (SPAdes) (version 2) | ecosystem: Environmental > Aquatic > Marine > Coastal ...
TATCCTGAATGTTATATTGAATAAACTTGCGGAAGTCGTTGTTGTAAAGTGCGTCAAGTGTACCTTCGTACTGCGTCTTGTTCTCACCTACTTCAATCTCACCAATAGCATCCAGTCGATATGTGTGACGCTCTTCATAAGTATACTTACGATATAAGTTTAAGCTGTCTAAGTGTACACGACCAACTAGGTCAAACGTTTCACTTTCTTTACCAAACTTCTCATACATACGCTTCTTAGGAAGTTGTCCCCACAAGCAGAATCTACGTGTGTCATCTTTGCTTAGTACACGAGCAGTTCTGTTTACAGTATACGGAATATCATATCCTTCACTGTTCCAACCACTTAGTACATCACTGTCTTCAATTAGCGTTAAGAAAGTATCGATCATGTCGCCTTCTTTCTCAAACAACATTACATTGTCAATGCCTTCTAGCTCTGCTCTTGCTTGCTCCATAGTAAGCGTCTTGGGTGGAACAGCAATACACACCATTGTGTCTAACCACTGCAAGTATACACTAATACTTGTAATAGGCATAAACGGATCACTAGGATCAGCAAAGCCTTTCTCTGGATCAAAGTCAGTTTCAATATCGAAAAACGCAATGTTTAGTTTAGGAGCATCTTGATTAAGATAGTTTTCACTTAAACACTGAAAGATAGGATTAATGTCACTCTCAAACAGTTCTTTGTCTCGGTTAATAGCTACTTCTTTGCGGAAGTCTTTTGTACTTTTACTCACAATACGACTCAGCGGATCACCGTACACACTTTTGTACTTGCCTTTGTGATCTTTATAATAAAATGTATATTTTACTGGGTATTCACGGAAAGTTCTTTTTCCGTCTTTGCGTTCAACTGCACGAATAATATCGGCATCTCGGTCAAACATTGCATCTACGTAACTCATTTATTCTCCTTGTTGCTTATTGGCCAACTAACCGTGTTTCTTGTTCGTAAGTGAACGACTCTAAAATACTTATTACATTGCATCCATGATAAGCCTTACAAGTGAAATTGTATTCATCATAGTAAACCAACCGCAGAGCAGTATTACAAAGCCCGCTCTGCGCAGTATAGCACTTGTTAAGCCAAATATACTACCAACTAAGTATAATGGAATAAACCATTGTGTAGCAGGATCAAGCACTGTCACAGTTAGGACAATGCTTGCGCCCACTAACAAAACAAGTTCAATTAATTCTGCATAAAATATCACAGGAGATAATCGGTATGTCTCACCGAAGTAAGAAATTATTCTTTTAATGAACGTTATCACTACTTGTCAATACCTACTGTAGCTACTAGTGTTTCAAGATCGTCATATGCATCTGCATGCTTATCCCAATCACGTTTTAGTCCAATTTTAATTGCTTTGTTAATTAGAGAAGCTTTAATGTCAAGTTCTTCTGCTACTGCTTTAACAGTGTCTTTAAGACCACCTTGCAAGTCTTCAATTTCTTGCATTACTGTTACGCCTTCTTGGACTAGACGCTCAAGCTTTGCCTTTTCTTCTGCACCGTAGGTACGATCGCTCATAGTTTTCTCCTGTTGAGTTGTGTTATTAATAATATTATAGCGCACATCGTGAAAAAAGTCAAGCAGTAACTTGACTTTATTTCGATTTATTTGTGTAGGATTACTTTATAGCGTTTAGTTTGCGGTAAAGCATTTCTTTGATTGATTCTGTTGCAAAATCTAGCTGCTTCTTGTGCTTATCTTTACGCATAGGCTGCTTCTTCTTGTTTTGATCTGCATGTACACCAGAACCACTCGATTGTGCATGTGATGCAACAGGATTTCTAGTCTTTGGCATCTTTGGCTTAGGAGCTTCTTGTACACCTTCTCCCATCTTAGCCATGAACTGATCAAACTGTGCTTTCTTCTTTGGATCTGCTGCAATATTTTGTAATTGTACAGTATGTTGTTTAAGAAACTGCTGATAGGCATTTTTAGACATAGATGGCGTTGTTGTTTTACGCGATGAGCTTGCGCTATTTTTATCAGATTTGCCTTTGCCGCCTAATGCTTTATCTATTTTGCCAGTTATATTAGCTTTCCCTAAGCCAATAGCACCTAAATTATTATAATTTTTCTTACCGTTAGCATAGCCAGATTTTGTGGCACCCCATACCGTATCATCGGCTTCACCAACTAATTTATCAACATGTGGATGCTTGCCACGCGGCTTTGCTTTAGGCATTGGGTCTTTGCCTTTAAGTTGTCCAGCACTTCCAGTCTTTTGTGATTCATTAAGTGTAACACCAGCTAGTGCAGCAAGCTCACTTAGATTATAATCACTTTCTTGTTCGCTAACAGTTTGAACAAAGTCTAGGTCCGGATCATCTGGAGCTACAACAACTGCTGCTTCTGCTGCTGCGTTTGCAGGACCGTTACCTACTGATTCAGCTAGTTGACGTAAGTCTGCTGCACGATCAGTTGGTTCTATATCAAATAGTTTTTGTTGTAATGCTGCAAAGTCCATATTAGTCTTCCCAAATCTTTGCTAGTCGGTCACCCATTGCTCTGATCTTCTCGGCTTCACTTGCATTACCATTTTGTTCTACTGGAGTAGTTTGCGAATTTACTAGCGGTGCTGCCATAGCGTTCGGCTGCATTACAGTCTTTTCACGATTACCGTCTGTTGCACTAAAAATATCATCTGTAGTTACTGGCTTATACATAGGTTACTTTCCTTTTTTAAAGTCATCTGCTGCTGCATCAAATTTAGCCCTTTGTGTTTTTTTGGCCGCTTCGTCATCTTTACGCATCTTTGCGACATTCTTATTTCTAAGAGCATCTAACTCTTTACCTTTAAGTTGATCTTTTGTAGGTGCTAAGTCTTCTGCAACCGCTTTACGCTGTTGTTGCACTTTTGCTAATTTTGATGCTAGTGATTCTTTGTAAGATTCAGTTTTCTTACCTAGTATTTTATCTTTAATTTTACCTTTGGCTTCTTCACCACCGCCATCACGTCCGGCTTTTCTTAGCTTTTTCATGCCCTCTTCGCCATATTTTTTATTACCAATATAAGCTTGCAATCCTGATTCAGATACTTTATGTGCTTTACCACAGCTTTCACAAATTGCTTTACCACAGTCACAGTTACATGCTGATTCTGTTACTTCGCCCATTGGACTTTCTTGATACTCTAGGTGATGATAAACACTACCGATCATATCCGCTGATTTAGTAATTTTAGATTGTACCCAGCCTTCTAAGCCGTCTCTTTCACTTATACCTTTAAGCATTTCGTGTAGTTTGATAGCATACTTTGCTAGTTTGTAAAGTTCAGCACGAGCCATTTGTACTTCATGGTCTTGTTCAGCTAGATGTGCTTCATCGCCTAAGCCTTCTTTTACTTTAATATCTTTAGCTTTGGGCTTATCATGGCCCCATCCTTTTGCTTTCATGTCTAAATGATCTTTTTCAACCTTTGCATGTTTGCCTTCACCTGTTTTAGGATCGTACATCATATGTGGTTCAAACTTTTCTTTAGCGTCTTCTTTAACTTCTTCGTTTGCTCTTTTTAGAACTGCTGCAACTTGCTTATGCTTAGATAAGCCTTTGCGCTTCTTTTCAATAGCCGCCGTTGCACCTGTCATGTTGCCACCCATTTTACTAGCAATAGCTAAGGCTTGCTTTACATCACTTGGCGAATGCTCTTCGCTTAATTCTTTTTCTCTCATGTGAGTGACTCCAATACGTATTATGTAGTATTTATGCTTTCTTCTTTGCTTTAGATTTCTTTTTAGGCTTTGTAACACGTTTGATAGGTTCACTGCCAATGCCACCGTTGACAAATCCATTGCCACCACCCATACTAGTTGCAACACTAGCAGATGTCATTTCTGTTGTTTCACTTACAATATCTTTGATTTTCATTTTACTTTTCTATCCTTCAGTATATCTTTAATTACAGTTGTGCCTCTATCAGTAAAGAGCCCCGGTACCACAGCGTGTATTAACAGCGCCGGTATAAGTATCTGTAACTTTATTGCTACCTTAATAGCGTGGAACATATGTTCTAAACCTGTTTCATTTTGATCTCGCAGGTGTTGTTTACATTTCTTACTAAACATTATTTCTTTTTCGCTTTCCCTGCTTTCATATTAGCCATCCAATGTGCCATACGTTGTTTTTCACCACTGCTATTCTTTGCAGTTTTACGTAAACTACTTACACTTGCTTTAGTATTTACCCCACTGCGCTTGGCTAAACCTTTACGCCCTGGCTTCTTACCATCAGCAAAGTTTTCTGTCATACCTAAGTTAAACAATACGTTAGTACTAGAACCTTTTACTTTTTTGCTTAGTGTAGGCGGACGTCCGTCCTTGTCTACCTTATTACCAAACTTAGCAGCTTGCTTTGTAACTTCATCAGGACCAACATCATGTGTTTGGTTCTGTTTAGTTATGCGGCCAACGCCTTCTGTTATTTCATGTATTCTCATGTTACCATATCTTAATTATATGAAAGTTCATAGGCTTCATAAACTTCATTTCGTGCTTGCGATTTTTTAAATCTTTAAATATAAAATGTTTAGGAGTTGCTTTAATTATTTTCTTAGCAGCGTATTGTTTTTCCTTAAACCTTTCAGTTGTCATACCGTCAGTTGTAATAACTTCAACGGGTACAGTAATAATAAGGTGATACTCCTCACGTATAATTCGTTTCCACCAATCGCCTAGCTTACTCATTTTTTACGTCCTCGGAAGCCCCGTGGCATATTCTCACCTGTCATTTTTGGAAGGCCAAACCATAGTTCGAACCATTCTTTATCGCCGGGCTTAATGTTTTTTGATTTCATTTGCTTGACATTGCTTGCAGCAGCGTCACTGATGTTTTCTAGAGTGTACTCAGTGTAACCTTTATATTCGTTTACACCTGCAAGTTGCTTAATGCGCTCTAGTTCATCCATTTTTACTTAAAGCTAGAGAGATATCTTCGCGTGTGATAGTATAACGCTTGCCACCACGTGACTTAATTTCTCTACCTACCATCATTTTTAATAGCTTAGATAGTTTTTCAACATCCTGTTCTTTGTCTAAGTAGTCCATAATTAAATTCTTAATGTAAGGAACAAGTGACGTCTTATCTACTACAACATCAGCTTCTTCAACTGGTTGTTCGTCCTTAACACCCATGCCATTACGTACTGCATCGTACATAGTTTTAGCAAGTTTTTTATCCGGGACACCTTGTGCAAATGATTCTAAGTCGCCAGCGGCTGCTGCGGCTCTCATTTTACTTGCGCTCATTCCTTCTGCACCATCTGCATCTGGATCACGCTCGCCTGCACTTACTACTTTAATTGAATTAAACTTAAATGGTACTTTGCCTGTCTTATCAGGTTGACCATTGTATGTATCGAATAACTTTTGGAAGCCATCTACTCTATCACTGCCTGCAATAAACACAACATCAGTATACCCTAAACCTTGTAGTTGTTCTAATGCTTGAATAGGAGTGCGTACTGCCTGATGACCAACGTTAATACCTGGAAAGAATTGCTTTGCTAACTTCATTTTAGTAGCAAAGTCTAAAGGATCTGTTTTAGGCTTTTGTGTTTGAGAGAGAAAAAGATAATGATCACCTTCTTGTGCTTCAATAGCAGCAACTAACTTTGCATGGCCAATAGTAGGAGGATTTAATCTTCCAAATGCCATAGCAGCAGTTTTTCCTGGTGCTTCATATAGGTCTCGTAATAACATTAGTACTGACCGTCTTTGATCATTGTCATTTCTTCACCAAATACTTTTGATATTAAGCTATCTTTATCTCCGTCTCTATATATATTTGACGGCTGTCCTAGATCAAACTTGCTACAATATGTTTCCATTGCACGACCACACACTTCACCTAAGCATTTGTTTGCATCAGGTGACTTGCCAGCGTCATGCTGATCTTTCATATTCATAATAGCAGGAAATAACTGCTTACGATAAAACATAGGATCGTTACGCATAAAGATAGCGATATCGTCTACTACATCAAACGGTAAGTTATCGTCCATTGGTTGTGCAAATTCATCTATTCTCATATTACCATTTCCTACATGACCAGTAACGTGCTTTAGTGCGCGGTCCTGGATTGTCACAATTGTGTCTAGCCCTAAACGATTTACGTGCGCCTGGGTTATTCTTTTTAATCTTCATAGCTTTGCCTTTAACACTGCTTCCGCCGTGTCCAAAGTTTACTTTTTTAACATTTTTAGTTTTTGGATCTTTAACATAAACTTTAAACTTCTTAACATCACCTTGCATAGGCTTGCCTAGTTTAACTGTACGTCCTTGATAATCTGCTTCGTCAATTGGGTCATCATCATCATTATAATACATAACACCGTACTGTTCATAAAATTCGTCATCATCGTCGTACGTTTCTTCGACTATATCTTCACCAATGTCTGTACTAACTTCGATATCAAAGTCTTCGTAGCCTTGTTCAAACATCATATTAGCAAGCTTAGTAGCATACTCGTCTGACTCTTCTTCGCTTAACTGACGGGGAAGCGGTATTTGGTATACAGTTGCCCCTTGCTCTGATTCATATAGATCAGTTCCAGGAAAGATTGACTCGTCTAGCTGCTTTGCTGACTCTTGTTTTTCCATTACTATTCTTACAAAGTGTTCCATTTCGTCTACCTTAATGATTTAATACTATTGAACTAACTGTGCCGTCAGTATAAACTACTTTGGCTCTAATCCATACATAATTGCCAGTAAAACTTGCAATTTTACTTGCTGTCTCTTGCGCAGCAGTATAGGCATGGACATCAAACCAATCAGCTTCAACAGGAGTAACTGCAAGAGTTCCTTGTATAGTTATTGTGCCTGTCAATCCGGCGTATGTGTACTGTATACTATGAAACCCATCACTGCGTCCGTAGTAGCCATCGCCTTTAAAGTTTGTACCAGTAACAGTCGTAGATGTGCTGTCCCCTGGATGAGTATTACTTGATAAAATTATTTCACTGTTAGCTGTCATACTACTATTTATCAATATCTTCTTTGTAAACTAATTTTTCGACACACCGAATACTGTTGCCGGCTAGTATAGTTATAAGGTGCAACACCTTGTCATCACGAATATACATGTAAAGTCCGTTCAAATATCCATAACTTTCTAAACTTTCTAGAGCAATGTGTCCCATCTTGCATTTGTCTTTATTTCCGCGTATCCAATTTGCAAAATCCTGGCCGATACGGTTAGAATTAAACCAGACTTTCAAAGGTAATTCCGGGCGCGTATCGACTATAATAATCTTAGCATTGCTTCTAAGAGCATCTATATAATCTGCATTAGGCTCCCAAAACTCAATTTGCCTCGTCCTTAACTTACTAGCTAAGGTTAATAAGAACGTTTTGCTATTAGAGAACAATGTAACAGTACATCCTGGATCAATTCTTAGCTTATACTCATTAGAATATTTTAATGTAGTATAAAGCTCCATTGCATCTAGATAATCACTAATATCGATTGATACTTCAGTCCGCCATTGCTTCTTAAATAGCGGCTGATTATTACGATATAACTCTGTTAGCTGGTCAAGTTGATTTCTTGCATAGCTTAGTTTTTCTTTCTTTTGTAACTCTGTTCTAAATATGACATTTAGTTCATTTCGGAGTACCAATTTATAAAGGTACTCCGAATAGAACAGCTTACGTGTTTCACACAGTTTCAGTGAGTAATTCATGTGAGGCATCCAACACTAATTTACCATCTTTAAGATCAATTGCAATAGTTCCGCCATTCTTTAACGATCCAAACAATATCTCTTTACTCAACGGACGTTTAATGTCACGATCAATAACACGCTGTAGTGGTCTTGCACCCATTTTAGGGTCGAAGCCTTCGTCAACTAAATGGTCAAGTGCTTCGTCAGTAACAGTAATATTAATACCTTTGTCCTTAACCATGTCTTTAAGTTCAACAAGGAACTTGCCAACAATCTTCATCATAACAGGCTTACCTAGACTTGCAAATGTAATCACACCATCTAAACGATTGCGGAACTCTGGACTAAAGTACTTTTTAAGTGCTTTATCTTCGTACACATGCTCATTATCTTTGCCAAAGCCAATGGTATTTTTCTCAGCATCTTTAGCACCTAAGTTAGTTGTAAGGATTAATGTACAATTACGCGCATCTGCTTCCTTACCATTAGATCCTGTGATCTTACCATTGTCCATTACTTGCAACAAGATTTGTGAAACATCTGGATGTGCTTTTTCAATCTCATCTAGTAGTAATACACAGTTAGGTGACTCTTGTAGCTTAGTAATTAAGATGCCTGCGTTCTCTTCGTGTCCTACATAGCCTGGAGGTGAACCAATTAGCTTACTTACACTGTGCTTTTCCATGTATTCACTCATATCAATACGTACAAGTTTAACACCAAGTTGACTAGCAAGTGCTTTGGCTGTTTCAGTTTTACCTGTGCCTGTCGGACCCATAAACACAAACGCACCTACTGGCTTATCGTCTGCTTTAAGCCCTGCTTGACTAACAAGTATCTTATCTACAATTTGTTCAATTGCAGTATCTTGTCCGTAAACAACTTTCTTAATATTCTCTTCAAGATTAGCAAGATTACTTGTTTCTTTTTCGGCTACTAGTTCGGCTGGTAAGTCGAGCATTTTAGCAATTTCAAACTGAATCTCTTCTTCGTCAACAATCTTCTCACCTTCAACAACATTGTTAACTTTAAAGCGTGAACACGCAACATCAATTAAGTCAATTGCTTTATCAGGAAGTTTCTTATCGCTTTGATACTTAACACTAAGTTTTACAGCAGCAGCAATAGCTTTGTCTGTAATAGTAGTACCGTGATGATCTTCATAATACTTCTTAATGCCTTGTAAGATTTCGTTAGTAGTTTCTGCACTAGGTTCACCAATAACAACACGCTGGAATCGACGCATTAATGCACGATCCTTTTCGAAGTACTTGCGATACTCTTCCCAAGTAGTTGACGCAACAACTTTTAAGTCGCCTTTAGTAAGTGCAGGCTTTAACATATTAGCAAGATCATTACTACTGCCGCCACCTGCTGCACCAGCGCCACTCATCATATGTGCTTCGTCGACAAACATAATAGTTTTGCCTTGTTTAGTAAGTGCTTGCATAACAAGTTTAAAGCGTTCTTCAAAGTCGCCGCGATACTTACTGCCGGCAAGCATTGCACCAATGTCTAAGTTGTATACTTTATACTCTTTAAGAAACTCAGGTACAGTGCCTTGCTCAATGTTATAAGCAAGACCTTCAGCAATGGCTGTTTTACCAACTCCTGGATCACCTACCATAAGTACGTTGTTCTTTTGTCTACGTCCTAGTGCAAGTGCAAGACTTTCAAGCTCTTCTCCTCGTCCAATAATAGGATCAACCTTTCCACGTTTAACTTGATCGTTAAGATTGGTTGTAAATGCACGTAACGCTCTACGCGCTTCACCTGACATTTCTTCATCTTGATCGTTATCTTCTTCAAGCTCATTGTTAAGGAAATCCGCAAACTTCTGCTTCTCAATTCCACCTTTTTCAAGATAGTATGTACATATACTCTTCTTTTCAGACAGCATAGAAAGTAGTACATCAGTTAAATCAATATGCGATCGGCCAGCGAAAAGCACTTGCGTAAATGCACGATTAAGCACACGTTCTACAGTTGCAGTTTTTTTAGGCTTATATGATTCTAGATCAGTTTTAATCTCGTCACACTGCGTCTTGAGATGATGCTCAAGATTATGCTTAATGTAATCAACATCGGCACCAAACATTGTTAATACGTTAATATGATTTTCTTCACAAAACATTGCATACAGCAAGTGCTCTAACGTTACATATTCATGTTTCAACTTGCTTGCATCTTTAATACTTTTATCAAATACTAGTTGTAATTCTTTGCTTGGTTCTACCATAGTAGTTATAGGTCCTTTTTAATTTCGTGTAGTCTGCTTAGTACGTCTAAGTCATTTATAACAGGTATTGTTGCTTCGACTGTAACAAATAACTTGCCTCTTCGCCGAGTTTGCATATTAGGCATGCCATAATCTGGTATGCCAAATGTTGTGCCTATTTGTGTGCCTTTTGGAATTTTAATTTCAAGTCTTTTGTTTTCTAGTGTTGTAACTAGTATAACACAACCTGTCAAAAAATCCAAGACATTTATTACTTTTTTAACAATTAAATTGTCGTTATCTCGCTCCCAGTCTTTCTTCTTGTGAACAAAGATTCGAACATTTAAATTACCACGTGGTATTGCTGGATGGCCTTCATCGCCAAGTCCCTCATATTGTACAGTATCTCCGTGCTTTGCTCCTGCCGGAACGTCCACTGTAACCGTTTCCGTTCTTCCTGTACTAAGTGCATAACTAATAATTAAATTCTTACCAGTTAATACGTCTTCTAAATTAATATTTGCTCGTACATCAATGTCTCTATTTCTAGGAGTACGCTGTTGAAACCCTTGATTAAACATATGCTCAAACGGTGAATTAGCAAACGGGTTTTGTTGCCCACGATGTTGTCCATACATATCTTGAGCAGAGTGTGGATGATCATATGCATTACGTTTATCAGAATTACTTAGTACTTCGTATGCTTGTGTAACGTCTTTAAACTTTTGTTCGTTGCCACCCCGGTCCGGATGATTTGCCATAGCTAGTTTGCGATAAGCTTTTTTAATTTCTTCGGGGGATGCGTTACGATTAACGCCAAGAGTGTTGTAATAGTCCATACATTTACTTATCGTACGAACTATTACATTTTTACATTACTGATTTACTTTTTAGCTATTGCTTCTTTAGCGTAGAACGCTGCAACAATTGCTGCTACTGAAACAAAGTACG
>Ga0209815_1002611_pt1 | contig 10847 bp, 9 predicted proteins | sample CoawatmetaG00DNA_FD_187507 | JGI IMG/M metagenome (GOLD analysis project Ga0209815, IMG submission 187507) | Marine microbial communities from the West Antarctic Peninsula - Coastal water metaG002-DNA (SPAdes) (version 2) | ecosystem: Environmental > Aquatic > Marine > Coastal ...
CCTTTGGAATGGAGACTTCCTACTTCCGTTTTGCCGAGCAAAAAGAATTAGATGAACGTAAAGTGTTTGGTGCATCGTTAACGATGATCAGTCTTGTGCTTTTAGCTATTGCCTTGTTTGCCTACCTATTTCAACAACCTATACTTGCCGCCCTACGTTATCAAGAAGCTCCGCAATACCTATTTTATTTGGTCGCGATTTTAGCGTTAGATGCGTTAAGTGCTATTCCTTTTGCAAGGCTCCGCAGACAGAATAAAGCATTTCGTTTTGCCGGAATAAAATTAGCACTGATCTTCTCAAATATCGTAATCAATTTATATTTCTTCCTTCCCTCCTACTGGGAACTTCATGAAATTACAGGCTGGTGGTCTCATGAAATGCGTGGGGTAGATTATATCTTTATTGCAAATTTCTGGGCTTCACTTATTATGTTTGGGTTGTTACTACCTACACTCAGGCCTTTAAAACTCAATCTGGATCCAAAGTACACTAAGGTGTTGCTCAGATTTGGGATTCCTCTACTGATAGGTGGACTGGCAGGGATTGCTAATGAAATGCTCGATCGACAGTTGTTAAAATATTTATTGCCTAAAGAAAGTTGGGCGCAGGGTGTAGGTATTTATGGTGCCGTTTATAAAATTTCCATCTTTCTCATACTATTCAATCAGGCATTTAGATACGCTGCGGAGCCCTTCTTTTTTAAGAACGCAAAAAATGCTGATGGTAAAGTTAAAATGGCGAAGGTCATGGTTGGCTTTACCTGGGTCATGAGTATTGGGTTTGTAATGATCATATCAGGACTGGACTACCTCAAATACTTCATTGACGAGAAATTTTGGATTGGTCTGGAATTAGTCCCTATTCTACTTTTAGCTAATGTCATTCTAGGTATCAATACCAACTTGAATGTCTGGTATAAGGTCAGTGATAAGACCTCGTATGGAATATATATTACTTTTATTGGACTCGCCTTTACCATTGTAGGAAATGTGCTGCTGATCCCTGTAATTGGAATTTTCGGTGCTGCTTGGACCACACTCGCCGCCTACTCAGCAATGTTTGTGGCGAGTTTGTTATGGTCATTAAAACACTACCCCGTGCCTTATAACTGGCGTAAGCTGGGTACTTTTGTAGGAAGTGCTACCCTTATGTCATTTATAATACATTACGTTGACGTTGGAGGTAGTGGGGTTAAAATCGGTCTCGGATTAGCCTACCTTCTTTCAATGTTTGCTTTAGAACGCAATGGACTCTTTAAATTTGCATCACGATCATGAATATCAAAGTAATTTATACCGGAAAGCACGAATTGCCACAATTTGAAACCTCTCAAAGTGCTGGCATGGATCTACGTGCTAATATTGAAGCACCCATCATTCTGGAAAAAGGAGCACGAGTATTAATTCCCACAGGAATAAAGCTAGCCTTACCGAAAGGTTATGAGGCTCAGATCAGGCCACGTTCTGGTCTTGCCTACAAACATGGCGTAACGGTCCTGAACAGTCCAGGAACGATTGATGCTGATTACCGCGGTGACGTAGGGGTTTTGCTCATTAATCATGGAAAAGATGACTTCATTATTGAAGATGGCATGCGAGTTGCACAGATGGTGGTTGCAGCGTATACCCAATTCACTTGGAATACGGTAACTGATCTAGACGAAACCTCGAGAGGAGAGGGAGGGTTTGGAAGCACCGGAAAACATTAATACAAAACCAACCAAACCAATATAAAATGAAGATTATTGTCCCTATGGCCGGACGAGGCTCACGTTTACGTCCACACACCCTAACCGTACCTAAGCCATTAATTCCTATTGCCGGAAAACCGATTGTTCAGCGACTTGTTGAAGACATCGTCGCTGTTTGTGGTGATAAAAAAGTGACTGAAATTGCCTTTATCATAGGTGACTTTGGCCCAGAAGTAGAAGCTGATCTCAAAAAAGTAGCCAAAAACTTAGGCGCTAAAGGAAGCATATACCATCAAGACAAGCCCTTAGGTACAGCACATGCTATTCATTGTGCGGCAGATAGCATGGATGATGAAATTGTGGTGGCCTTTGCAGATACATTGTTTCGTGCGGACTTTACCCTAGATACTACAGCGGACTCTGTGATTTGGGTAAAGCAGGTAGACAATCCTAATGCCTACGGTGTAGTGCAGTTTGATGACCAAGGTAACATCAATAATTTCGTTGAGAAGCCAACCGAGTTTGTCTCAGATTCTGCCATCATAGGAATTTACTATTTCAAAGATGGTCCCGGACTACGCAGTGAACTCAAGCACATACTTGACAACAAAATAATGGATAACGGTGAGTACCAGCTCACTGATGCATTAAGCAGTATGCTCCAGCAGGGGAAGGTCTTTAAACCAGGCACGGTTAAAGATTGGATGGATTGTGGAAACAAGGCTATTACCATAGAGACAAACTCTAAGATGTTAGGCTACTTGAAGGGCATGCCAGAACTTAAAGGCGAAAATATAACCACTGAAAATTCCGAGATCATTGAGCCCTGTTATATAGGCTCAAATGTGGTCTTGAAAAACGCAAAAATTGGTCCTAATGTTAGTTTAGGTGACGACTGTGTAGTTGAAAACGCGACTGTCGTAGGTTCACTCATTCAGACGAACTCCACCATAAAAAACATCACACTAAATGATAGTATGATTGGGAACCAAGCCCATGTGGATGGAAACTGGACTTCACTATCTTTAGGGGATTATTCAAGGATGGACTAATGCAAAAACTGCTGCTTGCCCTTTTGGGGTTGTTTTTTACAGCAACATCATATGCGCAAGGCCTTTCGAAAGAGGGGCCTTCTGTGTTAACGGAACTTTTCTATCAGGCGGAGACCTTTCGTATCACGGGCCGCACTGGGCTAGCTAGGCAATCATATAAACGCATTCTTAAACAAGATACTGAGAACGAAACCGCACTTTATCAATTGGCGCGAATCATGTTTGCGCAAGCTGATTATTTGGCAGCACAGCAGCTTTTAGCACGGGGTACCTCCGCTCACCCTTCCAACGAATGGATCTGGCGTTTACAAGCGCAGAATGCCAGACAATTGGGTGATTTTAGAGCCGCGCTAGCCTCGTTCCGCGCTCTACAAGAGCTGCGGCCAGATAAGTTAGAGTATGTGCAAGAGTCACTTCAAAGCGCAGTCGCAGCCGGCCTCATGGAAGAAGCTATTTCAATCCTTGAAAGCTTAGAGAGGCTCTCTGGGATAACCCCTGAGACCGTAAAACAAAAGATGGAATTCTACCTTCAGGCGAATGACCTAAAAGGAGCAGAGAAAGTGCTACGTCAAGCAGCAGACACACAGCCGAAACGCGTAGAATACCTGGGACTCTTAGGGCAGTTTTATGATGCCAACGGACAATCCAAAAAAGCACTAAAGGTGCTCAAGCTTGCGGTATCTAGATTTCCCGAAAACGCCGCAATTGCTATGGAGATGGCTCGAGTGCTTCAGTCTAAAGGTGATGTTGAGGGCAGTATTATCTATTTAGAAAAGGCATTGCGGTATCCTGGGTTAACGCTCCAAGACAAGGCACCAGTTCTGCTCAGTTTATGGGAGGGATCAAAGAAAGACCCTAGCATGATCTCCATGGTCAATCGTTCTTGGGAACATACTAAGGTTTTACATGGTAGTGAAGGTGCATGGGATCTTTTAGAAGCGGAGAAGTTTCTTTTTGAGGGTGATCTTGAAGCGAGCGCTCTATCGTATCATAGTGCTATTAAAAAAGGTTTAAACGCTATTGAAATATACCAGCAACTGATGGCCATAGCAGAAGAGGCCGGATTAAAGGAGTTGGCCATCGAGGTACTAGATGATTTACAAGAAAATTATGCTCAAGACGAAGAGATTCAGCAATATGTGGTCTTTTCTTATTACCAATGGAAAGACTGGTCAAGGTGTGCTCCATTAGCGGCTAAGCACGCTAAGAACAGTATGATGCCTTCCACAAAAAAGTGGCTCTTAGACCTCGCCGCGCATTCCTATTTCGCATTGGATAGCTTCTCAGACGGTGTCACAAACTATGAGCTAAGTCTGTCCATAGATCGTGACCCTGGAACCCTTAATAATTATGCTTGGGAACTTGGGAAACGTGGTAAAAAATTACATTATGCGCTTGAGTTAGTGGAAGAAAGTAATGATAAAAACGCCCTTGACCCAACCGTTCTTGATACCTGGGCATGGGTCTTGTATAAAATGAGACGGTTCAGTGAAGCACAGGATAAAATGGAGTTAGCTTTGCAGCTGCTTCGTACGACGCCTGATGCCGTAGTTTTTCGCCATGCCGCAGCCATTGAAAAAGCACTGGGAAATGTTGAACAAGAGGCTATCTACCGTTCTAAAGCCAATGAAATAGAAGTCAACCACGCACCTTGAAAATTGGCACCACATATCGCTTTTGGAAGCTATTCCTGTTCATGGGAGCGACCTTTCTATTGTCCAATTGTGGCCGTATCATTTCACCGGATAATCCAATACGCAGAGAGAAAATTGGAGAAGGAACTTCTCGCAAAATAATGGTTGAAGACAAGTTTAGTTGGACACAAGCTTTTACCAAGATATCAGCACATACACCTGACGGAGAGCAACAGTTTCGAGTACAAATTCGTTCAAAACAAGACAGTATTCTGTGGGCTGCGATAAGTGATGACATGATCGGATTACGAGTTGGAAAAGCAATTGTTATTGGCGATAGTGCTGCATTCACATCAACGCTTTTAGGAATGGAGTGGACAGGGTCGGCTGCTGACCTTGCCACTATTACTGGTATTGATGTTCCTTTTGAGTACTTAAACAAACTACTACGTGGTCAGCTTATTGGAGCCGAGCCTACGATGAGGTATCGTTTTAAAAATGCTTCAGACACCTGGGTGACTAAATACTCACTCTCTTTAGGAAGGAAGGTGACCGCATCCCTTGATCAGAACTTACGCATGCGGCACATGACCATAGAGGACAAAAATGAGATTGTGAATATCGACTATACAAAAGTGGATGTTAGAACCGGATATCCTGCAGAAATGGTGGTTACCCTGCAAAGTAAACCTGAATACCGCGTACTCATAGAAATCACGGAAATTCGTACTGAGGGACCCTACAACACACCCTTTAGTCTCTAATGCGTAGACTACTCATTTATATCGTCCTTATTTTCTCTATTGCCTTAAATGGGCAAACTAAGGAAGAGTTACAGCTTCAAAAAGTGCTGCTTCAAGATCAAATTGACCTCGCCAACACCTTATTGAAGAAAACACAAAATAACAGAAACGCGAGCATCACTGAGCTTCAAACCTTGAATCAAAAAATAGACTCTCGAGAAAAATTAATCGTAAACATGTCGCGACAAATTCGAGGCATTGACAGGGAGGCGGCGGCCAAAGAGGGCGAAATACAAACACTTGAAATACGTATAGATTCGTTGAAGTCTGACTATGCTAAACTTATTCAGCTCGCACAATATAATCTACAACCTACTGATCAAGTGATGTTCATTCTGAGTTCCAATTCATTCGCACAAGCGGCGAAACGATTGCAATATTTCAAGGATATGACGAGATACCGAGAACAACAAGTACGACAAATTCATGTGGCACAAGAAAACTTAGCACGTGAAAAAAAGGCACTCATTGCTAAAAAAATAGAAAAAACTGCCATCCAACAGGCTCAAAAAGAAGCGAAAATAGCACTGCTGGCTGATGCGCAGGATCAGCAAAAAACCCTTGCTACGCTTCAGTCTAGAGAAAGTGATTTAAAAAAAGACATCAATAAGAAACAGCGAGAAGCCCAACAATTAGAAAAGCAAATCAAACGTATCATTGCGGAAGAAATGCGAAAAGCAAAAGAGCGTGCCGAACGAAGTGCATTAGAAATGGAGGCCAAAGAATTGGGGCTTATTAGAGGAAAAGACTTCAGCTCACGTACCTCAAATAAAGCTATTACTCAGCTTATTGATAAAGCGCGAAAAGCAAAAGGGATGGACACCAGAGATGACGGACCAGCTTTTGCGATGACACCTGAGGCACGGGCACTTGCTAATAATTTTGCCTCAAATAAAGGCGCACTCCCTTGGCCAGTTGAAAGGGGAATTATCACCGGTAAATTTGGCAAACATCCCCACCCTGTTGTAAAGGGCATCATTGTGGACAATCCTCACATAGAAATCACCACAGAGGATAATGCTATTGTTCGTGCAAGTTTTGAAGGGGAGGTAAGTTCCGTAGTCCCCATTCCTGGTGCTAATGTTATGGTCCTCATCCGACACGGTAACTACTTCACGGTATACAGTAACTTAGTCACTGTGCAGGTGAAGGCGGGTGATACCATTAGTCTAAAGCAACCTATCGGAACAGCATTTACAGATGAAGAAGGAAAAACCATGGTTCAGTTTGGACTGTGGAGAGACGCCAATATTCAAGATCCATATCCTTGGCTTGCACAATAATCACCACTACATGAAACGCATCTTTTATCTAAGTACATGTGACACCTGTAAACGCATTCTAAATTCCTGGAATACAGAGGGTGTAATACTTCAGGATATTAAAACAGTACCTATGACTGCCCCACAGGTGGATGCCATGATAGCACTAGCGGGCGGAGGCCAGGCCCTTTTTAGCAAGCGCGCGCGCAAATACAAAGAACTAGAATTAAAAGAACAGGAGTTGACGGAGGATGCTATCCGAAATTTAATTCTTCGTGAATACACCTTCTTAAAACGTCCAGTTTTAATTTTTGAAGAGCATATATTTATTGGGAATAGTGCAAAAGAGGTAGGCGCTGCACGTACATTCTTGTCTACGAAATGAGTTCTTCGCGTGCAATACTCCTCGCACACTTTGCGCTATTAGGAGTCGCTATTATTTATGGATCATCATTCCTTATTGCCAAGGGCGCAATGCAAGGTGCCGTACCCCCGAGAGCGTTTATTCAATTTCGGGTTACCGGAGCGGCACTGCTCTTTTGGTCTCTAAGTCCATTCTCCGGGAAAGATCGATTTCTCAGCATCCCTATCAAAGATCGGTTACTTCTCGCCATCTGTGCTGCTTTTGGAGTCACCACTAACATGCTCTTCTTTTTTGAAGGACTAAAAATGACAACACCGGTAAATGCCTCCATCATGATGGTCAGCGGGCCCATCGCTGTGCTTGTTGCGGGAGCCATATTGGTAAAAGAACGCATTACAACGCCAAAAATTTTAGGCATTCTAATGGGTGCTTTAGGAGCATTTTGGCTCATTTTTTCAGGTGCTGGATTTGACATCAGCGGACTATTTGAAAGTGATGTTGCCAAGGGTAATTTTTTTGTGCTTATCAACGCAAGTAGTTACGCAGTATACTTGGTATTAATCAAGCCACTCATGTCAAAGTACAATGCCTTGTTTGTGATCAGGTGGGTGTTCACTTTTGGTGTGCTATTCGTACTCCCCTTTGGAGGACCGCAGTTGTTAGAGATTGATTGGTCACTATGGAACAGATCTATCATCTGGGCAGTTGTATTCGTGGTTATTGGAACTACCTTCCTTACCTACCTTGGAAATATTATCGCATTAAAGACGCTACACCCAGCAACCGTAGGCGCCTATATCTATTTACAACCGCTGTTCGCTAGTCTATTGAGTCTTTACTTTGGGGGCGAGTCATGGAACATTCATATGCTCATCGGAGGTATCGCTATTTTTTCTGGTGTTTATTTTGTAAGCTTTTATGGTTATAAACGTAAGTTATACCCACTCTCTAAGACATCAGATACTCCGACCTTTCCTAGATAATTCCCAGCAAGAAACATTCCCTCTGGAATAGTTTTGTACAGATGCTGTTTCCAATCCTGGAAACCAATTTCAAATTGCGGGATAGCATTTAACCAAGTCTTTTGAGCCAATAAATACGTTTGTTGTGTACCTAGAATTTCTTCTAGCTCACTATTAATGGAGTCCTCGTTTTGCGGAGTAGAGTGAAATACCGTCATATTACGTTCTCCATCCTTTGCTCTACCTGGAAAAATATCACTCGCGAATAATATACCCTTGATTGTCTTTTTTAACGTTGACGGGATCAGTATACCAAAGCCTGAAATAGCGCTGTGATCCTTGTCAAGGCTGTAAGAACTAGCGCAAAGAGGCGCATAGGAGAGTTTATTGAGATGTGATTTCAAGGAGGACGAGGAAATGATTTCAGCCAAAACATGAGTTGGTAGGGTGGATACAATTCTATCGCATAAAAACCGAGTACCGTTAACTACAACCTCAAATCCAGAGGTAAGCGGCGTTATACACTCTACTCTATGACCAAGCAAACATTCATCCTTGAACTTTGCTTCAAAGGCGTAATTAATAGTTGAAAAACCGCCTTGAATATTAGTTATAACTCGAGAAGCAGAGCGGTTATTAAGTAACGTTCTAAACAATGAGCCGTAGCGCTGCTCACCAATTTTCATAGAGTGTAAGACTGTTAATGCGCTCAGTTTTTTTATATCCCCAGCATAAATACCTCCAAGAACAGGATCTACAAGAAGCTTTACAGCCTCTTTACCTATTCTTCGTTTTAGAAAATCATAAACCGTCTCGTCATTAGCCGTTCCTTTTTTACGAAACGGCTCAATAAGAAGCCTGAGCTTACCGCCAGTAGATATCCAATTTCCTAGAAGGATATCTTTAAAAGCACTAACAGATTTCACTCCATTTTTCTGAAAAATATATCGTTTCTTACCCTGTGCAGAAGCTTTAACGACTTGATTCGAGATACCTAAATATTTTAAGAAATTTAAGTATGTAGGACTCTGAACACAGCTGTTTGGACCTTGATCTAGGGTGTGTCCTTGCACATATTCTGTTTGCATCATTCCACCAGCATGGTCAGAAATATCTATAATCTTAAATTCTATTCCAGTTGTTTTAGCTTTCCATGCAGCGCCCATTCCAGCTATTCCTGCACCAAGAATAAGCAATGGGATTTTCTTGGTCATCAAAGGGATCCCTTATTAATCCAATCGGCCACAAGTTGAGCCCAATCGTTTCTATCGTTAAGGCACGGAATACTGATAAATGATGTTCCCCCATAGCTTAAAAACTCCTCCCTACCTTCTATATTTATTTCCTCTAAAGTCTCTAGACAATCAGATACAAAAGCAGGGCAAACTATGGCTAATTTGTCTTTTCCTTCTCCTGGAAACTGTTCTAAACGTTCAGCAGTGTAGGGTTCTATCCATGGATCTCGTCCAAGACGACTTTGATAAGACGTGCTGTACTCACCGTCTTTAAGACCTAGGCCCTTAACAACAAGTGCCGTTGTTTTCGTAGTCTGATGTTTGTAGCATGTCCCGTGCGCGGCAGAGACTACGTTACAGCAGTCGTCGACCGCGTAACAATGACATGAGGTAGGGTCACTTTTCCGCAAATGACGAACAGGTATACCGTGATAGCTAAATAGTAAATGATGATCCTTGGGCAATACTTCAGAAATACTCTTGGTTAAAATATTTATGTACGATTTCTCATCAAACCAAGGTTTCTTAAACATTAGCTTTAGTCCAGGGTAGTGCTCCTCAACAAGCTGTTTAACACGATCAACAACAGATTCATAGGAACTCATGGCAAAATGAGGATACAGTGGAACAACATATAACTCATCTAAACCTGGGTGTTTATCATGTATTTCATTTAGTGTATTCAAAATACTCGGCGCAGCATAGCGCATTGCCAAGAATGTTTCGTAATCACTGTATTCACGTACTTTTTTTACTAATCGTTCAGAAAGAGCTATTAACGGGGAGCCTTCGTCCCACCAAATACTCTTATAAGCCTCAGCGCTTTTCTTGGGACGTACATTTAATATAATGCCCTTAACAAGAAGCCATCTTGGAATTTTAGGCACATCGATCACATGATCATCCATTAAAAACTCACCTAGATATTCCTTGACATCCTTAACTCCAGGACTTCTTGGAGAACCTAAATTAATTAATAGTGCTACTTTGCTCATAATTGCTGTACATATTTTTTAGGTGTGATTCCGTATTTTTTCTTAAAAGCAGATATGAAATGAGAGGCACTTCCATAGCCTAACTCATAAGCCACCTCGCTAACTTGCTTGCGGCCTTGATCAAGAATAGTTTTAGCACTATTCATTTTATAGTTGAGCAGGTAGCCACCTACAGTATTGCCGTACATCTCCTTAAAACCACTCTTGAGCTTGTACTCGCTTATACCGACTTCCAGCGCTAATTGAGCTATAGACGGTGGGGCAGTCATCCGATTTACAAGCTCCTGCTTAGCTTGTTTTATTTTTAATCTAACGCTCTCGTCGCGAAGAAAAGGACAGGCTACATTAGCCTCACTTCTTTGATCAAAGTGTAATGCAATAACCTCAAGAATTTTTCCCCGAGAAAAGATTTTCAGCGACTGTGGACTAAGATTGGCTGTAAAAAGACTTTCCAGCGTCCATTTTACCTGAGAACTTAATTCTTTTTCATCGTAGAGAGGCATGTTGGCATTTTCTCCTTTCAAAAACGGCAACTGACTTCCGGAATTTACAAATAACCCGTGTAGCTCTTCGATAGTTGTATACATAGCAACCCAACGCACGCCTTTATCGGTTTTGATTTTGAAATCAAGCTCCTTCTGTGGGTTGTACATAAAGTAATAATGGCCTTCTGAAAGCTGCTTAGAGTATTGAGGACCAAAATGAAAATTTAAAGGACCTTCGAGAGCAAAATAAAACTGAATTATACCTAACGGAAGACCTAGTTGAATTTCACTATTTATTTCTCCATTATCCCTACTTAGAAATAATGACATTCCATTGTTCGCAAAACGTTGCTCAAAACCTCGTT
>Ga0209815_1002616_pt1 | contig 10835 bp, 15 predicted proteins | sample CoawatmetaG00DNA_FD_187507 | JGI IMG/M metagenome (GOLD analysis project Ga0209815, IMG submission 187507) | Marine microbial communities from the West Antarctic Peninsula - Coastal water metaG002-DNA (SPAdes) (version 2) | ecosystem: Environmental > Aquatic > Marine > Coastal ...
GAGCGATTCTTGGCGGTGCTGTCGGAGCGGCAGCGGGAACGGCCGTGACTACCCGGGACCAAAGGGAACACGATCGCGATTATGATTATGATCGCCGTCGGTATGACGATGATCGCAGGTCTTACCGGAAGTCTCGTGGCCATTTCTGCCCACCGGGCCAGGCGAAAAAGGGTAACTGCTGAGACGCTTGTGTGTTTCCGGGCGTAGAGGGCGCGTTGTGGATATCACCGCTGGAGGAATTGATGTGTAATCTGCAGGAGGTGATGTCCGGAGCCTAGTGACTCTCTGAATAGTCAATCCATCCAGTTCCAGGGGGGCGCGTCCAGTAGCCCCTGGCCAAGAATGCGGGTTTCACCCAGCTCTTTGTTCAGTGCGATGGAATGGCAATCGTCGTCTGCTTCCAGAGCGGCTACCAGTCGAGGGGCATGGGAAACAACCCACACCTGGGTTTCCCGCGAGGCGCGAATGATCAGTCGGCCGAGGGCCGGAAGCAAGTCGGGATGCAGGCTTGTTTCTGGTTCATTCAATACCAGTAGTGATGGTGGGCGGGGTGTGAGCAGCGCGGCGACCAACAGCAGGTAGCGAAGGGTGCCATCAGAAAGCTCGGCCTGATTCAGGGGGCGGAGTAAGCCGGCCTGCTCAAATTCCAGGACGAAACGGTTACCTGCGTCTGTGCTGAACCCGAGCCTCGCTCCGGGAAAGGCATCTTCAATAGCGCTGTGCAGGCCCTCCCGGTCGCCGATTTCGTGAATGGTACGCAGGGCTGCAACCAGGTTATGGCCATTGTGGTCCAGCACCGGGGTGCGGGTCCCGATTTGCGGGGTGCGGATGCTGGAGTGTTGATCGGTGCGGAACTGATCGTAAAAGCGCCACTGCCTGATGGCCTGCCGGACGGCATGGACTTCAGGTACAGCCACAGGATCACTGATCTCGCTCAGAATGCTCTCATAGGTGTTTAGCCGGGTGTCGTAGACCTCCCATTTCCGCCCTGAACGTACTTTGACAACCGGCCCGACGCGATCAATCAGACAACTGCTTGGGCGGCAGACATCACCCACCCAGATACATTCGCGTTTTATTTCAGGGTCGAGCTGAAACATGCTGGGTTCCTGATAACCCGCAAACCCCGTAGAGGCCGGAATCCCAAGAGAAATCGCGTAGCCGAATTCTTCGCCGGCAAACCCCAGACGCAGTCGGGATGGAGTGTTTCCGGCGGTCCCCTGAACCGGCGCTGAGCCGTCCCGCATCGCCTTTGAGAACTGGCCGGGCCCTGCCCAGAAGGTGTAGTCCAGGCCTCCTTCTTCCGCGAGCGAGGAAATCAGGTTGCCTTTTGCCGTTTCCGCCAGCAGGCGCAACGATTTATAGAGGTTTGATTTGCCACAGCCGTTTGGACCGGTAACAACGTTCAGGCCCGCCAGCGGCGCGACCACGTCTCTGAGGCTGCGATAGTTGGAAACGGCAAAGGCTTTGATCATGATCCGGGCCGAACCTGTTTCTTGAAGAAGGTTGGAGGTGCGCCTGCAACGAGCAGGAGAGGGCCAATGAGTCTGGATTTTCCCATGGATGCTTCTCTTTGCCATAAGTGATCTTGTTTCGCGAAGAGAATATCATTTTGTGATCCCACAGTTTGAGCTAGGTTGCTCAAAGGGATCCGGGAGGCTGCATGACCGGAGAACACTCTGTTCTAGGCCGCCCACTTGAACGCTTTCTGATACACCCAGAATCTAAACAGTCCAGGTGAGAACCATGGCCCCTGATCTAACCAAACATCCCGATATCGAGAAGCTCGGCGAGTTGCTGGCCGGCTTCCCCCATATCCGGGTTGCCGCTCTCTTTGGTTCTATAGCTCGGGGAACCGCCCGGCCAGACAGTGATATAGATGTTGCCGTTCAGGCTGACAAAGAGCTCCGTGCGGATGAGCGTATTGCCTTAACCGAAGCCATTGCTCTGGCCTTCAACCGCCCTGTGGACCTGGTGGACTTGCGCACAGCGGGGCAGCCTTTACTGAACCAGATTGTCAGCACTGGCATACAGGTTGTCGGCACTCGCCACCAATGGGGTGACCTGATTTATCGCAATATCATGGAAAACGAGGACTTTGTCCCTTACCAGAAACGTATCCTCGAAGGTAGACGCAACGCATGGATGAACAACTCGTAGCATCGATACTGAGCTGGCGTCTCGCATGCGGAAGTCCGTCGGATTCCGGAATGTGACGGTTCACAATTATGACCATGTGAACTGCGAGATCGTGTACGCCATTTGCACTAAGCACCTTGGCGATTTTCGGGCCTTTGCCAAGGTGTTTTCGGATTTGATTGCGTAGACGGGAAAATCTGCGTAGATCCTCTGAGAAAAAGGTGTTTGCCGCCGTCGTCTCTTTCCCTATTTGGCGAGCAATGATCGGCTTGTTTTTTAGTGGCCGGCCACAAATAGCGGACCAGCGAGCTCAGGGATATCACCCTCAATCATCATGTTCTTGGAGTATTTGTAAGCATCAGCTTCGAGTTGGGTATTGGTGAGCATTTGTTTACCATAGGGCTCTGGTTGCCAGTGACGGCTACTGAAATGGATGACTCTTCAAGGAAAGAAGGAACAAAGTAATGAGCAAGAAAGTTGTGCTGTTGGGTGACTTGGGAACAGACCACCAAGGATTCCCTCCCACGCCGGTGATTGCGGGCTCTCCAGACGTGCTGATTGATGGCAAACCCGTCGCCCGCGTTGGCGACCCTCTCGCGCCACACTCCAAACCAAAGCACCCTCCTCATCCTCGTGCTATTGCTGCGGGTTCGGCAACGGTACTGATTAATGGCATTCCTGCTGCAGTGACTGGCAGTGCAATCTCTTGTGGTGGTGTCACGATCGGCACTGGTAGCGTTGTGATTGGTGATAGCCATTCGCCTGCGCCGTTTTCAGGGATCTCACCCGAGCCGTCAAAGATCGCTTCACGGGCGGCACCTCCTGCTACTCACTCTGGCAGCGCTATTCCTGTATCACCAAGGACCAATGGTTCCGGGATTGGTGCGAGTAATCTTGTGGCAGGTGGGCCGGTAGCATCCAGTATGACTGGGCCAACTGTGACTTCAACTCCAACTAATGGTCAGCCAGAGCCCGAGATAGAGCCGGGCTTCCATGTCGTTCAGGCACCCATGAGCAAAAGAGAATTGTTGAGTGCGCTGTACGGCGATGCCTCGGCAAAACCAAATAGCTTTGATTGGTTGAATCCGGATCTTGGCGCACAGGTGTTGCCCGGTGAGATGATTGTATTGGGCGACCCTGAGAGCACGGAATGCACTCAGAAAGAAGCCGAATTGATGGAGGTGGCTGCTAGCGTAAATGCTCAGGTAAGGTCGCTGGAGCAGGACGAGGCGGAGTTTCTCGTTAAGTATTACGACTTGTTGGAAGCCATTACCTCAACGAGTTCGGCGGGGCTCGGTGCAGGCGCCGTGATGGTGTCGAAGCAGATCAGCAGTATTGAGAAGACGTTGAGGAACATTGAGCGTCTTCATCAGGAGAGTTACCGCAAACACGGCCATCTAAACCATCCGGAGTTCTTCGAGAAACGGCGGGCGCTTTTCAAGGAACTGGATTTTGCGTTGGGAAGCATAGCCCGCCGGGGAATGTCGCTGGACGACGATGCCAAGCTGAAACGAGCGCTGGGGTTGTCGTCGAAAAGTATTGTTAATCACTGGAATAAGGCTGGGGTGGGTGACATACCCGGGTACGCTACGCACTATGAGCGGGTGGCTAAAGGGGCAAAGTATGCCCGAAATGTGGGATATCTCGGGATTACTCTGGATGTCTCAATGTCCGCGCTGAAAATTCGTGAGGCTTGCACTGCGGGTGACGAGAAGGAGTGTCAGGTCGTAGCTTACGAGGAGGGAGGTAAATTGACTGGTTCAATGCTGGGTGGCGGTATTGGCGGTGCCCTAGCAACGTCTACGTGCGTAGCGTTCGGAGTTACGACCGCTGGAATAGGTGGCGTGGCATGTGCGGTTATCGCGGGTGGCCTCGGTGCAGCAGGTGGCGGATTTGTTGGCGGAGCAGGTGGTGAGACTATTGGAGCAAAGCTGAGAGAGGTTGTCCATGACTGAAGAGTTCTTGGCTGACTTAGCGGCAATCATAGGGGCAGCTTGTATGCTCCTTGGTGTTCTTTTGATGTTTCTGATGGTCACGCTGTTTTTTCGCAAAACCGAGGAAGTCGAGCGGAGGATTGCAACGCCCGGTAAGCAATTGGATGGAATTCGCAGTATCTGGGGTAATGGTCCTATTGGTCGCTGGATGAGGGTTTCGCATGTCTATGCTTTTTTCGTATTCCGGAAGTTTCCGCGTATAGGGGCTCGTATCGAATCCCGAATGGGTGACGAGGAGGAGCCGTTACCTCGTTCATTAAAGCTTTGGGTGATTGTGCCCTATACCGCGTGCTTGATTCTTACGTTTTTGTTTTTCTTTTCCGGTTGGTACCTTGGGGCGTTTGATTAATAGATCCCGCTAATTGCAGGGGCTTTTGCAAGGGATTTCCAGCCGTTTTGCTAGCGTCATCAAGGAGCAGTGACGTGCTCATAAAATACTTTCTGGGTCACAAAAAGGCACTGACGCTTTGCGGAGGGGCCTTGGTGATTGCCCTGACGTTGTACCCGATGTTCTATCGCACCTGGGCGTTTGGCTCCGATGCCTGGGGGTTATCCGTCATAGCGATTCTTGAACCCGAAGAAGTGCCCTGGAGCCCTTCGGATTTCAACAGTCTGGCGATCCGGCCTGCCGTTGCCTACTGGCTTCTGATAAATTTCGATTGGCCTTATGAGCGCTGTGGTAAAGCGATGACCGCGATGGACGGTTGTTCGCAGCCTCTGGTTAATTTTGTGGGCACGACGCTGGATACGCACGAACCGGACTCGATCATGACGCGCCGAGGCTATGGGTTGCTCCGACATTTTGCGGCACGGGGAGAGCCGGTGAACGGCTATTACAACGGGCTGACGCCAGTGCATGAAGCCGTTCTCTATGCCAATGTGGACTACCTTCGCGCCTTGCTGGAGCTGGGGGCAGACCCGAACCTGCCCATTGATATGCCGGAGAAGGACTATCACGGCTTCAATGCGGTTGAGTTTGCAGCGTTTCTGGAGGCCCGGAATCCGGAAATGTATCAGGCTATTCGGACAAAGCTTGAGGGTAGCGAGTAATCACTACCTGGAATGCGACTGGTTGATCAGTGCCTGAATGCAGCGGCGGAACAGTTCAGCCGAGAAAAACCGGTGTTCGCCGGGCTGTTCTGCCACGAGTAGCTGGCCACCGGACTCCTGGAGGCCACATTCAATCATCAGGTTGTCGCTCATCTCGAAGTCTTCAATGCTGTGGCCCAGTTCATCCCGATCGGCTGCGCCCGCGCGTTCACGGTAGTGCCTGCGGTCCATTGTGAATCCGAATGCAGCTTTGCCCTGGCCGATAATGTAGCCGACTTCGAACACCGTGCCCGGGTCCGCACTGATGCCTCGGAAGGGGGTGAGGTTGGCAATGACGGCGTCGCAACTGTCCATCAGTTCGCGGTTGGCCTGGTAGATCCGGTGGCCGCGCGCCGGTTTCGCTTCCTCGTCGGAAAACGTCAGGGCGGTGTCCAGTGGGTCTATGCCTTCATAGCCGGCTTCGCGCAGCAGGCGCTTTTTCTCGGCGACGATAGTGTTGTGTTCTTCGTGTGGGAAAAACACCTCCGGGCCGGCCAGGTAGATGCGTTTGGGTTTTGTCATGGCGAAGTCGTTTCCTGCTTCAGTCCTGGCAATTGCCCAAATCCAAACCGTATTGGACTGGCGATCAATGCTGAGAGGCTGGGTCGTATTCAATTGCTTCCAGTTTTACCCGAAAGCCACAGGCTGCTGCGTATTTGTTGAGCGTTCCCCAGCTTGGGTTGCTACGGCCTCTCTCAAGCCTCGAGATGTTGCTTTTGTTGGTTCCGAGCTTTTTCGCAACGTCTTCCTGAGTAAGGCCTGCTTTAGTCCTCATTGCGATCAACTGGTCGATCAGGCTGAATTCTTCCTGGAGGGCATCGTACTCCTGGTGAACTTCCGGATTTTCGAGTGCCTTTTGTCTGAACTGTTTGAAATTCATGATTTTTTGACCTCCTTTAAACGCTCTTTCGCGAGCTCTAGGTCTTTCTTCGGTATCTTTTGATCCTTTTTTACAAACACGTGCAGGATGATGATCCGTTTGCCCTGCATGTAGCAGAAGATTCCTCTACCTATTCCTTCTTTGGCTTTTGCTCGGATTTCAAACAGCTCACCACCTAAAGACTTTGTGTGCGGCTCTCCAAGGTTGGCCCCGTGCTTCTCCATCAATTCCATCAGCCGAATCATTCTGGCCTGAATCTTTGGCGGCATCTTAGCCAACTCTTCGCCTACTGAGTCGTAGAATTCAATCTCCCAATCCATGGGTGCTCCTTTGCCTTTTTGTTATCATATACGATAACTCTGAGCTTGAACACTATCTTGATAGCCGCCTCAACGAGCCTGAAGCTGTGCCACATAGGCGGTAATAAAAGCATTTTCCTGGAAGACTTTCAGGCCTGTGTCGGCAAAGGTGATGGGCACGGGGTTGGACGCCAGGGTGGATTTGATCAGGGCCGGAGGCACCAGGGTCACGTTCAGCTCAGAGTCGGCAATCAACTGGATGGCGGCTTCCATTTTGAAGCTGATGGCGCCACCGGCAAACTTGCCTTTTTGCATCCGCTCTTTTATCGCGACCGTGGCCACTCCGTATTCGGCCATCAACTCCGCAAAGGTGGCCTGAAACGTTTTCAGGTCGTCCCGGCTGTGGTTTTTCGGTAGCGACAGTTTGCGTACTTTGCAGTCGGGCAGGTTGAATTGGCCCCGGTCCATATTCAGCATACACACCACCGCATCGCTGCCGGTCAGTTCTACTCCGCATACAATCATAATAATGCCCCCTATGCCCCGGTTACTCTCAGCCGCAGCATTTCTTGAATTTGAGTCCGCTACCGCAAGTGCAGGCGTCGTTGCGGGAGGGAGATTTTGCTGTGGTGACTGTTCCCGTTTTATTCAGGATAGCCGTGAGCTCGTTGACGGATTCAACGGCGCCTTCGCGGGTATCAACGGAGATGGTTGCGTGAAGCTTCGCCGCGGCCACCTGGGCCTCAACTTCTTTCCTGCGTGCTTCACTGGTAACCACCAGCGTTAGTGGGTACTTCTTGCTGCCGCTCTTTTGGCTGGCGTTTGTCTGAAAGCCGCCGTAAGCCGTGTGGTGCTGGCGGGCATCTTGCCGACCTTTATAGAAAAATTTATCTGACATGCTGATATCCTGAAGGAGAGAATACCCAGGCGACGGCCGGGCGCAATCTTTTAGCACGCTTGCGGAAACAGTGATATAGGGAAAATCGGAAAAGACTAATCAAGGAAGCACCACGTGAATCAAAAAGGCTTACTCACCTCATGGAACGACGCCAAGGGTTTCGGTTTTATCACGCCAGAGAAAGGTGGCGAGCGTCTGTTTGCCCACATCAGCGCCTATCAGGGCCGGGGCAGGCCCTCGGCCAGCCGCAAGGTGGTCTACGCACAGACAAAAGATGAGAAGGGGCGGCTGAGGGCGTCCAGTTTCCAGTACGCTGGCGTGGCGAGACACAGCGTAGCGGTCGCCACGGGCGTTTGGTTTGCTCTGTTGATTGCCGCTGCAGTCGCAGGGGCGGTTTCTGTGTTGTACGTTCAGGGTTATGTGCCAGTGCTGTTGCCGGCGGCCTATGGCGTAATGAGTGTAGTGACCTTCTTGATGTATGCCGTCGACAAGGGGGCAGCTGAGAGCGGCAAGAGGCGTGTCCCTGAGGGGCGGTTGCATCTGTTTGAACTCCTGTGCGGTTGGCCGGGGGCACTGGTGGGCCAGCAATTCTTTCGTCATAAAACCCGAAAGACCTCGTACCAGGTGTCTTTCTGGTTCAATGTCGTCCTCAATCTCGCAGTGCTTTGCTGGTTGTTACTGTGGCCGGGCGCCGAGTTCGTCAGGCAGGCCCTGGAGATCAGGCCGGTTATGCTTCTAAGGTTTTGATGATGCAAAACGTCTGCTCGGACGACGAGCTCTCAACATTGCTGCAGTCCAACCCTGCGGTGCTGCTGCTATATGGCGGGGCAAGTTGTGGCGTCTGCCAGGCTATCAAGCCCCAACTGGAGCGCCTTTCCAGTGAACAATTCCCGAAGCTGGTTACTGCCTACATTGATTGCCAGGCATCAGCCGGTGCGCTGTGTGCGGCTCAGGGTATTTTCTCGCTGCCGGTGGTGCAGTTATGGTTTGAGGGGCAGCGATTTGCGGAATTCGCCAGGGTGTTTTCAATCGGCGAGGTGCGGGTAGCTCTGGAACGGCCATATGGGCTTTTGATCGAGTGCTGAGCCCTCTCTGTACTCGTGGCAGGACCCAAATCTCGCTGTGCGGATTGGCTACGGCTCGCAGATGCCCCTAACAAACACCAGCAGTTCATTATTGGCGGGCATTGCAAAATCGTCCCGGAGTTGCAGGCCAACGGCCTCGGCCAGCTCAGACAGGGCTTCAATATCTCGGATGCCCATGTGGGGTGCTTGGGATTTCAGCGACTGATCAAACGCCTTGTTGCTCTCGCTGGTGTACCCGCCCTTATGCTTGAACGGTCCGTACAGGCAGAACGCACCGTCTTTTTGAAGGCAGGCGCCGACACCTTGAAACATCTTTTCAACTTCCTCCCAGGCCATGATGTGAGCTGTGTTTGCTGAGAATGCCCATCGACAGGCGGACACAGGCCATGGCATTTGGTTTACGTCCAGCTCAAGGATTGGGAGGACGTTGGGCAAGGCGGCCTGTTGCAGTCGGGCAACGGCCAGGTGCGCCGCTCTGGGGTGGTCGGTGGGCTGCCATTTCAGGTGTGGCAGAGCCGCAGCGAAGTGCTCGGCGTGCTGGCCGGTGCCGGTTCCTATTTCCAGGACGGTACCTGGTGCCATAAAGACGTCACGCAGTTTTTCCAGAATGGGGGCTTTGTTGTTTTCGCAGGCCTGGGAGTAAGGCAAGGGGGTGTTCATTTGAGCTCTCCTTCTTCAGGGTGGCACACAGCATGTTGCGTGGTCGGCGATGACTGGTTTTACCAAAGCGTGGCATTCAAGGGTAAACTGCGGGACGTTTTATGTCTGACGAATCTCTGAAAATAAACCATAGGAAATCCAACATGCTAAAAGTGCGAACGCTGTCGCCGGTGCGATCGCCCATTAGTGCAGACAGCGAGCGTCGCGCTGCGGATACCCTGAAACAGATGGCGGAGGCTGGCTCCAGTGCCGGCGGATTGGTCAATCTGTTAGCTGAAACCGACACCCTCAGTAGCTTTGAATGGCCGTGGGCCAATGGCTACGGGACGCTTGAGCACGATAACCTGCCAGCGTTCTTCCAACCCTTCGCATGTTACTCGGTTGCGATGGGTGACGTGTCTTTGCCTTCTGATATCAGCCAACTATTGGTCAACAACGGAGGTGCGATCGAGTGCTGTCGTTTGTACCTTTACGATGACACAGTCGCCTTGCTCCAGCTGGATGTGGCCTTTGAAACCAGCGAATCTGGCCTTGGTGATCTGCTCCGAGGGCATAGCCTGGACGGCGCGCTTTCCAATCTGGCCAAACGGGTCTATGAGCACGCGGTATACCCGGCGTTTCACCAGTACGCACTCGGATTCCGCAAGAGCAGGCGATACAAAGCCTCCGGCGCGGTCTCGTACCTTCGAGATCCGAAGAAGCTTACGGTGTTTCGGGATGTTTCGTTCGATTCGCCGGAAGCGCCAGACACCTATGTGCTGTGGACAGGGCGATACGTGGTGACGCCTCCGAGCACCCTGAACGGTCCGCTTGGAGACAGTCTGCGACTTTGGGCGTCGTATACCGGATCAACGGAGGCTTTGTTGGAGGCCAGACAGTTTGTGGGCTCGGGCAACATCCTGGCGGTTGCGGACGATGCCGAGGCTCAGGCGGACAACTGGCTGCGCGGCCTGTCCGTCTGCCAGCTTTACAATGCCGTGTTGTCGATATACGGCGGTATCCTGAAGTCCAGTTATTCGGAGCTTAACGACTTTGCGGGCTCGCGACACCGCAGTAAAGATTTGCATCGGCTGATGGCCGACATTACGAAGACCTTGGACCATCTGGAATTCACTCGCCTTGAATTCAATGAGGCCATCATCGGGGTTCAGGCTGAGCGAGCCAAGGTGGTCAGAGCTGCGTATGCGGCCTGGAATCTCGGCGAGCTGATTGAGGGTTCCCTGGAGCGCACGAGCTTGATTCGCTCCAAGATCTCCCGCCTGCTGGAGGCACGAAAAAGCCAGCTTGATCGTTCGGTTGAATTGATTCTTGTCGGTATCGGTGGCGTTGCCGTTATTGATCTGTTTATTTCGTTGACGACTGCTTCCCGGAGCCTGGACCGTGATGATATTCCCGGAGTGCTGGATGTGTTTGAGTGGCTCCAGCCGGATGGTTCCATTGCGCTGTCGACGACCATTCTTGTGCTGATCTCGTTCTACATCTATCTCGCCAAGCGTTGATGAAAAGGAGTTTGCCATGTCGGGCAGTGAAAGAATTCGTTTTCTTGTAATTCTGTCAGCAGAACCGGGACAGATCCCTCGGGCGAGTGAGCAGATCGCTCGGCAGCTTTCCCGGAAGTTTGGGGGGGCGACGGTGATGGGGGGGCTGGATAGTTCCTGGCTCGCCGGTTACTGGGCTGAAGATGGCCATGCCTTCAAAGGCGAATACGATGGCGAGGTTCACAAGGAGTCCGTGTTCGCCGTCATGCTGATGGTGCTACCGGAAGACGAGGCCCGGGCCTCGTCTTCCGGT
>Ga0209815_1002617_pt1 | contig 10835 bp, 11 predicted proteins | sample CoawatmetaG00DNA_FD_187507 | JGI IMG/M metagenome (GOLD analysis project Ga0209815, IMG submission 187507) | Marine microbial communities from the West Antarctic Peninsula - Coastal water metaG002-DNA (SPAdes) (version 2) | ecosystem: Environmental > Aquatic > Marine > Coastal ...
AGGATTTAATGCAATTAGTTGAAGATCCTTCTGCAAAAATGATGAATACCATGACCCATCAAATATTTGATGAGGAAAAAGTGTTTGAAAAATTTGGTGTTAAACCAAATCAAATAAGAGATATGCTCGCCCTTACAGGGGACACTTCAGACAACATCCCTGGAATACCAAAGGTTGGACAAAAAACAGCAGCAAAATGGCTAAACGAATTTAAAGATCTCGAGGGCATTAAGTCCAATGCAGATTCAATAAAAGGGGTAGTAGGAGAGAATTTAAGAAACTCGCTAAACGACCTAGACAGAAATGTTGAATTAGTTTCTCTTAAAAATGATGTTGATATTGGCGTTACATTTGAAAGCCTTTTGCAGCTCAATGGAAACCAGGAAACACTTGATGAACTTTTTGCAGATTTAGAATTTAAGAAGCCTAAAAAGAAACCTGCCAATAAAGAAGAAAAAAAAGTTGTTGATCTTCAGGAAGAAGCACAGGATCTAGCTCCCTCTAAACCCATAGGCGCTTATAAAACAATTCTAAACAAAAAAGATTTAGAGGAATGGTCAAAAAGATTAGATGCTTGCAAGGTTTTTGCTATCGATACAGAAACAGATTCATTAAACACGGTATCAGCAAATTTAGTTGGAATATCATTGTCAGATAAAGAAGGAGAAGGTTGTTATATCCCACTAAAACACGAGTATGAAGGCTGTCCCACTCAAATAGACCTTGAATTAGCAGTAAGCATTATTGGATCTTCTATAGAGAAAAATAAACATAAAGCAGTTGGGCAAAATCTCAAATTTGATATACCAATTTTAGCTAGACATGGAATAGCTCTAGATGCTTTTCATGCTGATACTATGCTTATGTCTTATGTTCTTAACAGCACAGCAACTAGACATGGAATGGATAAGCTGGCTGAGTTTTATCTCAATTACACTACTGTTAAATATAAAGATGTAACAGGCACCGCTTCTAAACAAATAAATTTTTCTGCAGTTGAGATAGAGATTGCCTCGAATTATGCCGCCGAAGATGCAGACATTACATTAAGATTATTTAATAAGTTAAACGGTCTTTTAAAAGACAAGCCAACACAGATAAAACTCCTTAAGGATATTGAGTACCCGCTAGTTCTTGTTCTATCCAGAGTAGAGCAGAATGGAGCAAAGATAGACAAGGATATCCTCTCAGAACATTCCAAAGAGCTATCAGAAAAAATAGCTGAACTTTCAATTCAAGCATTTGCTATAGCCGGAGAAGAGTTTAATTTAGATTCCCCAAAACAGTTATTAGAAGTTTTATATGAAAAATTAAAACTTCCTATTTTAAAGAAAACTCCAAAAGGCCAACCTTCAACAAATGAAGAAACCTTACAAAGGCTATCAGAGGAATATGAGCTTCCAAAAATAATTCTTCAATACAGAACCTTGGCCAAGCTCAAATCTACATATACTGATAGTTTAATAAAGATAGAAAACCCTTTAACTGGAAGAATTCATACCTCATATCAGCAAGCGGTAACTTCTACTGGAAGACTCTCATCAACCGAACCAAATCTTCAAAATATACCTATTAAGACCGCTGAAGGTAGAAGAATAAGAGAAGCTTTTGTTCCTGACAAGGGCAATATTCTTATCTCTGCTGATTATTCACAAATAGAGTTAAGAATTATGGCCCATCTCTCCAAAGATAAAAATTTAACTCACGCTTTTAATAATAATTTAGATGTTCATTCAGCAACAGCAGCAGAAGTCTTTGGAGTTGATCTTGATGATGTCACCCAGGACCAAAGGAGAAGTGCTAAAGCAATTAATTTTGGACTTATGTATGGAATGTCAGCCTTTGGCCTTACAAGGCAATTAGATATCCCACGGGCAGAAGCGCAGAAATACCTTGATACCTATTTTGAAAGATATACAGGTGTTAAGGATTATATGGAAAATATTAAGGCTCAAGCAAAAGAAGATATGTATGTTGAGACTATTATGGGCAGAAGGCTTTATTTAAACGAAATTAATGCTGCCAATGGCCTTAGAAGACAGGCTGCTGAGAGGGCTGCAATTAATGCGCCACTTCAAGGCTCAGCTGCAGATATCATTAAAAAAGCAATGATAGATATTGATGCATTCTTAAATAAAGAGATGCCAGAAGTAAAAATGATTATGCAAGTTCATGATGAGCTAATATTTGAAACACCAAAGAAGAATGCTGAAGAAGTTTTATCAACTATGAAGGATATGATGGAAAAAGCTGTGAACTTAGATATTCCTCTTATTGCAGAGGCCGCTATAGGTGCCAATTGGAATGAAGCACATTAGATTATATTAATGGCTTTATTGATCAAATATCTAGTTATCTATAGAGCCAGACCATTTAGTTTGTAAATAATTCATCTCTTCAGGAAGAAGAATCTTAATTCCATGAGCTTCTCTAAGCTCAGATATTTTCATAGACATATATTCATCTGGCATTTTAAAAGGCCATTTCTTTTTCATTTTAAAAGTTCTATAAATAACCTTTCTTTTTATGGCGCCAACCTTCCAGTAAAGCTTTATAAAACCAGAAAATCCAAATTCTTTTAATAAGCCTTTTTGAAGTTCTGCAATTTGTGGAAGCTTAGAATACCCAAATAAATATTTCCATTTAAACCTACTTCCCCAAAGAACCCATGTATCTAGAATAGCTTCTTGCTCTATAGATATATCAAGGCCAAAAATGACGTGAGTAGAATCATGGTCTCTTAACAAGGTACCAGATTCATCGTTATCTTTAAAAACTTCTTTGGATTCTGGAAATGAATTGTAATAACACTCCAAACCCTCTGATAAAGTGAGTTCACAATCCTGTTCTTGATATTGAAGCATCAACAAAATTCTAATATGGCCCTTGTTAACTTGTCAAATCCTACAATATCCTTAGAAGAAACAGGTATAGCCTCACAGTCCTGCATTTGTCTGTTAACTGCAGCAACTGCTTTTGCTTTTTGATTGTTTGATAGCTTGTCACTTTTTGTTAGTACGGGGATAAAAGCAACATCTGAATTATTGCACAAATCAATTAAATCTCTGTCACTGTCTTTAAGTGGATGTCGAATATCCATAAAAATAACCACAGCCTTAAAGGATTGCCTCTTTGCAAAATATTCTTCTAAAAGGGGCGCCCAATCCTTTCTTTTATGAAAACTTGATTTAGCAAAACCGTAGCCAGGCAAGTCTACAAACTTCAAAGTTTCATTAACTCTAAAGTAGTTAATTTCAGTTGTTCTTCCTGGGGTCTTGCTTATTCTTGCAAGTTTAGGATTCTCTGTAAGAGCATTCAGGGCGCTAGATTTACCGGCATTCGATCTTCCAGCCAATAAAATCTCTACACCTTCGTCTTCAGGAAGATTTTTGAACTTGGTCACCCCAAGCATAAATTCGGATTCTTTAAAAAGGTTTTTCATTTAATCGTTCATATCATACCAACCTATGTTTATAATACACATCACTAATACATACTTATTAATTTTATGAAATCATTTTTGGTATTCATCGTATCGTTTAGCATAATATTTACTATTAATGCTGAGGACTCTTCTCATTCAGAAGATATGCCTCATGGCTTCAAATCTGGTGACGCTCAAAAAGGATCAGCTCTTGTTGGTGTTTGTGCCTCTTGTCATGGAGCCGACGGTAATAGTATTAGCTCAGACTGGCCAAAACTAGCAGGACAAAACCAAAGATATCTTTACGAACAGCTTCAATACTTTAAAGCTGGCGAAAGAAACAATGCATTAATGATGTCAGTTGTTCCATATCTTCAGTCATTACAAGATAGTGATATCTTGGATATAGCAGCCTTTTATGAATCTCAAGTAATGTCTGGCGGTCAGGCTAAAGATGATGAAGAGCTTTTAGAAATGGGTTCAATGTTATACAGGTTTGGGAATATGAAAAAAGCTATTCCAGCTTGTACGGCATGTCATTCAGTTTATGGAAATGGCAACAGCCTTGCAGGTTTCCCCGCTTTGGCAGGACAACAGGTTGGCTATCTTACTTCAACCCTTAAAGCTTATCGATCCAAAGAAAGAAACGCTGGCGAGCAGGCGCTTGTTATGCAATCAATTGCTCAAAATCTGAGCGATGAAGAAATTGACGCTTTAGCAAACTACATGCATGGACTATACAAATGAAACCAAATCTCAACAAATTCTCTAAATTATTTCTAATAGCTTTTTTTGCAGTCTCAGTAAGTGCAGAATACAAACTAGGCAGAGACTATCGCTTAATTGATAATCCTCTTCCTGTTAAAAAAGATGGCATAGTCGAGGTTACTGAATCTTTTTGGTACGGATGCGCTCATTGTTACTCTTTTGAACCATCAATTAACGCTTGGAAAGCTAAGCAATCAGACGATACAAAGCTAATAAAAATGCCGATAACTTGGGGTCCAATACATCAGCTTCATGCAGCATTATTTTATACAATTGAGGCTCTAAAGTTAGATCCTACAACCCATTCTGCAGTCTTTGTGACTATTCATAAGGAAGGTAATTTTCTTCAAAATCCAAAAGCCATCCAAAAATTTCTGACTGGTTTTGGCGTTGCCCCAGAAGTAACAGCGCAATATTTAGAATCCTTTACAGTTAAACAAAAAGTTAATCGAGGCATAAAATATGCCAAGCAGCTAAAGATTACTTCAGTGCCAATGCTGGTAGTTGATGGTACATATGTAATTGAATCAAAAGGTAGTTTTGCTCAAATGTTAAAAGTTGCTGATCATGTCATTGAGCTACAAAGACCAAATTCCTAGGATAAAAATGAAAAATAAACACTACTTTTATATTTTACCTTTGTGTGCAATCTTTCTATTTAATGGAAAGAAGTACGATGACTCAGTTATACAAAGGCTAAGTCTTAAAGTAAATGTATGCGTTGAAGGTCAGGAGTGTGGAGCAAAAGCTGCAGCTTCTTCAGTTTCCTCTGATACTAAGCCTGCTATAAAAGTTGAATTATCTGAAGGTTCAGAACACATTGTTAAAATGCTTAATTCTGGTGATGGCGGAAATATGATTTTTGAACCAGCTGTAATCAAAGTATCTAAGGGTGACACTATTCACTTTAAGGCCATAGATATGGCTCATAATTCTGCGACTATTGATGGGATGATTCCATCAGGCGCCTCAGAGTGGTCTAGTGATTTGAGTAAGGACTTTAGCATCGCTCTTGATGCAGAGGGTGTATATGTATATCAGTGCGACCCTCATGCAATGATGGCTATGATCGGAGTGATCCAAGTAGGAGAGGCAGTTAATTTAGATGAAGTCAAAGCACAGGCCAGCAAACAGAAATCAATGTTTGTGATGAATGCCAATAGAATTGACGAATATCTATCGCAACTTTAATTTTTTTCTAAAACAGCAATTCTCTCTTCAAGTTTATTGGCTAATTCATTCAATGAGTCATATTTAGATTTTTTGACGTAGCCACTTTTCTCAATAACTTTATCTAAATCAGGAGCAATCTTGTCTTCTAAGCCCTTGAGTAGATCGATAGGGATTAGCTTGTTAATATTTTTAAGCTCTTTCTCTAGAATATTAAAAATAGCTTTAGAAACTTCATTTTGACTCATACTCATCCTTAATTAAATGTAAAAAATTGTTCCAATCACAAAATTGCTTTGGCTCTGGGATTTCTAAATCCCAATTCTCATTCTTCCTATTAAACCATAATGTATTAATGCCAAGAACATGCGCGCCATAGATATCATTAGTCCGATCATCTCCAATATGAAGAACTTCCCCATATGAAATATTCTCATAATTATCTAATGCTTTACTAAAATGTGGCTCATCTGGTTTATTGCTCTTTACATCAACAGAGCTAATAGAGAAATCAAAAAACTTTCCAATTTCAAACTTATATATATCAGCGTTGCCATTGGTTAAGACGCCTAATTTATAGTGTTTAGATAATTCTTTAATTGAGTCAAACACACCCTCATAAAAAATTACATCGTGCCTTTTATCTATGAAAATTCTATAAGACTCTTCGACTATCTTCTCTCTTTCTAAATCATCTGTAATAATATTTTTTAGCTTATCTCTATAGATCTCTTTTCGAAGTAGGCTTATATCCCATTCCAAAATAGGATTTTTTATAATGAGCTCTTTTCTAATACTGAGAAGGTCTTTCATGGAACCCCATTCAACAATGCCTACCTTTTCTTCTAGCCAATGTCTTGTTTCCATTTCAGCTTTAATAATGACCGGCTCAATATCCCAGAAAGTATCATCAAGATCAAAGGTTATTAATTTAATATCATTCATTTTTTTGCCCTAGGATGTGCCTTATCGTAAATCTTCACTAAATGTTGGTAATCTAACTTAGTATAAATTTGTGTTGTAGAAAGTGAACTATGACCTAGTAATTCTTGGATTGTCCTAAGATCGCCACTAGACTCTAGCATATGCGTAGCAAAGCTATGTCGAAGCATGTGCGGATGTATCGGAGGAAGTCCTTGCTTTGTTGCCAGTCTTTTTAATCTTAACTGGATACTTCTTACAGAGAGTCTTGAACCCTTTAGATTTATAAAAAGAGCAGTAGATTCCCCTGAATATTTTGACCTTTCATACACCCAATTTTTGATGGCATTTATCGCATATCTGCCAAGGGGAACTAGTCTTGTTTTTGAACCTTTACCCAAAATTCTTAGAAATGACATTTCCTCTTCAAAATGTTCCAAGTCAACGCCTGCAGTCTCTGATACACGCAATCCTGATGAATACATTAGCTCCACAATAGCTAAATCTCTCAATTCAAGAGGCCCATCTGGCTTAAAGTTTAATAATTGTTCTACACTTTCAGGAGAAAGAACTTCCGGAAGATAGCTAGGTGTCTTAGGGGCCTTAACAAGCTCAAATGGAGAAGCCTCGATTCTATGATTTTTCTTTAGAAACCTAAAAAAACCTTTGCCAGAAGATAGATGTCTTTGAATGCTCCTTGGGTTGATATCCAGGGAGTATAAATTACCAATCCAGCCAGAACAGACATCATCTGATATGTCAGAATAGTTTGTAATATTTATTAGCTGAAGATATTTAATTAGTTTTTGAAGATCTCGGTTGTATGAGGAACTTGTATTAATTGAAAGATTCTTAACTTCAGAAATATAATCGATGTAGAGTTTTACATCTTTTGAAACAAAATAGTCGCTAGACATCAAAGGAAGAAAATTTCTTATCTAAAATATCTCTTATGTATTCTATAAAAGTAGTGTCTTCATCCCCGAGATATCTAGTTCGCTCATAACTTCCTAATTTCAAAAGGGCTATATCTTTGCCCCCTGCTATTACTGCTATCGCCATTGATTCTACCTTGCTGTCAGCAAAGAGGAGTTCCATCTTTTCATTAGAGTATGATCCACAAAAAATTGCTCCTTTGTGAAAAGACATTCCCGTTTTACTTTCAATCTCATCCATTTTTGTATTTTCAACAAATTCAAGGATACAGTTATCAACACTAAAATTTTTCATGAAATCATCCTGAACCTTACTGATAACCTCTTCCTTGGAGGATGATTCAAGTATCGAAAGAGTTAAATTTTTTGATTTATTAAACAAATCTTCATTAAGTGAGGCCGTTTTTATAAAAGATGAAAGGAGATCCATAAGGTCTTTTTGCTCATCCCTTAATTTCATAATTTGACGCTCTAATAAAGAAGAGGCAGAACTTGATGAGTGCTTAAACTTTAACTCACCAACCAGTGACTCCCTCGATTCAAAAAAATCTATATTATCTAAGAGAAATAATTCCACATCTTTTGGATCTAGCTTTTTATTCATCAATATCTCCTGTAAATATATGAGCCGATGGCCCTGTCATTAAAATATCATTGTTAGATTTAGAAAACTTTATCTCTCCACCAGAGGATACAACAGTAACTTTATTTATCTTACCACCAAGACACAAAGAGGCTACTGATGCAGATGCTGAGCCGCAGGAAAGTGTTTCTCCAACACCATTCTCATATGTTCTTATTTCTACAAGCTCTTTGCTCTGCTTGAAAATTGATAAATTGATTTTATAGGGCTTGATCATTTTTTCTAATTTTGAATAAAGTGAATTTAGATCTTCTTTTTTAATATTCCTTTTCTTAATGCATAAATGCTTATTCCCAGCATCTACTATAAAAAATTGTTCATCTTTAAGATATTTTTTAATAGATGAGTGAAGCTTGTCATCATTGATCTCAATAGGCATTTGAAATGATGCTTGAATATTTTTTCCTGAAGGCTTGCAGATTACTATTTTTTTATTTGTTTCAAGAACTAAGGGCCCTTTTGGAGCAAAGCTGTGTTTCCAAATATATGAAACAGCACACCTTATTCCATTAAGGCACATATCAGCCTCTCCACCATCAGCGTTATAAAACTTAATAAAGAAATCTGAACTTTCTTTATTAGGTAGCTTTACTAAAATTAGTTGATCAAATCCTATTCCAAATCTTCTATCAGAATTTTTTTTAATAAACGCTTTTGATGGCGTGAAATCTTTCTCAATAGAATTTAGGACAATAAAGTCATTGCCATTACCATGCATTTTATCAAAATTAATCATCTAGATTTATCTCAGAACGAACAAGATCATCAAAGCTTTCCCTTTTTCTTATCAGCTTAAACTTATCTTCATCTACAAGAATTTCAGGGCATCTCGGCCTGGAATTATAGTTTGAAGACATTACAAAGCCATATGCTCCAGCTGATTTTATTGCTAGCACATCTCCTTCTTTAGCTGGGATGCTAATATTTCTTGCTAAGAAATCTGAGGATTCACAAATAGGACCTACGATATTCCAAACCTTAGTTTCTTGGGAACTATTCTTATCTATGTTCCAGACATCATGTTCCGCTTTATATAATGCTGGCCTAAGTAGATCGTTCATTGCTGCATCCACTACTAAAAACTCATCTTTAATATACTCAACCTTCGTAAGAAGTATTCCAGCATTGGCGGAGATACTTCTACCTGGCTCTATTATGATTCTTTCTTTTCTTTCTGATAGCTCACTTTCAAGACAGGCCACTAATTCACTTGGAGAAGGCGGCGTTTCACCATTGTAGGGAACACCCAAGCCACCACCTAAATCTAAAAAATCAAGCTCAATACCAAGGTCCAGCAACCTATCTGCAAGCTCAATAGTTTTTCTAGCCGCAGCTTTATAACTATCCAATCCGAGTATTTGAGATCCTATATGACAGGCAACACCAACAATTTTTAGACTCTCAGAATTTGAGATGTACTCACTTAGACTTAAAATATCTTCAATTGAGGAAATTCCAAACTTATCTCCTTTTCTACCTGTAGTTATGTAATCGTGCCCACCTGAATCAACATCAGGATTAAATCTAATTGATACTGGGGCAATCTTTCCTAGATCCTTGGCGACTTCTTCTATTCTATAAAGCTCTGATGAAGACTCGATATTAAAAGATAAGACATTATTTTTTATTCCTAAAGCTATCTCATTCTTAGACTTGCCGACACCTGAAAATATTATTTTTTGAGGATCAGCGCCTGCTAGCATCACTCGCTGCAACTCACCTCCTGAGACAATATCAAAGCCGCAGCCTTTATCTTTAAGTATCTTAAGAATAGAAATATTGCTTAACGATTTAACAGCAAAGCAGACTAGATTGTTGGTAGATGAAAATGAATCGATATATGCATCTATATGTCTTTCAAGAGTTTTCTTTGAATATACATAAGCAGGAGTATCGAATGTCTTTGAAATAAGCGAAAGATCTATATCTTCACAAAATAGCTTGCCATCTTTATAGTTAAAAAAATCCATTTACAAGATATTAATGATTGAATTAATAATTGGCCCTTTTACACCGCAACCAACTAAGGAAGCAGTAGTAAATATACAGACTAGGATTCGGACTATCTTCATAGTGCACATTATGGGCAATAATGCCCATAAATGCACAGTTTTAGACTAATATTTGTAGGCGTCTTCTTTGAAAGGGCCTTCTTGAGGAACATTAATATAGTCAGCTTGGTCTTGAGTAAGTTGAGTTACAACTCCTCCAAAACCTGCAACCATTAATGCTGCCACTTCTTCATCTAGCTTTTTAGGTAGCACTTCCACAGTAATCATTTCAGCTTTTGTATCAGCATCATTTATATTTGCAAAACCTTGTTTGTATAAATGAATTTGAGCTAGCACTTGGTTAGCAAAAGAACCATCCATAATTCTACTTGGATGTCCTGTGGCATTACCTAGATTTACAAGTCTTCCCTCGGCTAGAAGGATAAGGAAATTTTTACTTGAAAGGTTAGGTGTTCCATCTGGCTTCGTATCTCTAAAAATTCTATGTACTTGGGGTTTCACTTCATCCCAATAGAATGCTTCTCTCATATAAGCTGTATCAATTTCGTTATCAAAATGACCAATATTACAAACTACAGCACAGTTCTTAAGAGTATTAAGCATAGCTGAATCACAAACATTTACATTACCAGTTGTCGTCACAATTAAATCTGTTTGTCCCATAACTTGCATGTTGATGTCAGCTTCGTTTCTAGTTACAACGCCATCTTTGTAACATGAGACAACTGCAAAACCATCCATACATGCTTGCATTGCGCATATTGGATCTGATTCAACAACACTTACAATCATTCCTTCTTGAGCAAGACTGGCAGCAGAACCTTTACCAACATCGCCGTAACCAATAACTAAACCTCTTTTACCTGAAAGAAGCATATCTGTGCCTCTTTTAAGAGCATCATTAAGGCTGTGTCTACATCCATATTTATTATCATTTTTAGCTTTTGTTACAGAGTCATTTA
>Ga0209815_1002619_pt1 | contig 10828 bp, 20 predicted proteins | sample CoawatmetaG00DNA_FD_187507 | JGI IMG/M metagenome (GOLD analysis project Ga0209815, IMG submission 187507) | Marine microbial communities from the West Antarctic Peninsula - Coastal water metaG002-DNA (SPAdes) (version 2) | ecosystem: Environmental > Aquatic > Marine > Coastal ...
TGAAGGTTGGACAATCTGGGGGAGAATGGACAGAGGCTGTTGAGCTTATGTGGGACCAAGAAACCGCCGGGCTTATGAGCGCAGTTTTAGCATTCTGGTTTGGAAACCGGGCCATATCTAAGTATACAGGAAAGTAGGCATGGGTAATCGTTGGTTTAAGAAGCCCGATGTTGTACCTGCTTATTTATCGGGAAAGAAGATTGTTCCTTTTCCACAGTTGTCTGAGTTAGACAAACAGTGGCTTGAGTTACAAAGACAACAGGAGCTTGTTAGAGAGCAAGCGGAACTTATAGCAGGGAAGGAATGAGTTATGGGATACAAGCTAGGCAAACGAAGCCTGTCAAACTTAGAAGGCGTGGACGAAAGGCTGGCAACGGTCGTGAGGTACGCTATCGGCGTTACGAAGCAGGACTTCAGTGTGATCTGCGGGTTGAGGACGATGGACGAACAACGCGCTCTGGTGGCAAAAGGGGCTTCACAAACTATGAAAAGTAAGCACCTTGATGGCAACGCTGTAGACCTAATGGCTTACTGCGATGGTGGCCGTTGGGAGTTGAACCTGTATGACGAGATTGCAGATGCCATGAAAGAAGGTTCTGCCGCGGCGGGCGTGAAGCTACGATGGGGCGCGGCTTGGACTATTGACGACTTAGGCGCGTGGAATGATACCGCAGAGGATGCTATGAACTCGTACATAGACACGCGTAGGTTGCAATCACGTCGTCCCTTTATTGACGCGCCACATTTCGAATTAATGTTGCAGGTCTAAAACAAATCCCATAAGTTCCCACTATCGGATAAAATGGGAGTTTCTGGGAATGGATGAGATATATATTGCGGAAGCAGTTTTCCGCATTATAAGAGACAGAAGACAGGGCGTTGTCGATTTAATGCAATACGGCAGCGTCAAGTCATTAGAGCAATATCGTGAGCTTATGGGCAACTTGGAAGCCCTGAATCATGTGGAACAGGAACTCAAGGGCCTGCTAGATAAACAGGAGCGTAGTGTTGATTAAAGCACATGCAATAGACTTGGACGCAGCTAAGTTAGGCGTAGCCAGCTTGGAAGACGCGTATAAAGAAAAGACTGATAAAGTTTTAGACCCCGAACAATTGGGTCATTCTCTCTTAGAAAAGATGCCAAACCCGACCGGTTGGCGGCTGTTGATTTTGCCTTACAAGGGCAAGGGAAAGACTGAAAGCGGGATATACCTTCCCGATAAAGTTGTAGACGAACAGTCTGTTTCAACCCAAGTCGGTTACGTCCTAAAGGTGGGCGAGTTGGCATACATGGATTCGGACAAGTTTCCTGAAGGAGCTTGGTGCGAGAAAGGCGATTGGGTAATGTTTGCTCGATATGCTGGTTCTCGTTTTAAAATTGATGGCGGAGAAGTCAGGATTTTAAACGATGACGAGGTGTTGGCAAAGATTGCTAACCCCGAAGATATTCTACATTTCTAGGAGCGGAAGATGGCAGACGACAATCAGATTGAACTTGAACTAGATGGGGCGCAGGCGGAGGAAGTAGAAGTTGATTCTCCTACGGCGGATGCTGATGACCAGTTTGAGCGGGCGGATGACGCAACACAAAAGCGTATTAACCGCCTGACTAAGAAGATGCGTGAAGCGGAACGTCGGGAGTCCGAGGCGGTTAATTACGCCAAGCAGGTTCAGCAAGAATCACAAGGCTTGAAGAGCCGAATGGCGAATCTTGATACCAGTTACGTCAACGAATACACTGCGCGTGTGGAAACACAGCTATCTCAAACTGAAAAAGAGATGGCCCGTGCGATGGAGCTTGGCGACACGCAGGCCGCGGTTGAGGCTCAACGCAAGCTAACGTCATTGTCGATTGAGAACGACAGGGCTTCGCAAGCTAAGATGCAGCAAGAGCGTCAACAGCAACAGCAGCCACAGCAACAAGTCCAACAGCAGCAGCAACAAGTTAAACGCCCCGACCGCAAGGCCGAAGAATGGGCGGAACAGAACGATTGGTTTGGTCAAGACGAAGCCATGACTTTTGCAGCTTTTGGCATCCATAAAAAGTTAGTTGAGGATGAAGGGTTTGACCCGCAGTCCAATGACTACTATAATGAACTAGATCGGCGCATTTCTGACAAGTTCAGAACGCCCGCAAATAACACTAGCAAGCGGTCCGCTCAGACGGTTGCTGGCGTTTCAAGAAGTACATCTGGGCGCAGTAGTGGGAGAAAGGTTAGACTCACCCCTAGCCAAGTCGCTATCGCGAAAAAATTGGGTGTGCCATTAAGTGAATACGCAAAATACGTGAAGGATTAAACACATGTCTGACAATACGATTGATAGAAGTCCTCGCGCAAACAAAACACGGGAAAAGACGGCTGCGCGTAAGCCGTGGGCTCCCCCGTCTATGTTAGATGCACCACCTGCACCGGATGGTTTTAAGCATCGTTGGATTCGCGCCGAAACGCGTGGGTTTGATGATCGAAAAAACATCAGCGCAAAATTGCGCGAAGGTTATGAACTTGTCCGTCAGGACGAGTACCCAGACTTTGAATCCCCGGTAGTCGAATCAGGTAAATATGAAGGTGTGTTTGGGGTTGGCGGTTTAATGCTCGCTCGTATACCTGTTGAAACTATTGCTGAACGGACTGATTACTTCTCTCAACGGAGTCGCGATCAAATGGATGCGGTAGATCAAGACATGATGCGGGAGAATGCACATTCAACGATGACGATTAGCAAGCCTGATCGTCAATCTCGTGTAACCTTTGGCGGACCACGTAAGAACTAGGTCCTCCACTACCGGAGAAAAGTAAATGGCGAATACAGATTCCTCATATGGTCTACGCCCGATTTCCAGACAGGGCTCTTCAGTCTCGTCTACGGGTATGTCCGAGTATCGTATTGCATCCGACAACTCTAACCCAATCTTCCACGGCATGGCGGTTATTCCGCTTGCTGCGGGTGTTATTGACGATCTGCAAGCTGCGGCTGGTGGTAACGTTGGTATCGTGGGTGTGTTTGGCGGTTGTGAATACATTTCAGACACCACGGGTAAGCCCGTGTTTTCAAACTTTTGGCCCGGATCGGGTGCTGACAGCGACTTCCCTGTGAAGGCGTTTTTGTACGATGATCCAAACCAGTTGTTTCAAATCGCAACTTCAAATGTTGTATCTGCGGCTAACACTGAAGCGGAAATTCGTGCTGCTGTTTTTGCAAACATTGCGTTTGCAACAGGCAATAGCGGAACGACTGCAACAGGTTTGTCTTCTGCAACTGCGGATTTGAACACAATTGCCACCACCAACACTTTGGCACTTAGAATTATGGGTATTCAACAAGACCCGGCTAATTCTGACTTCACTGCGGCTGGTATCCCTCTCATTGTTCGTATTAACAACCACTTCAATGCGCCTACGGGTTCCATTGCAGCGGGCACTGTTTCTACAACTGGCGTATAAGGAGCTTAAAACATGGCTATATCTCGCGCACAACTAGCGAAAGAGCTAGAACCGGGCCTTAACGCGTTGTTTGGGCTTGAGTACGACCGGTACGAAAACGAACATGGCGAAATCTTCGAAGAAGAAAGCTCAGACCGAGCTTTTGAGGAAGAAGTTATGCTCGGTGGTTTTGCCTCGGCACCTGTTAAAGGTGAAGGCGGAGCGGTTTCTTTTGACGATGCACAAGAAACTTACACTGCACGGTACACTCACGAAACTATCGCACTTGCCTTCTCTATCACAGAGGAAGCAATTGAGGATAACCTGTATGATCGGTTGGCATCACGCTATACCAAGGCTCTGGCCCGTTCTATGGCTCAGACAAAGCAGATCAAGGCAGCGGCTATCCTTAACAACGCGTTTACCGCGGGTGTTTCTGCAATTGGTGACGGCGCGGCGCTTTGTTCAGCGGCTCACCCTTCACTGTCCGGTACTCAGACTAACATTCTGGCGACCGCAGCGGACCTCAACGAGACTTCGTTGGAGCAGATGCTGATTGACGTTGCAGGCTTTACCGATGAGCGTGGCTTGAAAGTTGCGGTTCGCGGAATGAAACTAATCATTCCAAAAGAACTTCAGTTTATTGCGGAACGTGTTATGAACTCCAATCTGCGTAGCGGAACGGCGGACAATGACAATAACGCAATGAAGAACATGGGCATGTTGCCAGAAGGTGCAGTGGTAAACCACTTCCTGACTGACACAGACGCGTTCTTTATTAAAACTGACGCACCTAACGGCTTCAAGTATTTCAACCGTGCCGCAATTAAAACCGCTATGGAAGGCGATTTTGATACAGGCAACATGCGGTTCAAAGCTCGTGAGCGTTATTCGTTTGGCGTATCCGACTGGCGTTCAGTCTTCGGAACTCCCGGCGCAGCGTAACAAGCCTTCTTTGGCAGGGATTAGGGGCGACTTCGGTTGCCCCTTTCTTTTTGTCCAGCCCTCCTGTAGTATTTGGTTATCCCTGACAGTCGCAATGTGTGGCTGACTTAACCCACGACAGGAGATATTCATGGGTAATTCTACTTTTAGCGGACCAGTACGTTCGCAAGACGGTTTTCAATCTATTACAACAAGTGCTTCGACAGGGGCAGACACAACCAATTCCACGTATGGTACAAACGCTTCTGTTGGCGGAACACTCGCCGTTACAGGCGCTACAACATTGTCAACGGCAGTCAATAGTTTGTTTGTTAAGCACGTTGCTCACGTCACAGGTGTGACAGTGAACACTACTGCTGGCGATAGTCCTACAATCGGTACATTTGCACAGCCTGCAAACACAATCATCACTAACATTAAAATCTTTTGTGCTACGGCTCCCGTTATTGGAAGTGGTGACATTGGTTATGAAGTTGGTACATCTTCTTCAGGCGCACAAATTGTAGCTACTCAGGCTGACGAAATCTTAGATGCTGGTACAACAGTTGTTTTAGGTAACGTAACGATAACAGCATTAATTCTTCAGACTCAAGATGCAGCCACAGCGCCAGCCTCTGTTCAGTACGCTTCGGCAGCGCGTAACATCTTCTGTAACATCACTAACACGGTTGATGCTACAACGGCTGGTTCGTTTACGTTTATCATTGAGTACGTTCAGATTGCGTAAGTATTAATATGGCGGGGTTAACGCCCCGCCTTCCTTTATAGGAGGCCGAAATGGCAGGATCAGACGTAACCCCGGTCATCGTCAGCGATGAGGTGGCTTTAGACGCAAACGGAATATCAGTTGCCGCCTCAGTGGGCAACAACGCAGCCTTGGTTATTGGTGGTGCTTTAGCCGATGGTGGAAGTGTTACCAACGCTTCTGGCAGACAAGTAACAATTTTATCAGCCGGAAACGATTCTTCAAAATCGTTTAACGTAGTTGGTACGGATGTAAACGGTGCATCTCTTACGGAGAATGTCACGGGCGCTAACGCGGGCACCGCTACTAGCGCCGGGTATTTTAAAACTATTTTAAGTATTACCGCTGTTGGTAATCCCGCTGGAAACGTTTCGGCTGGAATTAACGCCAATGCGGCGGATGTAATCTTTGCAGGCCGCACTCGTTTACAAGGGTTTTCTTTTTATTCAGGCGGAACCGCCGGAAAAGCTAACCTACGAAACGGCGGTGTTACAGGCACAGAACTAATTCAGTTTCGTTCGATTGGAACTGACAATGCCTCGGACGATCCGTTTATGCCGGATGAGGGCGTTTTGTTTAAAGATGGTTGCTTTGTTACTTTTGTTGTTCCGCAGTTTGACTTGATGATGTTCTATCACGCATAAATTTTAGGACGGTTGCTATGGCTGATAAGAAAAAAGTTAGTCTATCCGTTGGACGTGGCGAGAAATTGTCCGTTAAAAAGGGTGCGGGCCTTACAGCAAAGGGCCGAGCCAAATACAACAAGGCAACCGGAAGCAAACTGAAGCCTCCTGCCCCAAACCCAAAAACCAAAAGCGCCAAGGCTCGTAAGAAGTCTTTCTGCGCACGGTCTGCGGGCTGGACCGGCGAACGAGGCAAAGCGGCTCGGAAACGCTGGAAGTGTTAGAAAGGCGAAATTACAATGCTGTCTAAAGGTAATAAAAGAAAAGTAAAAAAGGTTATAAAGGGCTTGAACAAAGCCTCTAAACTTCATGCGGGTCAGGCCAAAACCTTAAAGCGCATGGTTAGGAAGAAACCTTGAAAAGTGAGGTAGTTTCAGGCCTATGCGGCGCTGCTTTCCTAGCTTATTTAGGATGGATGGGCGTGACATTGTTTGAATTACACACTTTGACGGCCCTTCTTCACGAAGACACTGAATCCTTATTGAAGGTTGTAGAAAACAACTCTTCCAGAATACAGGAGCTTGCTAAATACCATGACTAAACAAGGATTATACGCCAACATTCACGCTAAAAAGCGTCGAATCGCGGGTGGAAGTAAAGAAACTATGAGGAAGCCGGGTTCCAAAGGGGCCCCGACTGCGGCTAACTTTAAAGCAGCGGCTAAAACCGCAAAAACACCTAAAAAAGCTGCTATGGGCGGCGAAATGAAAGTGAGCAATCCAATGATGAAGAAAAAAGGTTATGCCAAGGGCGGTGCAGCTAAGAAACCAGCCGCGGCAAAGATGCGTAATGGCGGCGCGATGATGAAGAAAAAGGGTTATGCCAAGGGCGGAGCGGCTAAAAAGCCTGTTGCAACCAAGATGCGTAACGGCGGCGCAATGATGAAGAAAAAAGGTTTTGCCAAGGGCGGAGCGGCTAAAATGAAGCGCGGCGGCGCGGCGAGGAAAAAATAGCTGAATGCCTTTTTTACAAAGCAACATACCGCACTTTAAGTGCTGGGTTCGTCGTGAATATACGGTCAACCATGAGCGTTATCACGGCGAATTTTTACATGCGATGGCTATTGCTGTCACGACGATGCCAAATCGTTGCCTAAGCTTTCAACTTATCTTTACGGGTTGCGAGGCTGATGAGGACGGCGATGTAAATGTTCATGGCGGCGCTATGTGGGCGCGTATGCCGATTACAGCCCTTGTTGCGGATGAACCGTTGGATGAGTGGCCTGAAGCAATGCCCGTACATGCGGCACAACCTTGGGATTGTCCATCACACACTCACGCCGTGTATACTTTGGATCGTGCCACCCCATGCCCGTGGATGGCTAAGGTAGACGGCGAGTTTTATCCCGCCAAATACATGTTTACGGTGGACTACACCGACACCGACGTTGCGGATGACCCTGCCCAACACAAGCAGGCGCATGTAATGCAGCTTTTGGATGCGGGTAAGTGGACCGGAAGCATTATTGCTCTGCCAAACAACCGTGTTAGAGTTACACATCCGGCATGGTTTGAGACAGGAGAGGGTGCGCCAGACTTCAAGCCCTCGCAACATGTACATTATTCTAAATCTGATTTAGACTATACGTTAGATGTAACTCAGATATTTGATAACATTTACAGCGAGGACTAAGATGGCCGTATCTAGCAGCGTTAATTTTGAACTTGATGTAGCAGAATACATTGAAGAAGCTTTTGAGCGTTGCGGCCTAGAGGTTCGTACCGGCTATGATTTAAAGACTGCAAAAAGGTCCTTAAATCTAATGTTGGCGGAATGGGCCAACCGTGGTTTAAACCAATGGACTATTGCTCAACGCACGGTTTCAGTGGTGCAAGGCACGGGAGAATACACTCTTGATGCAGATATAATTGATATTCTAGCCGCGGTAGCTAAACGCGATGGTACGGAATATTCGTTGTCTCGCCTAAGCCGCGATGAATACTTAACAATTCCTAATAAAACCACGCAAGGCCAACCCAATCAGTTCTTCTTGGACCGACAGGTGACGCCTAGCTTAAAAATATGGCCGACTCCTGACAACAGCACAGACGTTATTGTCTATAACGCGCTAACGCGCATGGATGACGCCGATACATACATCAATACTGTGGACATGCCGTTTAGGTTTTACCCGTGTTTGGCCGCGGGTCTGGCTTATTACATAGCAGTTAAGCGGGCTCCGCAGCGCGTACAACTTTTAAAGGCTATGTATGAAGAAGAGTTTGAACGTGCGATGACAGAGGATCGTGATAGAGCTTCGTTTAACGTTGTTCCACAATTCCAATACTTTAGGACGGGTTAATGGGAAAGTTTGCCAGCGGTAAGAACGCCTATGCCATTTCTGACCGGTCCGGTTTTCGGTATCGGTATAGGGACATGCGCAAAGAGTGGAACGGCTTGCTGGTCGGCAGGGATGAATGGGAAGCCAAGCAGCCTCAACTAGGTCCTTTCCGCAAGGTTTCTGATCCAGAAGCTTTGCAGGATGCACGGCCTCAGTTTCCTGACACAAACACGCCTTTCATGGTTATAACGACTAACGGGATTAAATATCTTGGAAACGGCAACTGGGCTTCGGCGGGAACGGCGGAACTTCCAACTGAAATCAAGAATACTGCGGCCTTAGAAGGCGCAATAGGTCAGGTCACGGTGACAACATGAGCTACACATATACCACGCTTAAACAGGCTATTCAGGACTACACTGAAAACGACGAAACCACGTTTATTAGAAATTTGCCCATCTTTATACGAAACACCGAGGAGCGCATTCTAAAGAACGTGCAGCTAAGTCTGTTTCAACGCAATGCGGCGGGTACGTTAACGTTTTCCAACAAGTTTTTGACTGCCCCCAGTGATTTCTTAGCACCGTTTTCGTTAAGCTACACCGACAGCAGTAGTGAACAGGTGTTTTTAGATTTTAAAGATGCCAATTTTGTTCAATCGTTTAACCCTAATCCTGCAACAACGGGAACGCCTCGATTCTACGCTCAGTATGACTTGGATCACTTCATTATAGGTCCAACTCCTAACAGTTCGTACAATGTAGAACTTCATTACTTCTTTAGGCCTGCCAGTTTGACCGTTAGTCTTTTTACGCTGACGTTAACAAACGTTTCGGGAACTTTTGAGGGTGATGACACTATTACTGGCAGCACTAGCGGAGAATCTTCCGAGGTCAGTTCTATAACAACTTCGACGCGCATTGTGGTAGAAATACCCAGCGGAAGCTACACCGTTGGCGAAACTATTACGGGAAGTATTAGCGGCGCAACGGCGGTTATATCGGCCATTGGCGCGGATACCACTGTTTCTTGGCTTAGTGAAAACGCTGAAGTTGCTATGTTATACGGCGCATTAATGGAAGCTTACATCTTTATGAAAGGTGAGCAAGACATGGAAGTGTTGTACGAGAAACGATTTGGTGAAGCTATTATGGGCCTGAAGGCACTGGGCGAATCTAAAGAAGTTACCGATGAATATCGAACGGGACAAGTGGTGAGGCCGAAACAATGAATAGCATGTCTTTTGGCGTATCTATGTCTAACAATTTTAAAGTGGGTGTTGAAACTACGGATAACCGTGGCTTTACCCCTGAAGAAACTGCACTGCGTTGCGTAAACAAGATAATAGGTGTTTCTGACAACGCTCCTCCTGCCATACGGGATCAGGCCCGTGCATATCGTTCCGAGATGGAAAAGATCATTTCTGTGTACATGAGGCAGGCTATCCAAAGCGATAGAACTACGGTATATAATGCAATAAAAGATGCTGGTCAGCCCACGTTGGCCGAATATATAAGGAAAATGTAGATGGCTTTTAACGGCAACTTTCTATGCACTTCTTTTAAAGTTGAGATTTTAAAAGGCGTACATAACTTCACGGCGGCAAGTAATCAGTTTAAACTGGCACTGTATGATAACAGCGCCACGTTCACCGCTGCAACCACTGCTTATACGTCAACCAACGAAATCAGTGGCACAAACTATACCGCTAAGGGCAACTTCCTGACCAGTGTTACTCCGGTCGCAAGCAGCACAACCGCGCTTACCGATTTTGCTGATGAGGTGTTTTCGACGGTTACTATTTCGGCGGTGCGGGGCGCGTTGATTTTTAACGAAGCCGCCACTAGCGATCCTACCGTGTGTGTATTGGATTTTGGCGCAGATAAAGCTGCCAGTTCTGGCGACTTTACGATTGTATTTCCAACTGCGGACGCCTCTAACGCGATTATTCGGATAGCCTAATGGCCGATTCGGTCGCAGCCTTTCAGGGGTGGAATAGCTCCATACAAGGGTGGAATACTGGCACTTGGAATACCAATGTTGCCTTTCCATTAACTGCGACCAGTGCAATTACAGGCGTTGCCACTTCGGGTGACGCGATAAATGGCGTCACGGGAACTTCAGCTACAAGCGCCGTTGGCGCTGTAACCGTTACAGGTCTTTCTAATGTTTCTGTAACAGGTGTCGCAGGCACGTCTGTTCTAGGAAGCTACTTCACAACTAACGTCGAATCACAGATGACTTCTGCCATAGGTTCTACAACCATTGTAGGGGCCGCGAATGTAGAAGTTACGGGCGTTAGCGCAACAGGTATAGTCGGTAATTTGAGAACCACATGGGGTCAAATAATACCATCTCAAACATCTGATTTTTTAAACATAACCGTTTCGCAAACACCGTCTTGGGCGGATATTGCAGCATAGGATAATAACATGGCAAGTGTATATACAAACGATCTTCGCCTAGAAGAAATTGGGTCAGGCGAACAGTCTGGCTCTTGGGGCGATACAACTAACACCAACCTAGAATTAATTGCAGAAGCCTTTGCCTTTGGCACTGAGGCTATTACGACTAACGCCGATACCCACGCAACGACCATTGCGGATGGGGCCACTGATCCCGGTCGTGCGATGTTCCTAAAGTATACAGGCTCGTTGGATAGCACTTGCACCATTACATTGGGTCCAAACACCGTCAGCAAGATGTGGTTTATTGAGAACGCCACAACAGGTTCGTCTGTTGACATTATTAT
>Ga0209815_1002621_pt1 | contig 10822 bp, 9 predicted proteins | sample CoawatmetaG00DNA_FD_187507 | JGI IMG/M metagenome (GOLD analysis project Ga0209815, IMG submission 187507) | Marine microbial communities from the West Antarctic Peninsula - Coastal water metaG002-DNA (SPAdes) (version 2) | ecosystem: Environmental > Aquatic > Marine > Coastal ...
CATTGACGGTGGCCAGAGTCTGGGCCGAATACGTTTGAAAACTCTTACCAAGGCTTTGAGCCAATTCAATGAGACCGTGTTCATCGGCTTTAACATCAATGCTATTAATGCTCACAATATCGTCAATGGTGAGGTCTTGTTGAGACAAACATTGGTGCAGAAATTCTAATAAATGTGCGTGGCTGCAGCCACGTTCGCAGCCCATACCTACGGTATACACAGGCATTAGGTAGGGCTGAGCTGTGGTGACCGCTAGTTGAGCATCGAGCAAATCGCTCACTTGGCGCCCCCATTCGTTGGCGCCACCTTCATGGCCAGACAATAAAGGAATGACAAACTGGCCCTGTTCATCAAGCACTAATACGGCTGGGTCTCGGTATTTATCCACCAATACAGGCGCCAAGGTCCGCACGGCAATGCCGGTGGCACAGATTAAAATAAGTCGATCTGCTTGGCCAAATGCAGCTTGAACTGTATTTGCAAAGGGCTGTGGTTTGAGCTCAAACGACACGGCACTGTGTGGATCCTGGGCTAAAAGGAGGGTCTTTAAACGTTCACCTAGGAGGGCACCAGCGTCGGTTAAGGCAAAAATTCTAATCACCAATTACGCTCCTGCCTGAGCACAACAAACAATGAAAAGTAGGGGCCAGATTGACGGGCTAACTGGGCTACATCCATTAAAATTTCCTGTTTTTCGCGGCCAATGTAAGCCAGATAATTGGCATCAGCCATGCGTCCAGTCTTATCGAGTATGGCTAAAATGCGTGGCCGAGCGCGGCCAGCCTTCATGATCACGACGCTGTCGTGAGTGTTAAGGGCCTGCTCTAATTGGGCATCAGTGTGGCGGCCTGTCATCACCACAAACGATTCTTGTAGCAGTGTGAGAGGCAGTTTTAGTGCTGCTGCTGCACTGTTAACAGAAGAAATGCCAGGCACTACCAGACACTCATGGGCATCACTTAAGCGTTCGAGTAGGTAACTAAAGGAACCAAAAAATAGTGGGTCGCCTTCACACAAAAACACCACGGATTTACCCTGTTTTATTTGTTCGGTGATTTGTGTGGCAGCTAAATCGTAGGCAGCATTAGCCGCTGTTCTATCAGTGCTCATAGGCATAGGGATGGCAATTTCTATGAGCGGATGGCTGCGACTGGCAATGCTCAGTTGGGCAATATCACGAGCTTGTGAAGTGCCTACAGCAAGAGAAGTGCCTACAGCAGAAGAGGTGCCTACAGCAACAGAGGTGCCTACAGCAGAAGCGGCGCCTACAGTAACAGAGGCACCCAAAGTAGGCGAGCCACCCTTAGCATCGGGGGTAGCTGTGGCATTAGCTAAATAACAAATGACATCAGCAGAGCGAATAAGGTGATGCGCTTTTAAGGTGATTAATAAAGGATCACCTGGGCCCACACCCACACCATAAAATACCCCAGCCTGGGCTTCAAAGTTATGCATTATTTCGAGATCTCTAGAGCTTTATACCAGCACATTAAGGTAACAGGTAGCGCTGGGCGTAATAGGTCTTGCCCAGCAATGGTGTCTTGGCGGCTTATCGCCACTTGTAAATAATCTACGGGGGCTTGGCCAATATGTTGGCTAAACTGGCGCAATGTTGTTTTGCTTGGTTCAGTTACGGCACTGGCTACAAGGCGCCCACCGGGTTTAAGTCGTTGCCAAGCCAATTGTAAAATGGCGCTAAGTTGGCCACCACTGCCGCCAATAAAGACCTTGTCTGGATCAGGTAGAGTGACAAGGCAAGTGGGCGCCCTACCTTGGGTTATGTGTAAGTTAGCACTTACTCCAAAGGCTTCCCTGTTGGCGTTAAGACAAGCAATACGCTGGTCGTGGTGTTCTATACCATAGACCTGACCTAAGGGGTTCCATAACGCCCATTCGATGGCTACACCGCCACAACCCGCACCCACATCCCAGGCAATGTCTTGGGGCGCAGGTTGCAATAAGCTTAAGATATTAAGCCGGACTTCACGTTTGGTTAGCAAGCCTTTACCAGACTCGCCATCGGTCACAAACTGAGCATCTGCGATACCTGGAAAATTGGGCAGCACCTGACCTACGCCTTGGGTATGCACCACGCTCACGTGAAGTGCATCAAAGCTGGCGTTGGATGTGGCTAAATCGCTCGCTATAAATTGCTGGTGGTTTTGATTGTCATAACCTAATCGTTCACACACATCGACTGTCGATAGTCCCAAATTAGCCGCTACTAAAACTTGTGCAATGGCTTGGGGATGACTGTGTTGATCGGTGAGAATTAACAATGTGCGGTGTGGCTGCAAATAGCGCTTTAGGTTGCTTAATGGTCGCCCGTGTAGGCTCACTAGTTGGGCGTCTTGTAAAGATAGGCCGGTGACTTGGCAGGCTCCCTGCAAACTCGACACACCGCTAATGCAAGTGACCTGACCCGCAAATTCAGATTGCAAATATTTACCGATACCAAACAGCAGTGGATCCCCTGAAGCAAGAATCGCAACGTGGTCAAAACCCTTAATATCATCGGCGATGTGTTTGAGCTTTGGTAAACTCAATTGGACTTGGCCTGCATGACTGTGGTTTGCCAAACTCTGCACCTGGGCAATACTCTCCAGCTGTCTTGGGGAGCCCATGATGCAGTCGCAAGTGCGCAACACCTGTAGGGCCTTAGCATTAAGTAATGGGGGTTGGCAGATACCTAAACCAATCACGGTAATTTTGGTCATTAGTAACGTTCACCCATATTGCAGCGCAATAACGCATTGACCACGGATGCCGCAGCAGCACTGCCACCTTGACGGCCAAGCAGGGTAATGCATTCTATACCCAACTCTTGATGGAGGTTCCAGAGGGCGTGTTTAGATTCAGCCGCGCCCACAAAACCTACTGGAATACCGACAATTAACGCCGGTTTAGCTGCCCCTGCTTTAAGCATCTCTAGCAAGCGAAACAAGGCCGTAGGCGCATTGCCAATGACCACCACACTGGCCTCCAGCTGATCGCCCCATAGGTTTAATGCCGCCATGGACCGAGTTTCACCATGCTGCTTAGCCATAATGGCTGTCTGTTCATGATTGAGGTAGCACAAAGGTGGATTTTGAATCATGCGCTTGGTAATGCCCTGCTTCACCATTTCGACATCACATAATAGGGCTTGGTGGTTGGCTAGCGCTTTACGGCCAGCCGCACACGCATTGTCACTCAGTCGCATGTGTTGGGCAACTAGTGGGTCACCGACACTGTGAACCACGCGCATGACAACTTGCTGGGCGTCGTCACTAAGGCCTGATAAATCCGTTAACAGGCGGATTTGGCGAAAGCTATCTTGTTCTATAGCATGGGGATTAGGTTGGTATTCAAAACTCATATTATCAACACCTAGGACTTGTGGCTGTGACCCACAAAAAAACTTTAGGGGTTTTATTGCGCATGGTAGTTGCCTTGATGGGTGCGTATGATTGAGGTTTGGGCCCATGTGTGTAAGCGGTCTATGAGCACATCAAATTGTTGTTCTACAGGCCCCATAATGCTGGGGCGCTGTAACATAAATACTGGCACTTTAAGTGTGCGGGCGGCGCTGAGTTTGGCTTCAGTAGAGCTGCCACCACTGTTTTTGCTAGCCAAAGCCTGAATCTCGTGACGTTGCAAGAGGGCCAATTCATCGGTTTCAGCAAAGGGTCCGATGGCCTTAATCCAAGTGACGTTGGCAGGTAACGGGTGCTTAGGTTTTACCGCAGTGCGCAACCAAACGTGTTGCTTTGGGTTTAACAGTGCCAGTTCTGCAGGGCCAATCTGACCTAAGGTGAGTAATATACGCGGGTAACTAGATAAGGCCCTTAACAGCGCTGCTGTGTGGCTAAATAAGCGCCAATCATCGCCACTTTTTTGCTGCCACTGAGGCCTCAAAAAGCGCCAATAAGGTAACCCTAAAGCATTACAAGTTTGTTCTGCATGTTGGCCCATAGTGACACTGAAGGGGTGGGTGGTGTTAACGATGCCGTCAATGTGTTGTTGTTGGCAGTAGGTATTCAATCCACCAAATTGGCTAAAGCCCCCGCTTACAACAGTGGCTGGTACCTGTGGCTGACGAACCAGCCCCGCTACGCTGTACACTAGCTCTAAAGCTGGTTGCAGTTGGTGTATAGCCGTAGCTAAATGGCGAGCATCAGCGGTGCCGCCCAAGATCAATAGCTTCACCTAATGGCTCCCGCAGCACTGCCTAATAACCGGCCTTGCCTATCAATGGCAAAGATCTCTAATTGTACTGATTTTGGACTCATTTTTTGCGCAAAAGTGAGGGCGTTTTGGCACACCGCACTGGCTAAATCAATGCCTTTTTCTTGGCACAGGCCCACAGCCTCTAGGCTGGTATTACATGCTTTTATCGCCAACACTAGCTGACTATCTGCCCCTAAACTGAGGGCAATGTGCGCCAATTGTGGCAAATTTATGGATGATTTACCGCTATGTAAGTCTAAATGGCCATCGGCTAATTTACTGATCTTTCCAAAACCACCACAAATACTTAAACGTTTTACCGGGGCTTTTTTGAGGTGTTTGAGAACGGCCCCTGCAAAGTCGCCCATTTCGATGAGTTGCATGTCGTCTAAGGCGTAATGTTGGCCAATAAAGGCTTCACTGGTATTACCTGTGGTGGCGGCAATATGGGCGTAATCATTGGCTGCTGCTACATCTAGCCCCTGATGAATGGAGGCAATCCAGGCACTGCATGAGTAGGGACGCACAATACCGCTGGTGCCTAAAATAGACAAGCCACCGACAATACCCAAGCGACCGTTCATGGTTTTCTTAGCAATCTCAGCACCGTTAACGACCCCAATAGTGACTTCAAAACCACCTGCGTATTGGTAAACTTGTGCCAGGTGTGTGAGGTGTTCACTCATCATCTGCCTAGGGATAGGGTTTATCGCGGCTTGTCCTACGTCTAACAACAAGCCAGTACGGGTGACTGTGCCTACGCCGGCGCCGGCGATAAAGTTAATGCCGACTGGCGCAACAAGGCTCACCGATACCCAGACTGTAGCGCCGTGGGTTGCATCTGGGTCATCACCAGCATCTTTAACGGTTTCAGCATAGGCCGTATTAGCACCGCGATGTTCAACTACCGTGAGTTCTATATCTACTTGTTTGCTGGCGTCTTTAGGCTTGGGTAAAGTCACACTGGCGGTGGTTTTACAAACATTACCTAGTAATAAATGGCCCACAGCTAAACAACAGGCCGTAGCGCAAGTGCCGGTGGTTAAACCGGTGCGCAGGGGCTGTTTTTGTTCGCTAGATTCGGGCCACATAAATCAGGTTAACCTAGTTGTGGGGCTGGTGTAAGCGGCTTAGTGAACAACTGCGCCACCGCCTGCGGATTAGACGGAAAGAACAAATGTAAATAACTTGCCGTTAAACCCTGTTGACGATAAATGGCTTCGCCAGGTGCTGGATGACGTTGACGCTGACCATGGGCAATCGGCTCAGGGGTATTTTGGCTGCGAGAACGGTGGTGGGCATGGGCCCTTACTTCACCTTCTGGCAGCATAGCGGCTTGCATACCTTGGCAACCTCGCTTACCACGCATTGCACCTTGGCCTGCTAAAATGCCAGTCATCTTGTAGGTGATGTCATCGAGGTCGGTTAAGTTTTCTAAACAATATAAAAAGCCACCACACTCGGCCAGAATAGGTTTGTTATGGGCATTAAAGTTGCGAATATCTTCTAACATGCTGCTATTTTCGGCTAACTTCTTAGCATGTAGTTCAGGATACCCACCCGCAAACCAAAGCGAGTCTACAGCCGGTAAGTGCTGATCATTCAGGGGTGAGAAATAACTTAATTCAGCCCCCATCGCCTCCAATAAGCGCGTATTTGCGCTATAAATAAAGCTAAATGCGGCATCACGGGCGATGCCAATTTTGGTGCCTGCCAAAAGTTTTTGTGGTGCAGCTATGTCTTGGCTGGCAAAAGCGACTGTTGCGGGCAAGTCGCAAATGGCCTGCTCACCTAACCATGCTTTGCCTAAGTTGAAGCGGTGCTCTAGCTCCTCACGCACTTCATGGGCTTGCACTAAACCCAAGTGGCGCTCGGGTAAAGAAACTTCTGGGTCGCGGGCTAGGTTAGCTAGCAACGGCATACGACCGTCAAGTGCATCACGAATAAGCTGCGCATGGCGTTCGGTGCCACAGTTATTGGCAATCAGTCCACAAAACTCAACATCATTGCGAAAGTTAGCTAAGCCTAAGGCAACGGCTGCTGCAGTTTGTGCCATGCCCTTCACGTCGATGACTAAAGCCACGGGGATGTTAAAGGTGGCTGCTAGATCTGCACTAGAAGGTTCACCATCAAACACCCCCATGGCACCTTCTACCAAAATGAGATCAGACTGCTGAGCCGCCAAATAGAACTGATGGCGACAGTACTCTGCACCGGCCATCCATAAATCTAATTGGGTTACGGGCTGGCCTGAGGCCTGTTCTAAAATTTGTGGGTCTAGATAATCGGGCCCCATTTTAAACACCTGCACCTTACGCCCAAGGTCACGATGATAACGAGCTAGGGCTGCGGTAATGGTGGTTTTACCTTGGCCAGATGCAGGTGCTGCTAAAAATAATGCAGGGCAGTGGGCTATGGCTGGAGCTCTAGTTGCCGTTGGGGTTGGGGTTACTTGTGCCATTAAAATTCGATACCCGCTTGAGCTTTAACACCTATACGGAAGGCGTGGCCATCATCTTTTACGGTGCTAATAGTGTCGGCATATTCGACCAGTGCCTCAGGCATGACGCGGCCTGTAATAATCACTGTTTGTTGATGTGGTCGGTTAGCTAAGGCTGCTAACACAGGTTCCAGTGGTAGGTAGTTGTACTTAAACACATAGGCCATTTCATCCAGCACTAACATGTCGATGTTAGGGTCTTGTAATAAACCTTGAGTGATTTCCCAGGCTTGTTCTGCAGCCGCAATATCGTTGGCTTTATCTTGGGTTTCCCAAGTAAAACCATGACCCATCACGTGCCAGTCTAGGCCAGGGTAGTCCTTAAAAAACTTGTACTCGCCAGTTTCTACTCTGCCTTTTACAAACTGCACCACGGCCGCTTTTTTACCGTGACCTAAGCTGCGCATCATAGTGCCAAAGGCAGAGCTACTTTTACCCTTGCCGTTACCACGTAACAATATGGTCACACCACGCTCTTCGGTAGCTCTGGCGATACGAGCATCAATGACGGCTTTTTTAGCGCTCATACGTTCTTCATGGGTTTTGCTCATTAAACAAGCCTCGCTTGGGATAAGGTTAGATATTGTGCTTTTAAGGTGCGTGCAATGTGTTGGCCACGACCCCGTTTAACTGGACCCTGTTCGGTGTCGACGAGGATCGTCTCACCTACCAATTTCATTGCTGACAAGTCTTGCTGAACGCGGCCATCGGTAATAATAGTGTTGATAATGCGGGTGGCAGGATTACGCCTTAGTAACCGAGTCGCAAAGTCACTGGCGTGTTGCAGTGCCTGTTTTAATGGAGTACCACCACCGGCACCTATTTTGTTAAGCATAGGCGTCATGGCTTTAGGCGCGCGGCCTTGGCTGTATAGTGGTAACACTTGGTCATTACCAAAACCTAACAATACCAGCTGTTGGCGAGTTAAATAGGCATGTTGGGCAATGCCTGCAACTAAGCCTTTAGCCTGACTCTGGGCATCACCATTTAAAGTTGAAGCAGAGGTATCAAGAAGGATGAGTTGCATTATTGGGTCTGCTCCGCGCTGACGCCGGTAACGCAAGTCAATACCAAGGGCTTTGGTGCGGCCTGCAATTAAGCTGGAAAACCAGTTAATACGCTGGGACCACTGCTTATTCACTCGACCCTTGCCCTGCCCTTGTAAGCCTTTACTAGCGTTGCTAATAAAGCTGGCACTGGTGTTTGGACTGCGGCTATCAGCAACCATCCGACGCAACTGACCAGTGGTTTGTTGAGTCGGCTCCATCTGCCCCCAGTTCTCTTCAGGCTTGTGGGTGTCTGGCTTGCTATCTTTTGGGCGTTCAAAAGGGGGTGAGCTCTGAGGGGGTGGGTAGTGAGGCGGACTAGTTGCGTCAGTCTCATTACGGCGATGCATTAACACCAGTTCTTCAACGGCGTCTATGTCTACTAAGGTGACGGCATCAGATTGTCGAAGCGCAGCATGGCCTTGAGCAGCGCGCAGCCAAACTAAATCACCACGCACTCCATCTACTTGAGCTGCCACGCAGCGCAGTGCGACCTGCAAGCGCATCTCGTCACTTGCTGTAACCAAGGTAAGCTGCTTTTGGGCCTGTTGGATCTGTGTTTGCAATGCCAGCTGCAACGGCGCATAGTCTGCCAAAAATGCCACAGGGTTGGCATCAAAATCTTGACGACGGCGCACAATTTCCACCCGTTCATGGGCACTGTAAGTGTTTTCAAGAGCCACCCCAAAACCAAAACGATCCAACAACTGTGGGCGTAATTCACCTTCATCTGGGTTCATGGTGCCCATCAAGGTAAATTCGGCTGCATGCTGGTGGCTTATGCCGTCACGCTCTATGTGGTTAACACCACTGGCGGCCACATCTAGCAATAAGTCGACCAAGGCGTCGGGTAAAAGATTGACCTCATCCACATAGAGTAAGCCTTTGTGGGCCTTACTTAATAGTCCGGGGGCAAACTGTACCTGCTGTTCACCCAGCACTTTTTGCAGGTCTATGGTGCCAGTCACCATTTCTTCGCTGGCCCCTAAGGGGAGGGTAACTAATTGGCTTAGGTGGGTAATATTGAGGTCTGCCAAGCTGCGGGCTAAGGTAGATTTGGCACTACCACGGGGGCCACTAACGAGCACGCCACCAATGGCAGGATCAATGGCTAGCAAGGTTAAAGCGAGCTTAACTTGCGCTTGGCCAACAACGGCGGTAAAAGGAAAGTTTGATTTGAGCATAGCTGTATCCATCGCACCCACCGCACGATTTATGTTGAACCCAATAAGCCTAGCTAGGTTTCTGATTTCATTTTGAAGGGCTGGTATCGGACTAAATCGCCTAACGATTCACCGTTGCGGGGGCAGTGTTGGCTCAAGACCGGTTTGCCGTAATCTTGTCCACGCTTCCCATTTAACTGCCTGTTCGCCAAGCAGAACCACTCATTGCCCACTATTGTAGGCTTATATGGTGAAGAATAATACGTTTACTCGGTGATGAATGGTTTAGGTGCGGCTTAGGCGTATTCAATATCGCCATGCTGACAGTTTGTGGGCCGGCCCAGTAATCGCTTGCTGCCTATAGTACCGTTAGCTCTGCCTGTTAGTCATTAATTGATGCATTGATAAAGGCTTCACTTATGCCTGCAAACCCTTTGACCCAATGCCCTAATTACCCAAGACTGCAATGTTTACTAGGGTATTTTTTGCTGCCTAAGTGCTTGCTTTCGTTGCCTGTTATCCCACCAGTCTTTAGTGCGATACCAAGCGCTGGCAGCGGGCATGTACCAAGCATGAGTATGATGATAAATGCGGCTTTGTAGTGGCGTTTGTTCGAACACCGAGTGTTGTTGTTTAGGGTGGAGCATTTTAAGGGCCGCTTTATGACCCAAATAAGGCGCCATGGCCACGCCATTGCCACAATAGCCCAAAGCGTGATGAATACCATTGTGGCAACCAATATGAGGTAGTTTACTAAAGCTGAAACCAGTAAACCCAGTCCAACAGTGGCTGATTTCTATGCCTTTAAGGCTGGGGAAGATTTCTGTTAATTTAGCCTTTAAGGTCACTAATGACGCTTGCGGAGTAATGGCATGCAAGGCTGCACGGGAACCCAGCATAATGCGTTTACCGCATGGCGTAGCCCGGTAGTAACAAAAACGTTGACGGGTTTCTACCATGCAGTGGCCACCAGGCAATAACGCCTTTACTCGATCTTTGCCCAGTTCCTCAGTTACGATAATGAAACTGGGAACAGGAATAACGCGTCTGGCAAGAAATCTGGAGACTCTAGGCTGGGTGTAGCCATTGGTTGCCATAAGCACCTGCTGACACTGTATCTTTTGGCTCTTGGTATTGATGTAAAAACCGTCTGCGTGAGGCTCAACGGAGTCAACTGCTTGGTCACCAAATACCTCTACCCCCGCATCTAAGGCCAGTTGCAATAGACCATGATGAAACTTTTTAGGGTGCACGCTTGCATGGTTTTCATACAGTAAGCCGCCAAAATATAATTTGGTATCAATGTGCTCAGCCATTGCTTCTGGCTTGACCATCTGTGCGGCAAAGGGTTGAATGTGTTGTAGACTGGCATTGGCGCTTTGCATCGCAGTGAAATCTTGTGGTGTCCATGCTGTACGTAAACGGCCACAGGCTTGTAAATCGCAATCAATCTTGTGATCAGTAATAAGGCTTTTAGTGAATGCTAGGGAGGCATTGGCTTCACGGTGTAATTGCGCGGCAATATTGGGGCCGTATATTTTCTCGGCATCGGCCACTGATACTTTGTGGCCAGAACCTAACATGCCACCGTTGCGGGTACTGGCACCAAAGCCTATGGCTTGACTATCAAGTACTAAGACGCGGCGACCCGCTTGAGCTAGGGTTAGTGCTGCACTTAAGCCAGTAAACCCTGCACCTACAACAACACAATCGGCTTTGGCTGGCGGCGCTTCAGTGTTACGATATTGGGGCTGATCTTGCCACCAGTAAGGCGTAAATTGAGTCATTTTTACCTAACTACATTTTTTATTGAGTCCACACCATGCAACAACTTCATCCAGAACTCAAACCCTATAGGGAGTTTTTTCTCCCCGTATCCCATGGTCACAGCCTATATATAGAAC
>Ga0209815_1002624_pt1 | contig 10809 bp, 6 predicted proteins | sample CoawatmetaG00DNA_FD_187507 | JGI IMG/M metagenome (GOLD analysis project Ga0209815, IMG submission 187507) | Marine microbial communities from the West Antarctic Peninsula - Coastal water metaG002-DNA (SPAdes) (version 2) | ecosystem: Environmental > Aquatic > Marine > Coastal ...
GCCTTTTTAAGCAGTCTCTTGGCATTTTTAATTTGATTCTGCTTGATGAGGGCATCAATATAACTCAACCAAAATTGTTCTACTTTAGGATTAGAATCCAAGGCAGTCTTAAATAATGACAGGGCCACTTCCATGTCATTTACAGCTACTTTTAACACCCCTAAGTTATGACTAGCATCGGCATGAGAGGGATGTTCTTCTAAAATGGTAAGATATAAATGCTCTGCTTCTTCAAGCCGACCTTGTTGATGAGCAACAACTGCCTGCTGCAGTATTGTATTAGCCTTAGATTCCATTGAACATTCTCAAAGTTTCATTCATTCATCTTGCAAAAATTTTTATTATTGACGAGTTTTTTATAAAGTAAATACCATCGCAAAACTGCAGCAGAGTTTAAAGCATATGCGAGTATTAAATGACCCAGCTCTATTATCACTCATTAATACTCACCTCAACTTTCTTTAACTCAGTTGGTAACTCTAATAAAATTTATAAAATTATCAATTGTTTAAAAGTAATGAGACTTATTTTAAGCATGTGTGCCACATTTTCTGATATGCCTTCTCAATATCATTAGCAAAGGAACTGCCATCACACAAAGGTGAACTTAGCATTCGCTTTCTTAATCCTCGTCTTACCTCTTGCAGATAGGTTGGATTAGCTGCCATCTCAACTGCCAGTTGTATATAACCATCAATATTTTGCGCAATAAAGTCTGTAAGGCCTACATTAGTCAGGATACTTGCACCAACGCGGCCTACATGGCGATCTCCTGCTAACGTAATTACTGGAACCCCCATCCATAGGGCTTCGCATGTTGTGGTAACACCATTATATGGGAACGGGTCTAAGCCAATGTCAATTGCACTATACAATTCTAGGTGTTCATTATCACTAGGCAAACGACCATAGTATTCGATCCTATCTTCAGAAATGCCTTCCTGCTTAAAAAGTTGAGCATAGTAGCTTATGTTTTGGGTAACCAGAGAAGACTTGAGGAGTAAGTGCGATTTAGGTACAGCATTTAAAATTTTTGACCACACCTTAATTACTTCGGGTGTGAGTTTAGATATATTATTGAAACTTCCAAAGGTAATATGACCACCATTCTTGTACGGGAGTTCTAAATTCACAAGAGCAGTTTTATTGCCTCGATAACAGTGAAATCCATTAGGAAGCCGAAACAATGTTTCGCTATGGAACTGGTCAGCCTCCCCAGTAGGGTCTGCGATAACATCTGTAAAACGATAATCTATTGCAGAGAGCCCCGTGGTATTTGAGTAACCCAACCAAGTCACTAATATAGGCGCAGGTTTTTGCACAAACACTAATAGACTATTGCCTGCTGTATGTCCTGAAAGATCAACTAAAATATCAATTTTATCAGCGATAATCAGATCGACAACATTTGCTTGAGACATGTCAAAAATTGGCCGCCAATGCTCTGCAAACGTCATGAGGCGATTCGTAACATCGTCAACTAATTTATGATTATAATAGCAAAAGGTTTCTACAACATTGGCATTATGATGCTGCAAAAGTGGCTCAAAGAAGTAAGCCACCGAATGACTTCTTAAGTCTCCTGACACATAGCCAATGCGCAGTCGCTCACCTGAACCCTTGTTAACCTTTCCCATTAAGGGCACCCTTATTTTCATACCACCAAACTGCTTCTCAAATTCAAGGTGTTGCTGATAGATAAATAGTGATGACCAATTAGGCAAAAAGTTTAAACAAAGGTTTTTGTTACTGTAGGCTTGAGAATAATCAACTTGGAGTTTAATTGCTTCGTCATAATGAGCCAGTGCTTCTTCTAGCCTACCTTCATTTAGCAAAATATTACCCAAGTTGTTGTAAACAGCAGCATAGTCAGTCTTCAATACTATCGCTTGCCTATAACTTGCTTCAGCCTCGTCCAATCTGCCCAATTCCTGCAGCGTCATACCTAAGTTACTGTGGGCTTCAGCATAATTAGGCTTTAACACTATTGCTTGGGTATAGCTTACTCCAGCCTCTTCTAATCTACCTAGTTCTTTGAGCGTGTTAGCCAGGTTATTATGGGCTTCGGCATAGTCAGGCTTCAACACTACTGCTCGGCTATGATTTGCTTCAGCCTCTTCTAATCTACCCAGTTCTTTTAACGTTGCCCCCAAATTAATAAATGCATCAGTAAAATCTGGTTTAATCGCGATCGCTTTTTTAAACCTGACTTCTGCCTCTGTTGGTCTATTGAGAACTTGCAAAACGTCTCCCAGACTTTTATGTGCCTCGGCAAAGTTAGGTCTCAAAAAGATCGCTTGTTTAAGACTGACTTCTGCCTCAGCAAATAGACTAAGTTCTTGCAGGGTTATGCCCAAATTATAGTGGGCATCCATATGATTGGGTTGGGAGGCTATAGCTTGATTGAAGCTTGCTTGTGCCTCTTCAAATCTATGTAGATCTTGGAATATAACACCCAGATTATTGTGAGCACTGGCATATTGGGGGTTTAAAGCGATGGCTTTTTTATAGCTTGTTTCAGCTTCCTTTGACCGGCCAAGTTCTTTCAGTATAACCGCTAAATTATTGTGGGCTTCAGCATCTTGTGGCTCAATAGACACAACGGTCTGGCTCGCAGTTAAAGACTTTAATAGTTGATCCGTTTGTTTGAAAATTGCCCCAAGCACTTTCCAAGCGAATGAATGACGCGGAAAGTCTTGGGTGATAGACAAGGCTAATTTTTCTACCTTGGCATGCTGTCCAGCTTGAAACAATGTTAAGAGGCTATTGAGTCGTGCTTGAGACAGATGGTCTGCATTCCTATTTTGTTTAAGAGAAGGAGGGTTTGATGCTTGAGAAGATGGCTTTAACTGGGCTTCTAAAGCACCCAATTTCTCTCCACTAAAGCCTTTCTTTCTGGCCTTTTTAAGCAATCTCTTGGCATTTTTAATTTGATTCTGCTTGATGAGGGCATCAATATAACTCAACCAAAATTGTTCTACTTTAGGATTAGAATCCAAGGCAGTCTTAAATAATGACAGGGCCACTTCTATGTCATTTATAGCTACTTTTAACACCCCTAAGTTATGACTAGCATCGGCATGAGAGGGATATTCTTCTAAAACGGTAAGATAAAAATGCTCTGCTTCTTCAAGCCGACCTTGTTGATGAGCAACAACTGCCTGCTGCAGTATTGTATTAGCGTTGGGTTCCATAGAACATTCTCAAAGTTTCATTCATTCATCTTGCAAAAATTTTTATTATTGATGAGTTATTTTATTAAGTAAATACCATCGAAAAACTGCAGCATAGCTTAGAGCATATGCGAGTATTAAATGACCTGACTCTGTTATTTCTCATTAATAGACAACTTTAGTTATTCCTACTCGATGGGGACCCAGCTTAATAATGAGTATTACCAATAAACCAAACATAACCATTAGCAGGTATTTAACTACCTTATGAATCGACTCTGAACTGCACGATTTCCTGACATCTATGGAGCTATAACTTTTCAATATCTTAATCAATTACTGACTGAACAGCGTATGCTGCCACTCGTTCTTCGTATAATTTACAATGCGAGTCATTATGAATGACGTCTTCAATTAATTGCCATTTACAACAATATTAAAGAGTATAAAAATTAACTCCAACTATAACTCTATCCTTTTTTCCACTATAAAATGAAGAGTGGTATCTTTCAGCGGGAAAAATTGTGATCAAGCCTTTTTTAGGAAGAATCTCTTCGCTAGGTTCATAAAACTTCAAAAAACCTGGTTCAGTGCAATCCTGATCTCCAACAGACAGATAATACACAAGCGCATACTTTTGCTTAGCTAAGCTAAAAGTTGAATCTTTGTCGTTTTTATCCACGTGCTGATGGCGAGTTGTGCCACCTCCAGCACCAAAAATACTAAAGAAAGAATCTTTTATAAAAATATCTGAATTAAACGCTTTACTTAAAATACTATGAAGATCTATTTCTAACTTCTGGATCCTAGGGTGATTATCTTCAAATAAATCATATTTTGAACCTCTAGTATCGCCAAAGCTCGGATCTTTTTCTTTATCTAAGTCTAATAATTTTCTGCTATACAGGTACGTAATAAGTTCCTGTTCTACCGACCTGTTTAATTCGAGTATTTTTGAGGCCGGTATAATAAGACAATCTGAGGTAATTGTATTCTTAACACCCTCTGCAGTATTTTCACGTGCCTTCCTTGCCTGTAACACACTTAATAACAAGCTAAAGTCCTTCGACTTAGGGTCAATCACATTTGCTTTTTTTATGCTTTCTAATGCTGAGTCTTTATAACTCATATTATAAAGAACTTTAGTCAATCCATAATGCGCTAATGCAAAGTCAGGTTTCAACGTTATTGCGTGTTTCAAGCTTTCTTCAGCTTCTTCTAATCTACCCAGTTCTTGGAGCGTGACACCTAAGTTGCTATAGGCTTCGGCATAGTTAGGCTTTAACGCTATTGCTTGGATATATCTTGCTTCAGCTTCGTCTAATCTGCCCAGTTCTTGCAGTGTGGCACCTAAGTTGCTGTGAGCATTGGCATAGCCAGGTTTTAACACTATCGCTTGCCTATAGCTTGCTTCAGCTTCGTCTAATCTACCCTGTTCTTTCAGCGCGTTACCCAAATTATTGTGGGCTTCAGGATAGTTTGGTTTCAACACTATCGCTTGTCTCAAGCTGACTTCAGCTTCATTCAATCGACCTAATTCTTGAAGGGTGACACCTAAGTTACTGTGAGCTTCGGCATCTTGAGGAGATAACTCGACTGCTGTTTGATTAGCGTTTAAGGCTTCAGTATTCCTGCCTATTGCCTTAAATACTGCTGCTAGTATCATCCAGCTGAAATTATGATTGGGGAAGTCGCGAGTAATGGATAACGCAAGAATTTCAGCGTCACCCAATCGTCCGCTCTGATAGTGCTCTAAAAGCCGACTGAGTAGTTTTTGAGGTGGGTTTGCACTATAAACATTTCCTGTCGTATTTAAAGAATTCAGTTGTGTTTTCAGGATGTCTAGTTTGTCTCCTGCCACACCTTGATTTTTCGCCTGCTCAAGGACCTGCTTGGCATTTTCAACCTGCTTTGCCTTGATTAGGGCGTCAATATAACTTAGCCAAAACTGATCTACTTTTGAATTTGTTTCAACAGCAACTTTAAATAGTGGCAGCGCTGCATCTGTTTTATTAATAGATACTAATAAGACGCCTAGGTTATGGTTAGCATCCGGCTGCGCTGGCTGGGAGTTTAAGATGGCTTTATAAAGGCGCTCAGCTTCTTCAACTTGACCTTTTTTATGCGCCGCAACACCCTGTTGCAGCGCTTGTTCAATAGTTAGTTCCATTAAATTACCTTAAACAGTGCCCCATCCATATTGTAAATGCCCGTTTTAAATTGCTAACGAATGTAGTCAGTAGCATTAATAGCAGCCATCTGTCTCGCACCTACCTTGCAACTAACTTGCAACAATTGCTAGTGCATGCGCCCATTTTTATCCCACTCGGTAAATGCATCTTCCCAACTTGGGATACTGTTTGCTTCGTAGCCATAAACTTTTCCATCACCAATCTTAGAAAAACTTTTCATAGCTTTTAAATGGGATGGAGATGTTAAATAACCTAACATGTTCTCTTTTGATTTCCAAACAGTGAGTGTGTGTTGGTATCCATTACGTGAATTGAACGCACAATGCAGTATTCCTTCAGCTTTTTGGGCATCTTTTGACGCAGGCATTGTTAATGTCAAAAACCTGATCCAACCCATTAAACCTTTTGGTTTAAGTCCTGTTACTGATACATACATTTATTTAAATCCACAGTTAATACATTGAAATTAAATAATAAGCTTTTTATATAATTATATTTTATTCCCACTCAATAGTGGCGGGGGGCTTACTGGAAACGTCATAGGCAACCCGAGAGATACCTTCTATTTCATTAATAATTCGTCCCGAGACTTTTTCCAATAGTTCATAGGGAAGGTGGGCCCAACGGGCGGTCATAAAGTCGATTGTTTCTACCGCTCTTAGACTCACTACCCACTCATAGCGACGTCCATCACCCACCACACCTACAGATTTGACAGGTAGGAAGACCACAAAGGCTTGACTGGTTTTTTGGTACCACCCCGATGCATGTAATTCTTCCATGAAAATGGCATCAGCTAAACGCAGAATGTCAGCGTATTCTTGTTTCACTTCACCTAAGATGCGCACCCCAAGACCAGGGCCTGGGAAGGGATGCCGGTAAACCATGTTGTATGGTAGGCCGAGTTCTAAACCAATTTTACGAACTTCATCTTTAAATAATTCACGTAGTGGTTCCACTAGCTCAAAAGCCATGTCATCTGGCAAGCCGCCCACGTTATGATGGGATTTGATAACATGGGCCTTACCCGTTTCTGCAGCAGCAGACTCGATGACATCCGGATAAATAGTTCCTTGGGCGAGCCACTTCACATTTGTAATTTTAGTAGCTTCAGCATCAAATACATCGATAAAAGTATTGCCAATGACTTTACGTTTGGCCTCTGGATCTGAGACACCCTTAAGGTTATCAAGAAACAATGCTTGTGCGTCTGCTCGAATGACTCGCACACCCATATTGTCAGCAAACATCTGCATTACTTGGTCGCCTTCATTAAGACGCAACAAACCATTGTCAACGAATACACACACCAGTTGGTCACCAATGGCCTTGTGCAGTAATGCCGCCACAACAGATGAATCTACGCCACCAGAAAGACCCAGCAATACGGTGTCTTTGCCGACCTTATGTCGCACAGTCGCAATGGCATCATCAATAATATTACTTGCGGTCCATAAACCTTCACAACCACAAATATCACTCACAAAACGTTCAAGAATCGCACCACCTTGGTTAGTGTGAGTCACCTCTGGATGAAACTGTAAGCCATAAAAGCGTTTTGCTTCATTACTCATGCCAGCAATAGGCGCACTAGCTGTAGATGCCATACAGGTAAAGTCTTCAGGCATCTGCGTGACCTTGTCACCATGGCTCATCCAAACGTTTAGACTGCATATATCGGCCTGCAGGTCGTCATGAATGTCTTTAAGCAGTGCACCTGCTGTTTCTACTTGCACGTTGGCATAACCAAATTCGCGCTCGTCTGATGCGCTAACCTTGCCCCCCAACTGCTCTGCCATGGTTTGCATGCCATAACAAATGCCTAGCACAGGCACATTCATTTGAAAAACAACTGCCGGTGCACGCGGGCTATGAACTTCGGTCACAGACTCTGGGCCGCCAGCCAATATAATACCTTTAGGGGCAAAATCAAGAATCGCCTGCTCGTTCATGTCATAAGCACGGATTTCACAATAAACACCAATTTCCCGAACTCTACGGGCAATTAATTGTGTGTATTGGGAACCAAAATCCAAGATGAGAATCCGTTGTGCGTGGATGTCCTGCATCGTGTGTTACTCCGTGAATGGGCTTTAGCTCTATGAGGAGTCTAGAACCGTGTTAATTAAAATCATCAGCTAATTACTTAGCCAAGTTGATTAGTACGGCTTATTTAGCCCGATAGTTGGGCGCTTCTTTGGTAATTGTCACGTCATGAACATGGCTTTCGCTCATACCCGCACTGGTAATGCGGGTAAAAGTTGGAATAGTGCGCATTTGTTCCATATTGGCACAGCCTGTGTAGCCCATGCTGGCCCGCAAACCACCCATCATTTGATGCACAATCGCAGCCATTGGCCCCTTACATGCTACGCGACCCTCAATGCCCTCTGGGACAAGCTTCTCTACACCCTCATCGGTACTTTGAAAATAACGATCGCTAGAGCCTTGGTTCTGACCCATAGCACCGATAGAACCCATGCCACGATAGGCTTTATAAGCACGGCCTTGGTATAATTCGACCTCGCCCGGTGCTTCGTCTGTTCCCGCCAATAAACTGCCAGCCATCACCACACTTGCGCCTGCTGCAATGGCTTTGGCTAAGTCACCAGAATAACGTACACCTCCATCAGCGATCACGGGAATACCACGGGGACTCATCACCGCTGCCACATTGGCTACTGCAGTAATTTGTGGCACACCAATACCCGCTACAATGCGCGTGGTACAAATAGAACCGGGGCCAATACCTACTTTAACACCGTCTGCTCCAGCATCAGCTAGGGCTTCAGCAGCCTCAGCGGTGGCAATATTTCCACCCACTACTTGCACGTGGGGAAAGTTTACCTTAACCCAGCGCACCCGCTCTATCACACCTGCAGAATGACCGTGGGCGGTATCAACAATAATTAAATCAACCCCAGCCCCAACTAAGGCCGTGACCCGAGCTTCAGTTTCTGGCCCCGTACCCACTGCAGCACCCACTCGCAAACTACCTTGTGCATCTTTACATGCATTGGGATAAGCTTTAGCACGGTACATATCTTTCACCGTCATCATGCCTTGCAGGGAAAAGTTTTCATCCACCACTAATACGCGCTCAATACGGTGTCTACGCAGCAAGTTACGCACCGTATCTTGATCTACTCCGGGTTCGACGGTGACTAAGTTGTCTTTGGTGGTCATAATGGTATCTACACGCGCGTCAACATGGTTTTCGAAGCGCATATCACGACTTGTCACAATACCAACCAACAAACCATTATCCACTACCGGAAAGCCCGAAAAGCCTGTTTTGGCCGCCAAACTTTGTAGGTCTCCAACAGTCATGTCAGATGAACAGGTGACTGGATCTTTGACTACACCACTCTCATGCTTTTTAACGCGTAAAACTTGTTCGGCTTGTTCGGCAACAGTGAGATTTTTGTGAACGATACCAATGCCCCCTTCTTGGGCAATGGCAATAGCCAAGCGTGCCTCGGTCACAGTGTCCATGGCAGCAGAGGCAAGGGGGATATTTAAAGGTAAGTCGCGGGCAATATGAGTTTGCAGGTGAACATCTTTAGGCAGCACCTCCGAATAACCGGGTACTAAGAGTACGTCATCAAACGTGAGGGCTTCTTCGGCAAGTCGTAGCATGGGTGCGTCCTTTTAATAGGTGAAAGGAAACGCCACATTATACTGGAAAAACCTAGACCATGACCATAGGCCTAGGATCTTTTCTTAGTGCTTTTGGTGTATCATTTATAGCTAAATTCCATTGCTCAGATCAAGGCCTTACATGAGTAGTTCAGACACCCCCATTGAGCGTATTTGGCAAGTAAGCGAGCTAAATCATGCTGCCAGAACTTTGTTAGAAAGTCGCTTTGGTATAGTGACGGTTATTGGTGAAATTTCAGGCTTTACCGCAGCGCGATCTGGGCATTGGTACTTCCGTCTCAAAGATATGGACGGACAGGTGAGTTGCGCCATGTTTCGCAATCGTAATCTATATTGTGACTTTAGCCCAAAAGAAGGTGATTTGGTGCACTTCCAAGCCAAGGTTAGTATTTACCCTGGGCGCGGCGACTATCAACTCATTGGCGAAAAAATTCAGCTCGCAGGTAGTGGTAACTTGCAGCAGGCTTTTGTGGCCTTAAAGCAAAAACTGTTGGATGAAGGCTTATTTGAAGAACAACATAAGCGCGCTATTCCATCTCATTGTCAGCGCATAGCTGTTATCAGTTCCGCCGACGGTGCTGCTATTCATGACTTTTTGAAAGTATTACAACAACGCATGCCTAGTTTAGCTGTCGACCTATTACCAGTGACTGTGCAAGGCCCTAATGCCGCTTTGGAAAGTGCTAATGCCATTGAACTTTGTAATCTTTTAGGTCAACACGACGTCATCGTCCTCACCCGCGGTGGTGGCTCCATCGAGGATCTTTGGAGTTATAATAATGAGCATTTAGCTCGCACTATTTATGCCAGTCGCATTCCCACAGTGAGTGCTGTAGGTCACGAAACTGATTTTACCATTGCTGACTTTGCGGCAGATTGCCGCATGCCTACTCCCTCGGCAGCCGCCGAACTCGTCAGTCAGGACCAAGGTGAACTTGTCCACAGAGTAGGTCAACTTGAACGCCAGTTACGCCAACAGTGGTACAAACACCTGCAACATCAACAATTGGATGTCGCTCGTTTGCAGGCGTTACTCAAACACCCAGGCCAATCTCTCAACGATCAGAGCCAGCGCTTAGACCATATTCAAGCAAGGTTGGAACAGGCTGCGCTAAAGAACTTACAGACAAAGCATGGAAGGTATAATCAAAGGCAGGCTAGCCTGTTAAGTAGTAATCCAAATGTATTTATTAAGTCTCATACTCGCCATGTCATGCAGTTAAGTCAACGCTTAACAACGGCTCAGAAGTCATCATTAAGTCAACAATCACAGAGGTTTTCGAGCCTTGCAACACAGCTTAATCAGTTAAGTCCACTGCACACTTTGTCGCGAGGCTATAGCGTCACCCAAAACGAACAAGGCACGGTCATCACAGAGACAGGGCAGATCAATGCTAAGCAAAAATTGAAACTTAGCTTGGTTGATGGTCATGCAATGGTTAAGGTTGAGCAGGTAGTACCACACTAACTAACTGTGTAAGTAAGTAACTACATTGTATGTATTGGTGGGTTTTGATGATGCTGCAAGAGACTACAGGATAAGCATCTGCTCCCCCTTGGCATGAAATATCGTTCCACCACCCATATCGATGCTCCCCGCGGGCTAATTCAATACCTGCGCAGTTAGATTGCTTGGGTCCATTAGGCTCACGCATGGCTTTTAAGCGCCCAATAATAAAGCCCCAGTGCGTGAGCATTGAGGCTTTCTTAATGAATGAGGTGCTTGGCGATGGCCCGGCCCCGCATCGAAGAGGCAGGTCGTTCAAGTGGCGCAAAGCCCTGCT
>Ga0209815_1002631_pt1 | contig 10790 bp, 11 predicted proteins | sample CoawatmetaG00DNA_FD_187507 | JGI IMG/M metagenome (GOLD analysis project Ga0209815, IMG submission 187507) | Marine microbial communities from the West Antarctic Peninsula - Coastal water metaG002-DNA (SPAdes) (version 2) | ecosystem: Environmental > Aquatic > Marine > Coastal ...
GCAAGGTGGCTGACGGAATGTTCTATCCATCGAGAGTGACGCAGTTTGTGATCAATGGCAGCCGCGGCGACGGCAAGGACAGCTATTCCCTTAGGGTGTCATTTCGCCCTCAGCCGGAACCGACCCCAGATACGATTCTTTGGCTGGCGAAGCAGCAGGATCCCGGAACCGGCGGCTACTTTGCTAAGCATCGGCCAGCGACGCTTAGCAAGGCGGCACGCAGCGATGAAAGTTCCGAGCGTCTGTGGCAGATCAGCGAGCGGCTGGTATCGACGTAAAGTCTGAACGGCACGCAATGGGATTCCGCAGCTGAGCGGGGCGGTCAAGGCAATGCTGAAGATTATGAACTGGAGCCAGGTGAGAAGCCGGTGCTGACCACCATCGCGCCGCGCACCGCTTCGGACCTATATTCGTGACCTGATGAGACCGCAGCGATGGTGGATATCGACAAGCTGATCCTGTTCGAACTCACCGCCAAGCTCGACCGCATCGGCGCGGATGAAGTTACGCTCGAATAGGAGGCAAAGCATCGTGCCGTCGGCCCGCAGATGATCGAACTGGCACATACAGCGAGCGAATCGCTGCAGGCGGGCTCGTCGGCGTCCGCGCTTGACAAGCCCGTCAACCGCTACTGACGCGATGTCCCGATGGCGAACCGACACATCCAGAATTCCCGCTGATCGGCTGCGAAATCTACGGACGGAACCTGGCAGCCGGCGACGCTATCCAACCACCCGGCACTACTAATTCGGCGATCTTTTTTGCCAAAAAGGCTGATCAAGAGATGAGGCACATGCGTGCTGCCGTGATCACCCGCAGCCAGGCGGGACGTGCTGATGGCTATACCGGTCTGCAAAGGGGCGCCGTCCTCACTAGGAGGCGAATCGCCCCGCTGAGGGCCATGTTGCCGGCTGATCCGCAAGGGAGAGCCCAACTGACCGGTGACTGCGCCCGATCAATCGGATATAGGGCAGTCAAATTCAAAAGATCGTTTGGAGGGTGCATTGGCTAAACAAACGACGAAACGGCAGCTTTTGGGTAGAGAACGTTACGATCCCGCGTCCAAAATTTTGAGAGTCATGGCCGCCGCCCGAGAGGAATTTGCCCTGTCTGGGTTTGAGGGTGCAAAAGTTGAGCATATAGCCCGACGCGCGGGGGTAACTAAGCAACTTGTCTATTTCTATTTCGCCAGCAAGGATGAATTATACAGCGAGGTACTTCGAGACATTGCTAAAGGAACATATGAGAAACTCCTAGCAATAGACTATGATTCCTTGCAGCCTGTGGATGCTGTTCGCCAGTATATCGGTGCTCTTTATGATAGATATTCCACCGATCAGGCAACCGCGATCGTGACAATAGATCAGAGCCTTCATGACGGCGCGCAAATCGGTCGTGCACCAGAAGTCGCTGTGCTGTGCAATACATTGTCTCAAAAAATTGATAGCGTGCTAAATCGTGGGAAAGATGCCGGATTGTTCGGCCCGCATGTCGACACTGCGGCACTTGAGTTTATGATCCTTATAATTGTCTCGGGCAGCGTCTCATCCCGCCGAATGTTGACGCGCTACAATGAGCATTTTGGACTAGAGGAGCGCGGCACTGCATTCTGGCGGGAATATGCGATTGACTTTATTCTGCGGTCGATAAGTCGCTGAGCCGCGTGGGTGATACCAACCTGCATTGATCATGACCCACGCGCCCATTTGCGGCGACCGATGGTCATGATGTGCCAAGGCAGATCGACGAGCTTGTTCCAAGCCTCGCAGCAGTGGTCGATGACGTTGTCGTAGGAAGACGCGGTTGGAGAGCCAGTTGTCGCGCATGAACTGCCAGATGTTCTCGACCGAGTTCAATTCAGGACATTTTGCCGGCAGAGCAATGATGCTGATGTTTTCGGGCACGACGAGCTGTCCGGTCATGTGCCACCCAGCCTGGTCCATCAGCACGACCACGTGAGCGCCAGGGGCGACGGGGGGCGATATCTCTGTCAGGTGCAGTGTCATGGTTTCGGTATTGTAGAAGGGCAGCACCAGCCCTGCGCCCTAGATGTTCCACGGTTCGTCCTCCTCGTGTGAGGATAGGCTCGGCCCACCCGAGCAACCCTCGGAGCACCAGTGTAGGGCGAACCAACCTCTTTCACGAAACATGAGCGCTGTTCTCAGCCCACGTAGATCCAGGGCATGAGTTCATGAACGCGATTGGCCGGGTAGCCGTTGGCGAGCGCGGTCATTGTCTTGGTCAGCCATTCGTGGGGATTGATGTCGCTCAGCTTGCAGTTTTCGATGAGGGTGGCGATGACCGCCCAGTTGCCGCCTTCGTCAGAGCCGGCGAAGAGCGCATTTTTTCGATTATGCATACATTTCCATAACCGCAATTATGCGAAGCGCCGGATTATGTGCAGGTACAGATTGCCTGCGATGTTGACCGCGCGGTTTTCTGTCGCCTGCGATGCAGCATGACCGATACCATCTGCACATAATACCGTCCCTCTCCGCCCAACCATCTGGAGAGGAGCGTTTTCATGAGGTCCGATCTTTTACAGCCTGAGCCGCGCCGGTGGCTATCCAGCAGCGTCATCGCATCGGTCGAAGAGGAGTATGTCGCTCATCTTCGGGCAGGCAGGTATCATCCCAACACCGTGCGCGTGTATTTGGCCTGCGTCGCTCACTTCGCGAAGTGGGCCTCCGAGGCAGATGTGGGCCTTATTTTGATCGATGAGGCTGCGCAGCAGCAGTTTCTCGACGCCCATTTGCCGTTTTGCACATGCCGCCCGCCCGTGCGTAAACTGCGCCACGAGCTGCGCGCGGCTATTCGTCATCTCTTGCACGTGCTTCGCGCTCAGGGCCAGATTCCTCCTGCGGAACAGAAGGATCGCCTCAGCAGCGAGCTGGCGGCTTTCGATCGCCACATGCGGGATGTCGGCGGTCTGGCGGACACGACACGGCGGCAGCGGATTCAGATCGTTCGCCGATTGCTCCTCGAACGGTTTGGCAATAGCGAGATTGATCCTGAGAAGCTCGATCCTGCCCACGTTCGGCGTTTTATCCTGGGCGAAGGCCGAGGTTGGAGTGCCGGTGCAGTATGCGTCGCCGGTGGAGCGGTCGGCTGTTATTTGAAGTTTCGCAAGATGTTGGGCGACGACGTTGGCAAGCTTGTACGGGAGGTCCCTCGCGTGGCGCATTGGCGCTTGGCGGCGTTGCCCGACGTTTTATCACCGGCCCAGATTGATGCGGTACTCGCGTCATTTGATGATCGACTGCCGTCCCGGCGGCGCGCTTATGCGATGGTGAGATGCATCACCGACCTTGGACTCAGGTGCTCCGAAGTCGCCAAGCTGCGGATCGACGACGTTGACTGGCGGAACGGGATCATTCGCATAGCCAGAACCAAGACGCATTTCACCGATAGCCTTCCACTGCCTACCGCCACTGGTGACGCGATCGCAGATTATTTGCGCCATGAACGCCCCCAGACCAACAGCCGCGCGATCTTCGTTCGACACGCCGCGCCCTATGACGTCCCCATCAAGGCGGGCGTCGCCAAGCACGCAGTGATCGCCGCCTTCGCTCGATGCGGATGGCATCGAACCGATCCGCGCGTGCTTCGCCACAGTATCGCAAGCAGACTGCTCCGCGATGGTACGCCTATGAAGCACATTGCCGATATCTTGAGGCACCAGAGCCTCGAAACGTCGAAGATTTACACCAAGATCGATCTCCACCGGCTGTCTGCCGTGGCGTTGCCCTGGCCTGGGAGGGTGTGATGACAACCAGGATGATGGCAACGCACGTCGAGGCCTTTCTTGCTGAACGGCGAGTCTTGGGGTTTCGCACCAATGGACCGAGCGCGAGCCAGTTACGCTCCTTCGCTCGATTCTTCGATGGCACTGACCGCAAGGGATCTCTGACAACAGAGCTCGTGGTCGAGTGGGCAAAGGAACACGCCCGAACCGATGGGCCGCGCGCGTGGGCTCGGCGGCTTGATGCCCTTCGGCCCTTCGCGACCTATCTGTTGCGAGAAGATCCAGCCACGGAGTTTCCGCAAACCCAGATATTCGGCAAATCCCAGCGCCGGGCCACCCCTCACATCTACACCGAGGAAGAGGTTCTGGCGCTGCTTGCTGCAGCACGTCATCTCGAACCAGTGGGCGGCCTGCGACCCGCCGCATACGAGGCTTTCTATGGTTTGATCGCCGCAACCGGCTTGCGCATTTCCGAGGCGATCAAATTGCGCTGCGCCGACGTAGACCTTGGAAGTCGATGTTTGACGGTTCGGATGACGAAGTTCAGCAAGTCGAGGCATGTGCCGTTCCACTCAACCACCGCCAGTGCTCTTGCCGACTATCTGGCCGTGCGGGACCGATTCCTGCCGCGCGCTGCGGAGCAGTCGTTTTTCGTCTCGACGCCAGAACGATCACTAAAATCGCGTGCCGCGCATTGGACCTTCCAGAGGTTGCGCAGCAAAGCAGGGATCGTTGCTCGCGGTGCCTACCCCGAAGTCCGCATCCATGATTTCCGCCATACATTCATCTGTCGACGCATCCAGAGGTGGCGAGCTGACGGTGCCGATATCGATAATGCAATCGCCGCGCTCTCCACCTACGTCGGCCATGCGAAGATATCGGACACCTATTGGTATCTGACCGGCATCCCGGATTTGATGGCTGCTGCTGGCAATCGGTTCGAAGATTTCGCATTCGGGGAGAAAGGCAATGGCTGAACACGCCGCCCCCACTTTGTCGACGCTGGTGCAGCGCTTCTTCATGGATCATCTCATAGAGCAACGTGCCGTCAGCCCTCAGACCATCGCTGCCTATCGGGATACCCTGCGCCTACTCCTCAACTACGCTGCCACGGCGTTGAAGCGAACGCCCAGCGCCATCACATTGTCCGATCTCGACGCGCCAATGCTGCTCGCTTTCCTTGATCATCTGGAGAAGGAGCGCGGCAATAGTGTGCGAAGCCGCAACGCACGCCTGGCCGCAATTAGGACGTTCCTGAAGTTCGCGTCGCACCACGACCTTGCCTCGCTGGCCACGATTGAGCGAGCGCTGGCAATTCCGTTCAAGCGGTTCGATCGGCCGATGGTCGGTTTTCTGTCTCGTGCCGAGATTGGTGCCATCATCGAAGCCCCGGATCGGGCCAGTTGGGCTGGACAACGCGATCGGGCATTCTTCAGCATGATGTACAATACCGGTGCCCGCGTTTCCGAGATGATCGGCATCCGGTGTCGGGACGTCGTGCTTGAAGGCCAACCTGCTGTCCACTTGCGCGGCAAGGGACGTAAAGAACGAAGCGTGCCGCTCTGGCGACCCACCGCCGCACTCATCAAGTCGTGGCGTCGCCGGATCGGCGATCCTACTGGAGAGAGCATTCTTTTCCCAAATCGCAGCGGTGGCCGGATGTCCCGCTCCAACGTCACCCAGCGCTTGGATCTCGCGGTAGCCGCCGCAGGCCTCAAGAATCCAGGCATCCTTGAACGTCCGGTTAAGAGACCTGTGCGCGGGTGGGTGTAGACAAGGGCATTTATTCCTGATTCAATTGGTTTTCCGAAGAGGAGAGTTGGGCGTGGCACATCGTTCGATTGGTCAGGAGCGATTTGGATTTGCCGGACGCGCAGGGGCGTCATCAACGCTGGACGAGCTTGGCAAGCTGATCGACTGGATGTCAGTCGCTGCGGTTTTGGATCCGCTCTATTGCGCAGCCAAAGGCGAACCCGCCTGGCCGCCACTTGCCATGTTCAAAGCTCTGCTACTGTCGATCTGGTACGACCTGTCAGACGTGAAATTGGCTGAGGCGCTCGATGATCGCGCGTCGTTTCGCCGCTTCTGCGGGTTTTCGGCAAATGAGGCGACACCCGAGCGCACCGCGTTCGTCAGATATCGCAGGCTGCTGGTCGTGCATAAGCTGGATCGATCGCTGTTTGATATCGTTACCGCTCAGCTCAAATCGAAAGCAGTGACGGTCAAGACCGGAACACTGGTCGATGCCACGATTATCGCGTCCGCCAGCGAAGACGATGAAGAGGCCCGTTGGGTAAAACATAAGGGTAAGCGGGCTGTTCATGGCTTCAAGGCCCATGTTGGAGCGGACGCCGATACAGCGCTGGTTGAGGAAGTATCGATCACCTCTGCCAATATCAACGATGGCAAGGCCAGTCCCGATGCGCTGCCCGACAACCCCGGCGAGGTGTTTGCTGACAGTGCCTATCGCGGCAATCATTTCCGTGACGCAGTCTTTGCAAAGGGTGGCGTACCGCGGATCGTCGCTACGGGCGCATGGGGCCGCGACGAACAGGAAACACTGCGAAAGCTCCATGAATGGAACCAACCCATCCATCGCATTCGCGGACGGATCGAGAAGATCTTCGGGACGTGGAAGCGATCCTATGGCCTGCGCCGAATGCGATGGCGAGGTCTCGCCAAAGCCGCCATCCAGGTCCACCTCACCGCCATCGACTACAATCTCAAGCGCACGATGAACATTCTCGCGGCCCAGGCATAAAGGAAACTACAGCCTGTGCCTGAGTGATCGGGAAGCAGCGCAACCCGCACTAAAGACCAAAAACAGATGGCTTTTCAGTCTTCTACACCCACCCGCGCACAGGTCTCGTAAATTAGGTCAGCCAGGGTTGGGGCGAGCCCCAACCCTGGCTGAAGTGTTATGCAAGCCACGGAACTCGCCCTTCAAATGGAAAGCAGTGCTAAATAGAAATGACACCCCTCCGCTAGATAGAGATGACACTCTTGGGTCTTGGCGGCGAACGCGGTGTTCATGGTCTTCCCACGGGAGGATCAGACTATGCCCGTAGAAAGCGGGATGTTGGTGCAGCCGTTCAGAGCGGCGACCGGATGTGAGGTTGTACAGGGTCCGGATACCGGGGCTCAGACCTTGGATGCCGACGAGAAGGATGGATTAACGTGATGAACTCCTTGACCCCAAAACCCTCATGTGAGGAGTTGGTGGCTCTCGCAAACCCGGCACGATTCGATCGTTGCTGACCCTAATTACTCTGACGGTCTAATTCATCCGCGAACATAGGCTGATCATCGAGAACGCCACCATCGGCCCTGAGCGACTGCCCGGTGATGAAGCCGGATTCGTCTGACGCGAAGAAAGCCGCCAAGGCGGCAATATCCTCGGGCCGCCCGGTTCGTTCGATGAGCTGGTGACGTTTGATGAGCGCGGCGAGTTCGGCAATCTTAGGCTCAAGTTCCGGGTCGAGAATGAGCCCGGGCATTATCGCATTGCATCGGATATTTTCCCGACCATGCTGTGTGGCAATATATTTGGTCATCACGAGGATCGCTCCCTTTGATGAACCGTAAGCGACGCGCGAACTGTCCCCCGCTGCCGCCGCGCCCGACGACGTATTGATAATGGATCCGCCACCCCGTCGACGCATATGAGGGATCGCATGTTTGCATGCCACCATGTAGCCGCGCACATTAACTTCCATTGTGCGATCCCACACCTCTATATCGGTATCGACCACGGTACGATCACGATTGAGGAATTCCAGATCCAAAAGCGCGGCGTTGTTGTGAAGGATGTCAAGTCCGCCAAAATGATCGACGGTGCGCTGTACCAGGCGAGCAATGCTTTCGACGTCGCCGGCATCGAACCGGACGGCCAGCGCCGCGTCCCCGATCTCGGTCGCGACCCGTTCGGCGCCCTCTTCACTAAGATCTGCGATCACAACCTTTGCGCCCTCGGCAGCGAAACGCTTTGCCGTTGCCGCACCGATACGGCCGCCGCCGCCCGTGACGATCGCGACCTTGTTTGCCAGACGCTGCATTTGCTTTCCTTTAACATAGGTAGCAGGCGAAAGGCATTGCCCAGTATCCGCTCTGCTTGCATTTAATGCTAGGCCGTAGGCCATTGCCCGCGGGGGCTCCCCTCGGCCCGGAAACTACCGCCTAGCCATAAACGCGGCTGCCGCTTGCGTATCCATATATTCCCGGCCCTCTATGATACAGCCATCGGCAATCCGGAAGACATTATGGTACTGATTTCGATAGACATCGTTATCATAGACCATTTCGCCGACCGCCTCCACAGCGACGTGATCGCCTTCCGCCACAGCATGGGTCACTACCATCGTCCGCTCTTTGGCGGCAATCAGGGCGCTAAGGCCGTTGAAGAGGCCCGCTCGATCGAGGTCCCCGATCCCGTTGATCCACCATCTCGCGTCGTAATGGATAATTGTCTCGAGGGTCGCGACGTCGCCATCCACGATGGCTTGCATAAACCGTAGAACCAGTTCCTTGTTGCCGTCAGAATTAGCCACGTGATTGCTCCCGTTCCTTTAGCGCGTGAGCGGTAATCGCTCCGCACCCGCTATGATATTACACGCCGATCATTTCCGCGTCTGCCGAGCTTGGATGAATAAAAAGTGGCATGCCATGGAAAGCTTTCCCGAAATGATAGGCGGTTCCACCCGACTTCATCGCCTGCTGATACAGCACGGGGTAACCCGCCGCCTCCAGACGGTCTTTGGCCGCCTCGACGTCATCATAGCCGATATTTACCGCTGCCAGCGGCGCCTCAAACTGTGATGCCAGTGTCGAGCCACCTTGAACCAGCGTGACACGATGTCTCCCGGTTAGCCGCTGCCCTTCCCGACCACGGCAACTTGGTCGCTCCGAGCGGGACCGCCCGATCGGCCCTCCTCAAGAACCTGCTTCTACTTCAGGCTCCGTGGCCGAGAAATTTGAATAGTGTGCTGGGCAGAGGTGGTGGGGACACTGGGATGCCCGATCACCTCCACAGCCTGGGCGACCTCGGCCAGCCCGAGAGCGAGCCGGAAAAGTCCCTGCTCGGCTCTGGGCAGCGGGCCATACTCGAATTGGTCGAGATGCCGGAACACATCCTCGAGCCTCGGAGTCACGGCATCATAGAAGAGCTTCAAGTCCTCGAGGCTTTTGCGGCGTCGAAGTTGGTATCTCTCGTCCTCTGTCTCGAGATCACCCCACTCCTCGAGGAACATCTCGAGCGCCTCGAAGCCGGCAGGCAGCGACGGACTGACGCCTCTTTCAATCGTTGACATTATAATTCTCCTTGGCGCGTCCGGCGCCAGCAACCCTTAGATCTAAACCTTGCCTTCGATGTAATTCGTCAGCGTCTGCGCAAAGTGACGCAGCATGAACTCGTTCTCACCATATTTGACCCGTTCCAGTCCTCCCGAGATGAGACCTTGCTGCTGCAGTTCGCCCATCGAGGAATCTTCGGCCAACACGTCGCGGCTGGCCGCGACATAGGAGGCTTCTGCGAATTCCGTCCTGAAACTGTGCGGTGCCCTATCGAGGAAAAGACGCACGTCCCACAGCATTTCATTGGGCCCCGACGGCCAATACTGGTACCACAGATAGCCATTACGCAGAACCTGGATCTGAGTGTTAGGGAAGATATTGATGGCCTCTTCCATGATCGGATCTATACGATCTGGGTTGATTGCCGGATGATCCATCAACTTCTTGCCGGCCGGCTCCAACTCGGCGTCTGCTGCGAACCCGGTTTCCAGGGCAAAGCGCATAACCGGCTTTGTCGGCTGCCATTTGCTGTTGGCTCCGGTGATATTCGCGGAGTGGCGCCCCATGAATCGCACGGTCGGATAATCCGTCAGTGGGTTTTCGCGATCGAAGACGAACGGGAGTGAATTCTTGTGCAGGAAGCCCAGGTGATAGCCTTCGGTGAAGGCGTTGCTGATATGCTTCCAGTTCGTCGCGAGCGGCTGAGGGAAGCGCAGCTCGTGATTATAATCCTCGAAGGGCAAGTCGGAGAAAAGAACCCCGGCTTCTCCGAGGAACTCCTCAAGGGACTCCTCGGGTTCCTTGGCAAAATTGACGAATATGAAACCGTTCCAAATACCCGTATGCACCGGCGGCAGACCGTCATGACCGCATTTCACATCCGGGAACATATCGGCGCCGGGAATGGTCCGCAGCTTGCCGTCGGTTCCATACACCCAGGCATGGTAGGGGCAGCGGAACTGGGCAGCGTTGCCCTTCTCCTTCTGTACGACCATCACACCGCGATGCGCGCAGGAATTGTGGAAGCCGCGCACCTCTCCGTCGTCGCCCCGGACCAAGATCAGCTTGGCCTTGAGTGTCAAAATGTCGAGATTGACGAAATCGCCTGCGTTGGGAAGCTCTTCCACGCGCGCGACCGATAACCAAGCGCGCCGAAAGACCTGCTCACGCTCCAGCTCGAACTGTTCCTGCGACGTATAGAAGGAGGCTGGGGCAGAACTCTCCTCCAGTTTGAGATCCCTCGATCTCAACCAGCGACTTTCCGGTATCCTGGTAAATCCGTTCATGACATCCTCCTACTCAAATCCGCAACCTAGCAACATTGGCCGCCAACGCTGCCTCTGCACGATAGTGCCGGTGTTCGGTGGCTTGCTAGGCTCGTCTTTATGGCGGGGCGCGCAAAGCTACAATCAGCCTTTCTGACGGAGGGTCAGAATGAACCTCCCCGAGCCTCTGGGTCGAGAACGCAGCATTTGTTAAGCAGGATCAATACCCGGCAGCGGACCACTCGCAAGGTTCTGCCCGATACTTTCAAAAATAAGCGACGCCTTGGGGAGCAGCGACAGGTTCATGTTCGACGTAGAAAGATATTATAGCAGGGTTCCGGAAGATCAGATCGTTGATCTCAAGTGTCCGCCGTCAGCACCAATGGCACAGATTTGAGGTTGTGATTTAAGGAGGATCTGGGCTTCGTCGTAGTGACGAAGGAACGAAGATGAAGCCCAGATCCTCCAATGTAAAATCGCCCGCCAAGGCC
>Ga0209815_1002634_pt1 | contig 10776 bp, 7 predicted proteins | sample CoawatmetaG00DNA_FD_187507 | JGI IMG/M metagenome (GOLD analysis project Ga0209815, IMG submission 187507) | Marine microbial communities from the West Antarctic Peninsula - Coastal water metaG002-DNA (SPAdes) (version 2) | ecosystem: Environmental > Aquatic > Marine > Coastal ...
TTGCGAAGGTCAAAACCGGCATCACTGTCCCCGAGTTCGGGGTAAGTTAATGGCATGAGCCGTATACGTGGCCCGTATGTACGGTTCTGTGAGAGGGATGAGGCGGTAACGCCTCACCCTACTCGCTGTGCGCCCGGCACGGGCGCACTCCTGGAGGTGCAAGTCCTCCCGTGAGCTGGCCACAGCGAACGAAGTGAAGCGCAACTGCGGAAGGGCGACCGACCGTGGGGAGGAAGCGTGGAGCGTAAACCGTGAGCCGATGAACAAGAATCGGATACGAGGCACTGCCAAGCAGGGCGAGCGGGCAAGAAGCCGCGAAGCTCTTGTGGCCAAGGCGAGGCGGTGTATATCCGGCGGTTGTGCGGTGAAGGAGTGTGTTCTTACCCGGGGAGATCTCGCCTTATGCCTGAAAGGGCGACGTGGCAACACGGAGCGAGAAGTCAGCAGAAGCCATAGTAGCTGCTTGGTCAGGGCGAAGGGCTGAACGAGAAGGAGCGTCAAACGCCTTGTCGATGAGCACTGTCACGCATCAGATGCCCGCGCCAGCGGGGCGGATCGCGGAACGGGAAGGTGAAGCCTTACCGAATGCGATCAGCGATGAAACAGGGCTCCCGCGGCGAGAATCGGAGGGCGCAGGGCGAAGCCTGCTTGAGCAGGCGTTCGCACGAGAGAATATGCAGCGGGCATGGAAGCGCGTGAAGTCCAACAAGGGATCGGCAGGTGTGGACGGGCTGGATATTGCCCAGACCGCCGAACACCTGCGATGGGTGTGGCCGGAGCTACGCCAGCAACTGCTGAGCGGCTCCTACCAACCACAACCCGTTCGTCGGGTAGGCATCCCGAAACCGGACGGCAGTGAGCGGGAACTGGGTATCCCCACCGTCACCGACCGTCTGATTCAACAGGCACTGCTGCAAGTGCTGCAACCTCTGATTGATCCCACCTTCAGCGAGCACAGCCACGGCTTCCGCCCGGGCCGCCGGGCCCACGATGCGGTGCTGGCTGCGCAACGCTACGCCCAACAGGGCCGCCACATCGTGGTGGACGTCGACCTATCGAAGTTCTTCGACCGGGTTAACCACGACATCCTGATCGACCGCCTGAAGAGGCGCATAAACGATCCTGGAGTCATCCGGCTGGTTCGTGCGTATCTGAACGCGGGCATCATGGATGGCGGTGTGGTCATGGATCGGCATGAGGGTACGCCGCAAGGCGGGCCGCTCTCGCCGTTGCTGGCCAACGTTCTGCTGGACGAGGTGGATAAGGAGCTGGAACGTCGGGGGCACTGCTTCGCCCGTTACGCTGATGACTGCAACGTTTACGTTCGCAGTGAGAAGGCGGGAGAACGGGTGATGCGCCTGCTACGCCGGTGTTACAACAAACTGCGCTTGGTGATCAACGAAGCCAAAAGCGCAGTCGCCAACGTGTTCGGTCGCCAGTTCCTCGGCTATACCTTATGGCAAGGGAGCAACGCAGAGGTCCGACGCGCGGTATCCACTAAGGCGTTACAGGCGTTCAAGCTCCGGATCAGGCAACTGACCCGGGGGTCAGGTGGTCGCAGCATGGCACAGGTGGTGGAGAAGCTCCGCAGTTACCTGCTCGGCTGGAAAGGGTACTTCAGGCTGGCACAAACGCCACGCATCTGGCGATCACTGGATGAGTGGATACGTCGCCGCCTGAGAATGCTCCACCTCCGGCACTGGCGACGGGGCAAGACGATCTACCGGGAGCTGATCCGCTTAGGCGCGAGTTCCTGGGTTGCGGAATCCGTGGCGGCGCTGAGCCGTCGCTGGTGGCATAACAGTCGCTCTGCCATCCATAATGTGCTGACCATTGCCTACTTCGACCGGTTGGGAGTGCCGAGACTCTCGTGAAACCTCAACTTCTCGAACCGCCCGGTGCGGACCCGCATGCCGGGTGGTGTGGGAGGGGCGGAACCTATTGGTTCCCCCCTATCCCGATATGTGGACCTGTCCATCAGGTATTGTCTTGTTTGTAACACCCCTATATAGTGACCAAGTCCTTGGTTAACTACCATATATTGTGATCAAACTCTGATCATCTTGATCACAGGGTAGTCGGGAATCCGGTGAGAATCCGGAACTGACGCGCAGCGGTATTGGGGAACGAGCGTGGCAAGATGACACTGGCGCAAGCCGGGAAGTCGCCACGTTAGGCAGAGCTGAAAGGTTCACGCCCCTGAGTCCGAAGACCTGCCAGGGATCAGAAGCCCCCCATGGGTTTCTGGACTGCACCTTCGCGATTCAAGGGTGAGCAGATTGGTCAGGCCTGCCCGTATTCGGGGCAAGGTGTGCCACTGCGTTCGCGAGGGTGAAACGGAACCAACGCGAATTCAGGAGAGCACCATGACAGCCACTGCCATTGCCGAACCCCCGGCCCCCGCGACCGATACCCAATCCCTGCAAGTTATCAAACGAAACGGCACCCTGGTGAGTTTCAACCCGGCCAAGATCAGTGTGGCGGTGACCAAAGCCTTCCTGGCGGTGGAAGGGGACCAGGCAGCCGGTTCCGCCCACATCAACGACGCCGTGCACCGGGTTACCGAACAGGTAGTGCAGGCCATCAGCCGCCGCCTGAAAGCGGGTGGCAAGGTGCATATTGAAGACATTCAGGACCAGGTGGAACTGGCCCTGATGCGCGCGGAAGAGCAGAAAGTGGCCCGGGCCTATGTTCTCTACCGGGAAGAACACGCCCGCCAGCGCGCCAGTGAAGAACCGGTGGAAGCCCACCCACACCTGACCGTGAAAAAGAGCGACGGTAGCATCGCGCCGCTGGATCTGGGACTGATGAAACAGCAGGTGGAGCAAGCCGCCACCGGGCTGGACGGCATTGACGGCGAATCCCTGGTGGAAGATGCCCTGCGCAACCTGTACGACGGTATTGAGGGCACCGAAGTGCTGACCGCGCTGATCATGACCGCCCGGGGCCGCATTGAGCGGGAACCGGACTACAGCGCCGTGACTGCCCGCCTGCTGCTGGAACAGCTGCGGCTGGAAAACGCCGATGCCCTGGGCCTGCCCCGCAACCAGACGCTGGCGGAGACTTATCCACAGGCTCTGACAGCGTTTATCCACGCCGGTATCCGCTACGAATTGCTGGACGAAGCCCTGGCGGCCTTTGATCTGGAACGCCTGGCCGAAGCCCTGAAGCCCGAGCGGGATCTGCAATTTGGCTTCCTCGGCCTGCAAACCCTGTACGACCGCTACTTCCTGCACTGGAACGGCGCCCGCCTGGAACTGCCCCAGGTGTTCTTCATGCGGGTGGCCATGGGCCTGGCACTGCGTGAGGACGACCCCAACGCCCGCGCCATCGAATTCTATGAGCTGCTGTCCAGTTTCGATTACATGGCCAGCACGCCCACCCTGTTCAACAGCGGCACCCGGCATTCCCAGCTGTCGTCCTGCTACCTGACCACCGTGCAAGACGATCTGGAAGGCATCTACGGCGCCATCAAAGACAACGCCCTGCTTAGCAAATGGGCCGGTGGCCTGGGCAACGACTGGACCCCGGTCCGTGCACTGGGTTCCCACATCAAGGGTACCAACGGCCAGAGCCAGGGTGTGGTGCCGTTCCTGAAAGTGGTCAACGACACCGCTGTCGCGGTGAACCAGGGCGGCAAGCGCAAGGGCGCGGTCTGTGCCTATCTGGAAAGCTGGCACCTGGACATCGAAGAGTTCCTGGAACTGCGCAAGAACACCGGCGATGAGCGCCGCCGTACCCACGACATGAACACCGCCAACTGGGTGCCGGATCTGCTGATCGAACGCATGCGCGAAGACCGCGACTGGACCCTGTTCTCCCCCAGCGATGTGCCAGATCTGCACGACCTGTACGGCAACGCCTTCCGCGAGCGCTACCAGCACTACGAAGCCCTGGCCGAGCAAGGCAAGATCAAGCTGTTCAAGAAAATTCCGGCCAAACAGCTGTGGCGCAAGATGCTCACCGTGCTGTTCGAGACCGGCCACCCCTGGATCACCTTCAAGGACCCGTGCAACCTGCGCTCCCCGCAGCAGCATCAGGGCGTGGTGCACAGCTCCAACCTGTGTACCGAAATCACCCTGAACACCAGTGCCGATGAGATTGCGGTGTGCAACCTGGGTTCGGTGAACCTGGCTGCCCACATCAAGGACGGCGAGCTCGACGTTACGCGCCTGGAGCGCACCGTGAACACCGCCGTGCGCATGCTCGATAACGTCATCGACATTAACTTCTACGCCGTGCCGCAGGCGCGCAATTCCAACCTGAAGCACCGCCCGGTGGGTCTTGGTCTGATGGGCTTCCAGGATGCCCTGTACCAGCTGGGCCTGCCGTACACCAGCGCCGAAGCGGTGGAGTTCGCCGATGTCGCCATGGAGCAACTCAGTTACTTCGCGTTGCGTGCCTCCGCCACGCTGGCCGGTGAGCGGGGCGCCTACGAAACCTACGAAGGCTCGCTGTGGAGCCAGGGCATCCTGCCGATCGACTCCATCCAGAAGCTGAAAGAAGCCCGCCGTAACGGCGACCTGTCGATAAACACCGAGAGCCGCCTCGACTGGACTCCGGTGCGCGAGCTGATTGCCAAAAACGGCATGCGCAACAGCAACGTGATGGCCATTGCGCCCACCGCCACCATCTCCAACATCGTAGGTGTGTCGCAATCCATCGAGCCTGCGTACCAGAACCTGTTTGTGAAATCGAACCTGTCCGGTGAGTTCACCGTGGTGAATCCCTCGCTGGTGCGTGATCTCAAGGCCGAAGGCCTGTGGGACAACGTGATGGTGAACGACCTGAAATACTTCGACGGCAGCGTGCAGCAGATTGACCGCATCCCCGCGGAGCTCAAGGCCCGCTACGCCACCGCCTTTGAGATCGACGCCCGCTGGCTGGTGGAAGCCGCCTCACGCCGTCAGAAATGGCTCGACCAGGCCCAGAGCCTGAACCTGTACATGGCCGAGCCCAGCGGCAAGAAGCTGGATGCCCTGTATCAGCTGGCCTGGGAGCGTGGCCTCAAAACCACCTACTACCTGCGCTCCCTGGGCGCCACTGGCGCCGAGAAGACCGCGCCGGTGTCGGCGCCACAGCCGCAGGTGTGCAGCATAGACAATCCCGACTGCGAAGCTTGTCAGTAACCATTTACTTATTTGGGAGGCACCCACATGCTTGACTGGGACGACGAACCAAAACCGCAAACCGCTGCCGCCGCCACCGGCGGCCCGGCGCCCGTGAATGTCGACGACAAGCGGGTGATTAACGGCGAGACCGACATCAACCAGTTGGCACCGTTCAAGTATCCCTGGGCCTGGGAGTACTTCATGAACGCCAACAAGAACCACTGGACGCCGCTGGACGTGAACATGGCGCAGGACGTTCACGACTACCACCACCGGCTGACGCCGGCGGAAAAACACGTGTACGAGAACGTGCTGGCGTACCTGACCACCTCCGACATCCTCGCCATGCGCAACATCGGCCTGGCGGTGATGGAGAAGATGAGCGCGCCGGAGCTGCAGATCTACCAGGCCCGCCAGGTATACGAGGAAGCGCTGCACACCTGGACCTATCAGCACTGCATCGAAACCCTGAACCTGGACCAGAGCGAGATCTACAACCGCTACCGCGTGGTGCCGGAGATCAACGGCAAAATCCAGCTGGCCAACCGCCGGCTGGACGCCGCCATGCGCTCCGACATGAACCTGCGCAACCCGGACGAGCTGCAGGACTTCGTGATGTCCTACCTGTTCTTCGCCGCCGTGTTTGAGGGCTGCTGGTTCTACAACGGCTTCAGCCCCATCTTCGCCCTGCAGCGCCGGGGCCTGATGCGGGGCACGGGTGAACAGTTGCAGTACATCCTGCGGGACGAAGCCATGCACTTCTCCTTCGGCCTGAAAGTGGTGAACCAGATTCTCGAGGAAGAGAAAATCACCCTGGACCCGAAAGCGGTGCGCGAGATGTGGGACGAATCCGAAGCCGCGGAAATGGCCTACGCCAACTACGTGCTGCGGGACCCGATCCTGGGTTACTCGGCGGAATACCACAGCGAACAGTTCCGCTTTGTGGCCAACCGCCGGGCCCGTACCGTGGGCCTGGAAGAACCGTTCCCGGGGGCGAAGAACGTGTCGCCCTGGCTGGACGAGCAAGCCACTCTGCGCAAGGAGAAGAACTTCTTTGAAACCCGGGTGATTGAGTATCAGACCGGCGCGCAGCTGGAGTGGTAAGATTCTGCTAGGCTAGTGCCATACGCACTGGCCTGGCCGATTTGCTTTGAGGCAACCACCATGACCGACCCTCGCACACCCAACTGGCCAGCGACAGCCAGCAAATGGGCAGATACAGCCCCGCAAACAGCCAGAGCAGGGTGCTGTCGCCGCCCTCGGTAAACGCACTGATACCCGCCACAGACGCAAGCCAGGCCTTGGGGTTCAACCATTGCATCAGGGCGCCGGTGACAAAGCCCGGGGCAGGGCGTGCCTCATCCTCACTGAGATGGCCATCAGCGGTGGCCAGTTGGTAGCTCAAGTACAGCAGGAAGGCGACGCCAGCCCAGCTCAACCAGCGCTCAAACCCGGGCGCGTGTTCCAACAGCGAATTCAGGCCCAGGCCCACCGCGATAAACAGCGCGATAAAGCCAAGAGTGGCCCCGGTGACAAACACCAGGCCCTGAGATACCGGATAGCGTGTGCCACTGCTCAGGCACACCAGATTGACCGGCCCCGGCGATACCGAAGCCACCAGGGCAAAGGCCGACATCGGCAGGATAATAGACAGACTCATAGCATCAGCACTCTGTGAACCAACGGAGGCGCCCAGTGTGCACGGGGCTCTATTACCGGTATTGAACAAAATTGCGGTGGCTCGCTGCCGGGCATTTGATTTATGTTTGAAGAACCCCGTACCCACCCAGACCGGATGAGGCCAATCCCATGAAAGTGGCGGTTTTCAGCACCAAACCCTACGACGAACAGTTCCTGGCACAGGCGAACCAGGCCAGCCACCAGCATGAACTGGTGTTCCTGGAGCCACGCCTGAATGCGGCCACTGCGGCACTGGCCAAAGGCTTCGACGCGGTATGCGTGTTCGTGAACGACCAGGTGGACGCCAACGTACTGGAACAGCTGGCCGCCGGCGGCACCCGGGCCGTGGCCCTGCGTTGCGCCGGCTTCAACAACGTCGACCTGAAAGCTGCCGAACGCCTGGGCATCGCCGTGGTGCGGGTACCGGCGTATTCCCCCTATGCGGTGGCCGAACACACCGTGGCCCTGATCCTGACCCTGAACCGGCAGATTCACCGGGCCTACCACCGCATTCGTGATGGAAACTTTGCCCTCGACGGCCTGCTGGGGTTCGATCTGCGGGGCCGCACCGTGGGTGTGGTGGGCACCGGCCAGATTGGCGTGGAAGTGGTGCGCATCATGCGCGGGTTCGGCTGCCGCGTGCTGTGTTACGACCTGCACGCCAACCCGGAGGCGCAAACGCTGGGCGCGGGGTATGTGAGCCTGGACGAACTGTTCCGGGAAGCAGACATTGTGACCCTGCATTGCCCGCTCACCCCGGACACCCATCACCTGATTGATGCCGCAGCCGTGGCCAAAATGAAAAAAGGCGTGATGCTGATCAACACCAGCCGGGGCGCCATGGTGGACACCGCCGCCATCATCGAAGGCCTGAAATCCGGCCAGGTGGGCTACCTGGGGCTGGATGTGTATGAGGAAGAAAGCGACCTGTTCTTCGAAGATCTCTCCAATATCGTGCTGAAAGACGACGTGTTCGCCCGTTTGCTCACATTCCCGAATGTGGTGATCACCGGCCACCAGGCGTTTTTCACCCGTAACGCCCTGGAAAGCATTGCACACACAACACTCAGCAACCTGACGGACCTGGAAACCGGCAGCGAGTGCGCCAACCGGGTGCTGGCCGCCAACGGCAGCACCTGAACTGAGACAAGCCGACCGCGCCTTCGTACAATGCCGCCATGCCCAGACCCTTCTACAGAACCGGCCCCGACCACCGCGCCGGGGCACCGGTCAGCTTTCTAGACGTGCGCCGGCGATTCCAGTTTCGATCCGTCGAGATTGGCCGCTGGGTGACCGAGCCTGAAAAACAGCGCAGTGCCGCGCTGTTCTACGATGCCCTGTGCGACCTGATGACCATCCTCGGTGGCACCGAAAGCCTGGTCTCCCTGCGCGGCACCCTGGCCCTGCAATACGGCATAGGTGGTCGCCCGGGGGTGTCTGCCCATTACACCCCCGCCACCCGCAGCTTTGCCCTGGCCAAAAACGCCGGCCCCGGCAGCATCGCTCACGAATGGTTTCATGCCTTCGACCACTACATCGGCGACAAACTGTTCCCCAACATACCCCGGGGCCAGTTCGCCTCCCGCCAATGGCTCACCCGCCAGGACGCCATCCAGCACCCGCTGAACCAGCGCCTGCAAGCCTGCTACCAGGCCATCCTGCTGGACGACACCGGCCAGAACCCCAGCCCTCTGTTCCGGAACTCCGCAAAAGCCGACAAAGCCGCCGGCGTGCACTACTACAGCCAGCCAGAAGAACTCTGTGCCCGAGCCTTCGAAGCCTTCATCCAGGATGCTGCAGTGAAGAACGCCTTTCTGGTGAAGGGCACCAAAGAGAGCGAAGAAGCCCGCCTGGGGCTTTACCCACAGGGCGAACAGCGCGACCGGATAAACGCGGCCTTCCGAACCTACTTCCATTCTCTGGGCCGGGCCCTGCAGCAAAAACCAGCCTAAAAACCGGAGTTATACGAACGCGCTCGCAAAACCCCGGGCAGGCTCCGGAAATTGTTGCTAACTTTCTGATAAGTTTGAAAAGGAAAAACAGGGCGGGCGGAGTTATACGCCCCCAACATGGAGCAGGGGTGGCTCGAACACGGGCGTATAACTCCGGCGGTAGCCGTGGTGGGTTCAGGTAATCTGCTGATTTTATTGGTGAAGCTGGGGTTTTTGTGAGCCGCGAGTTTTGGAGTTATACGAACGGGTTCGTATAAGTAGCTGTTGAACTAAACCGCTCCGCGGTAGCGGTGATACTGAGAAACTCCCCGGAATGGAGGTGATTGGAGGATACTTTTGAATGGCCCAAGTGGGCTTTTCAAAGAGGAGATGCCGCCATGACCCCCTTACGTCAGGCTATGATCCAGACCATGCGTCAGCATGGTTTTTCCCCGCAGACCCAAAAAAGTTATCTCTATGTAGTCGCGGATCTGGCTCGATATTATCGTCGATCCCCGGACCAGTTGGAGGTCGGGGATCTGCAGACCTACTTTAATTACCTCGTCCAGGAACGTTCCCTGGCGCCGGCCAGTTGTCGGCTTTACCTGCATGGCATTCGGTTTTTGTATCTGCAGGTGCTGCATTGGGCAGACTTCGACGTGAACCTGGTGCTGCCCAAGCGACCACAGCGCATTCCTGAGTTACTGACTCGTCAGGACGTTGCAAGGATAGTGGGAGCCACCAAGAACCCCAAGCATCGGGCCTTGCTGTTGATCACGTATGGCTGCGGCTTGCGAGTGAGTGAAGCCGTGGCATTGCAAGTGAAGAACATCGACGGGGAGCGCCACCTGCTTCACATCCATCAGGGCAAGGGCGGTAAGGATCGCATGGTGCCCCTGACTGACGTGCTACTCGATGTATTGCGAGCGTATTGGTGCCTTGGCCGCCCGGTACTCTGGCTGTTTCCGAGTGAAGTACTGGTTGGTCAGCACCTGACCGCCACCACGGCCCAGAAGGTTTATCGTCACGCCAAGCGACTCAGCGGTGTGCAAAGACGCGGAGGGATACACGCACTGCGCCACGCCTATGCGACCCATCAGCTGGAACATGGTGTACCGCTCAACGAGTTACAGAAATATCTTGGGCACAGTGATCTGCGCACCACGGAGCGCTACCTGCACTGGTTGCCGGGACCGGCATTGTCCGCAATGCCAGAGTCGGGCTAGCCAACAGTGGTGTGAGCGCCAGCGTCGATCGCTACTGCCGGTACCCTACTTCCACCTGGTGTTCACCGTGCCCCACGCCCTGAATGGCTGGGTTCAGGTGCACCCGGAAGTGGTTTACCGTCGCCTGTTTGAGTCAGTTTGGAATACGCTCAGTCAGTTTGGCCATAAAACCAAACACTTGCAGGGTGAGTTGGGCATGACAGCCGTGCTCCATACCTGGGGGCAGAATCTGAGTCGCCACGTTCACCTGCATTGCCTGATTCCGGGCGGGGTGCTCACAGAGGCCGGAGAATGGCATGAGGCTAAACATCAATATCTGTTCCCCGTCAGGGCCTTGTCCCGCCGCTTTCGCGGCCGCATGGTATCGTCCCTCAGACGATCGGTCAGAACCGGCGAATTGCACAGACTCACGGAGCCTCAAGCCATCGACGACGTACTCAAAAAAGTGATGCAGCAGGATTGGGTGGTTTACGCCCGCCCTTGTCTGAATCAGGCGGAGACGGTGGTGGATTACCTGGCTCGCTACACCCACCGCATTGCTATCAGTAACGGTCGTTTGTTGTCACAGGACGGCGGCAGAATCATGATCCGCTATGTGGACTACCGGGAAGGAGGGCGCCAGAAGAGCCTGCAACTGGAAGGGGCGGAATTTGTTCGACGGTTCCTCATGCATATCCTGCCCAAGGGCTTTATGCGGATTCGTCACTTTGGTTATCTGAGTAACCGAACCCGACGTCGCAAGCTGACGGCCATTCGTCAGGCCCTTCAAAAGCCACCCGAGGTCGATGTTGAAGTCAAGAATGGCTCGGAGTCCCAACGCAGCTGGCC
>Ga0209815_1002635_pt1 | contig 10773 bp, 5 predicted proteins | sample CoawatmetaG00DNA_FD_187507 | JGI IMG/M metagenome (GOLD analysis project Ga0209815, IMG submission 187507) | Marine microbial communities from the West Antarctic Peninsula - Coastal water metaG002-DNA (SPAdes) (version 2) | ecosystem: Environmental > Aquatic > Marine > Coastal ...
TAAAATTGAGTAGGGTGAGCAGTTAATACTATTTTAACATTAAAATCTTCAATATAATTTTTTAATTCTTGTATTTTATCTTCTGTTAAAGCAGACTCTTTTAAGTTCCGAATAGTCCCTATCCCATCCATGTTATTTACAATTGGAAAAGAGGCATCTTCAATTGCATCAAAAAGGACTACTTGTCTTTCTATATATTGTATAAATCTAAATAGAAGATCTATTTGACTTTTTTCATTTCTTCTCCCTTGATATTTAATAAAGAAATCTTCAACTATTTTAGATGGATCATAGCCGTTTTTAAACCCATTTGAGCATGTATCATGAAACAAAGGTAAAAGTACGCCGGTTTTATTAATTTTATCAAAGGGTAGAGTTAAAAATACACTATTGTAAATTTGATATTTTGATAGAACACTTTCCTTGAATCTTGTAACCTTAGGTTTTCCCGACATTTAAATTATTGTTTTTTAACAAAATTAATACAAATAGCCATAGCAACAAAAGGAAAAGGACAACTTCCAATGATATAAAACTATATATCTAGCAAATAGTTTTTAAAAGCTAAATAGCTATCAATATTGATAGATTCTTTTTTCTTATCCATTACAGAAATAATTTGAGAGGGTATCTCTAAGTTATTAGTATACAAATTTATAACCTCTGAAAATTTAGCTGGATGCGCCGTCTCAAGTATTATACATTTATAATTAGGATGTGATTTTATAAAATCTTTGGCTCCTAAATACCCAACTGCTCCATGCGGATCTGGAATATAATTAAACTCGCTAATTAATTCTTTAATTCCTTCTTCCGTTTCATCATCAGTAAAGCTACAAGTGTATAAACTTTCCTTAATTAAATTAAAATCATTTTTATATATATTACTTATTCTAATAAAATTACTAGGATCTCCGACATCCATAGCGTTAGAAATAGTTTGAATGGAAGGTTTTGAATCATATATTTTAGTGTTCAAATATCTATTAACAACATCGTTAATATTATTTGAAGCTATGAATTTATCTATAGGTAGACCCATTTCTTTAGCCATCATACCAGCACATATATTACCAAAATTTCCACTAGGAACTGAGAATGCTATTTTATCTCCTTGTTCCAATTTTAAATCTCTATAACTAAAAAAGAAATAAAACATTTGAGGAAGCCATCTAGCTATATTAATGGAGTTTGCAGATGTTAATCTTATTTTATTTAATAAATCATTATCTAAAAAAGCTGTTTTAACCATCGCTTGACAATCATCAAAAGTTCCATCAATTTCTAAAGCTGTTATATTTTCGCCAAGTGTTGTTAATTGTTTCTCTTGGACATTAGAGACTTTTCCTTTAGGATATAGTATTACTACTTTTATCCCTTTTACTTTATAAAAACCACTAGCAACAGCCCCGCCAGTATCACCAGAAGTAGCTACCAATACAGTTACAGGTTTGTTTTCTTCTTGATTACTTAAAAAATAAGCAAGACACCTAGACATAAACCTAGCACCAACATCCTTAAAAGCCATAGTTGGACCGTGAAATAGCTCAAGAAATGAGATTTGACTATTTAACTTTACTAAAGGAAAATCAAATGAAAGTACATCGCTAATTATTTTACGTAAATCTGATTCAGGAATGTCTTCTCCAACGAATTGCTTAATACATTCATAAGCAATCTCTTCATTTGAAAAATCTTTTAAGTTATTAATAAAACTATTAGGGAGTTTCATTATTTTTTCTGGAAAGTACAATCCTTTATCTGGTGCTAAACCTCTTATTAAGGCTTCCTTAAAGGAAACATTTTTGGATTTTTTATTGAGGCTATAATAATTCATAAGTTTTTAATTTTAGATTGTTACTACTCCATTAGAACTAATTTTTGATACGTAAGTAGCAAAATCAATATTTGATTTTGAATAGACAGATCTAAATATCGACTCAACATTAATAGCCATATCTTTTCCTCTAGTTAATGCAAAAACGGATGGGCCTGAACCAGAAATTGAACAACCGATAGCTCCTGCTTTAATAGATTTAGATTGTAATTCATCAAAATGTGGAATTAACTTACTTCTGTGTTTTTCAATAAGATGATCATTTAATGAATTTTTCATTAGCTCGTAATCGCTAGTGTGTAAGGCATGAACTAACCCACCTAGTTCAGACAACTGCTTAGTCGCATCAGAAAGAGAAACCGTTTTGGGTAAAATACCTCTTGATTCAGAAGTTTTTATTTCAATTTGAGGATGTATAATAACAACATATAAATCTTTAGGAGTTGGTAATTGTAAAACTTGAAGAGGGTGTAAGCTTTTAACCAAATTAAAACCTCCAAAAATAGCTGGTGCAATATTATCAGCATGCTCAGAATTACTAGCTATAAACTCTCCTTTCATAGCAAAGTTTGTTAGCTCAAGTTTATTAAATGGTCTTCCTAATAATTCGTTTATAGCATAAACACTAGATGTAGCGCTAGCACCACTACTGCCTATGCCACTTCCTGGCTTAATTTTTTTATAAATTTCGATTTCAAAACCACAATCTGGATTTATACAATCAATAAGTGCTTGAGCAGAAACAGATGCAACATTTTTACTAATCTCAAAAGGCAATTCAAAACCTTCAATCTTAGTAATTACTAGACCTTTTTTTGTAGTCTTTCTTACTACCATTTCATCACCTACACTTTCTAGAGGAAAACCCAACACATCAAAGCCACAAGCAACATTTGACACGGTTGCAGGGGAAAAAACTCTTATTTCATTCATAGATTATATATTAATAATTTCAGCTATTAGTTAACTATTATTTTTGAGAAACTAACTCGGCCATTAATCATAATTTTAAGTAAGTATATACCACTATTTAATTTACCAGTATTTAACTTATCACCACTTAGTTTAGTTTGAATTATTTTTCTGCCGTTAATATCAAATAGTTCGATATTTTTATAACCTGCTATTGATGATTTTATATATATAAAATCTGTATTTGTTGGGTTAGGGAATATACTAACAAGTAAATTATTTAATTCAACTGTAGATAGTTGGTCATCCGTAGTTAAAATACTATACCAAGAATTGCCCTCTGAACCAACATTTCTAACACTCATTGTGTTATCTGTTCTTGAAATAATTTGATAAGTCTGACTATTTAGTGCGGTGTAAAATCCTAAATTTCCATAACTGTTAAATGTAATTGTTTCTTCATTATCCCCAACATTACTGACTATATATTGATCTGTATGGTTTGTTAAAGGGTAATTAAAATACTCATTAAACTCATTATCTGCATCATACGAATCATTACCATTTGGATCAAAAGCAGCATCTATTTCAGGTTTTTTACCGAAGATACTACCATCTTCACCTGTATTGACAGACAACACTCCCGTTTCACTAAATGACCACCTATCATCATAAAGACCTGTATTAGATTCACTTGAGGCCTCAGCTGACCACCATTCAGCCGTGTAAACACTACCTGGACCAACTCCTCTGTAGTTATCAACTTCTGCTTGAATTCTCCAAATTCCAGAAGATAAAAATTCTACTAATTCTTCGTTGGTATTATTGTTTCCATCAGTTGATACAAAATCCATCCAATTAAGGTTAAAAGGAGATTGTAATACCCTCATTCTTAGCGTATAAAGACCTTCGGGTAAATAAGCTGTAAATGAAACTGTTTGCCAATCTTGCCAACCACCAGTTGAAGGTGTGGATATAATACCTATATTCTCTGTTGAGTTATCATTTATTAGCTCTAGTTGTAAGGAGCCAGATCCTTCAGAAGCAACCCTTAAACTAATTGTGTAGTCGCCACTATCATTAATAGCAACTAAATAGTCTGCAAAATCTCCAACGTCTGTGTAACCAATATTTAAGCCTCCAAAAGTATCGCTTGTCTCTTCAGTTTCTAACCCTTCTTGATAATAAAAATCTTCAGCTTGTATTTTACCAGGTATTAAAAGTCTTGTAGATAAATTGTTTTCAACTGGGTAATCTTCAAAATTATACAAATATTCGTCATACTCAGAAATCAATCCTTCACCGTTGTAGCTTATGGTAATTTCATCTTGAAATGACATGTAGTTCTCAGTAATAACATTAATTACTTGACTGTTATTAGAGTCAATATCAACAGATGAAATTTCAGTAGATTCTCCATTCAATTTTAAATCAAACAGGTCTAAATCGAGCTCTTGAGTTATTAAAGGGTGTGTAAGTACAATTTTAATGGATTTTTCATCTTCTAGTGTGTTTGCTAATAATATCTCAAACTCAGGAGTCTGATCAGTTGCATCAAAAAATTCTAATTTGCTTAAATTAAATGATATACTCCCTTCGATTTCTAATTTTAATTTTTGAACACCTTCATTTAAATATATATTAGTTGTAAGCCTATTTATAAAACTTGTATAACTGCCACTATTATAAAGAGTGATTTGATCTGTTATTTCTAAATCATTTGATAATAAACTAATTTTTCCCCCAGATTGCTCAGAAGAATACCTAGTTACAATATCATAAAAACCCGACTCTTCTACATTCACTGTGTAAACTAGCCATTCTCCCTCTTCCACCCAGCCAACGTGGTATCCATTACTTTCGCCATCTGTTGATTCTTGAATATCTACACCATCGTTTCTGTAGCTCCAACCGTTGTTCCATGTAGAATACTCACCTGTTGATACTTGATAAGTTCCACTGACAGCATCAGAATAGGCGTGTTGTTCAGGGCCTAAATCATAATTAGTTAGATGTATTACACCAGGAATTGCATTATCTGAGTAAGCAACTGTTTCATCAGTATGAGGCTGTCTCATCATAGCGTCTATAACATCTCTATTGTAATGAGTGTTTTCAATACGAGAATCATTACTAAACTGCATTAACCCTAGCATTGCATTTTCAACAGTTGGTTGGTTCTGCTGATTTTCAAAATAATTAATGACAGATTGAAAGTTTGAGTTTGATGAAATAGATAATGAAGAATTAATTGATTCTGTTTTTTTCCATGGCCACCATGCCCATCCAATTTCATTTTCTTCAAACAAACGTATAGCATCGGTAAACCATAAATTTGAATTTTCACCTGACTCACCCATCCATAATGGAACATTGTTTTGATTTCTTATATCCAAAACCCATTGAATTGATTCAGTATCGTTATAGCTCCAATATTTATGAAAGCTATACACTAAGTTGTCATCCCAAGGAGGGGTTAAACCAGAAAAGTCATTTGCAAACCAATTACCTTCAATAAAAATAATATGCTCATTATCATACTCTCTAATTGCATCTGTTACTTGTATGTAAAAATTTCTTAGTTCATTATTACCTAATTCCCAATTAGTTTCGTTAAGTAAGTCATAACCTCCTATCCAAGGTTCATCACTGTATCTTATAGCTAACTGCTGCCAAAGAGCAATAGTTTTATTTTTATTTTCTACACTTTCCCATAAAGAAGGAAAAGCAGAGTTATAATCAGAGATAGCAGCATCATAACCTTGTCCACCAGGTGCAGCATGTAGATCTAGTATTAGATATAATTCATTTGCTTCACACCAACTTAAAAGATCATCAATCATTTCAAAGCCTTTATTAAGCCATGTGTTTTCTCCAGCAACTGGCTCTTCTTGAATAGAAAGAGTAAAAAGTTCGTAATGCATAGGTAAACGAATGCTGTTAAAACCCCAGCTAGCTATTGAATCTACATCTTGCTCAGTAACAAAATTATCCAACCATGATTCAAAAAATAATTCTGTATTATCGGTTCCGACTAGATTAGTAAGTTTTTCCTTGAACTCATGTTGAGTATTTGCTCCAGAAGAATAATTGAACATATAGGGTTCTTGTAGCATCCAACCGCCAAGTCCTGCAGCACGAAGAATAACCTCATTATTGTTTTCATCTACAATATCTTTATTTAATCTTCTTAAGTTTTGACTAAATACAGATGAACAAATAAGTATTAAAAATAATAATGTAATTTTCTTCATTAATCTAAATTATCTAAACCGTAAAGTGTTATTTCAGATCCATGACAATATGTATCACTACCATAATTTGAAGTGATTGATATTTTTAAATAATTAAATGATTCAGAAACACCATCTAATTCAAAATCATGTCCATTTGCAGCTGATTCCATAGCATCACTAGGAATATTGCCATCAGCATCCATAGGATTCCCTATGTCATACTGACCTAGAAGTGTCCATTCTTGTCCGTTGTTACTAGCAAACAGGTCAAATGATTTCATGTTTTCTTCTTGATAATAATAGGCTGTAGTGGGTGATGGACCATTATACCAAAATGCTCTTTGCCAGACTTTTAGACGATTGATTTTTACATTTTTATTAAGATTCACAACTATATCTAATGGCCAATTTAATGTGCCTCCATTTTGATCTCTCCAGATGATAAAATAGCTATTATCACTATCTGTTTGAGTAGTATCAACTATATCATCCCAAAAATTAACTGTAGAACCTTCCCAAGCATTTCCATTAATCGATTGATTTGATACTAAACTCCAAGTTGATTTATCAATAACCTCTTCAAATAAAGGAGAATACACACCTTTTTCTTCAAGGTCAGTGACATTTCCATCAAAATCTGCAACTTTAGTTAAAAAAGTAAGTTCGGTTGCTTCTAAACCTCTAATAAATCTATTTTCCAAAGGACTGTTTGATGATAATATTCTAATTTCCTCATCTTCGCCATTTTGAATATGTACATACACATAAACTGTTTTAGACTCTATGTTTTCCCAAGAAACTCTAACACCACCTAGATCAGCAGAAAATTCGATACTTTCTTGTACTAAATAAATAAATGATTCTAAAGGAACAAATTCGGCAGTAGTTGGCTCTGATTTATTATCATTATTATCGACAACAAATAAATTAACTTCTATTGGAGTGGTCTGGTTTAGTCCTGAAATCTCAACTTCATTATTATGAACACTTGATACCCTAAACACATCTTCGCCAAGAGTATTTGTATATTCTGCTCTTACAAATAAAATATCACTATCATCAGGCAAAGTATATGAAATAATCCCTCCACCATTTGTAGGAGTAATAGTCTCGACAATTAATTTTCCAGGAGCTGTAACATCTCCACTTTCGGTATCTTGACAAGAAACTGTAATTAATAGTATTGTGAATACGGAAATAATTTTTTTTAATGATTTTTTCATATTATTTAATTTTTACCAACCTGGATTTTGAATTAAATTAGTATTTATAGTAAGTTCGTCAATGCTAATTGGATGTAAATAATCACGAGGGCTACTAAATGATCTGCTTCCTACATCTCTAAGTGTGTAAAATCCATTCTCACTAGTCTCATCAACAGACCAACCCTTTACAGTTGAGTTTAAATAATTTTCTGCTATTTTCCACCTTCTCAGATCATTATACCTATGTCCTTCAAAAGCTAATTCAATTAACCTTTCGTGCTGTATAATATCTCTTAAACCATCTTTTGTTGTATGCTTATTGACTGTTGCTGCTATAGTTGCATCACTCCAAGCCTCTTCAACAGTTTTAATACCTGCTCTTTCTCTTATAGCATTTAACATTGAGTAAACTTCTTGTGTAGGACCATTAACCTCGTTAGCTGCTTCAGCATAATTTAAATACAACTCTGCTAACCTAACTATAGGCCAAGAGTATTGAACAATTTTATCATAACTATCTCCTTCTGAGTCAGGATGGACTATTTTTTTAAGTGCGTAACCAGTGATTAAATAATCACTAGTATTAGCTATCCTACCGTGAGTTTCACCTTTTCTCATTTTTAAATTCCATAAGCTACCCCAAGTTCTATTGTAACCTCTATCAAATCCGATATTAGCATAAAACCTTGGCTCTCTATTTAAATGTAAGTTTGCTGTTCTTTGAGCAAATTGTGCATAAGGATTTTGTGAGCTAGAGATAGTAGAAACATTGTACCTGTTATTATAATCAAAAGTAAGATCTTCATTTATTGGAAGTCCATTTTTTGTATAAAACATCTCAACTGAACTTAAGGTTGGTGCTATCCATTGCCATGCTGCTTCAACAGAGGAAGATGTTGGGCTTTTCATTAAAGATCCTGCTTGCAATTGCCACCAGTTAGTACCAACAGGGTCTGAATGTCCCCAAAGTAATTCATTATTCCATCTGTCTACTATTGAATACCTAATGTCGTACTGTTTACTAACTATTTCGAATTCATAATTTTCAGTATCAAAAGTTGGTGGAGTATCGATAAACTGGTATAAACTTGCTCCTTGAGCGGTAGCAGTGTTAAGAGCGTCTAAAGAAGCCTCCATAGCTAACTCCCATTTATTTGGATCATAATTTTGATTGAAAAAATGCTCTCCTTGATCATTTACAAAGCCAGAATAAAACTCACTATTACCATTAAAAAGTGGACTCGCAGAAAATAATAAAACTCTTGACTTTATAGATTTTGCAATTACTTGATCAATTCTACCTAAATCATTATTATTGAGTACTCTAAGCGGAAGATTAGTAATAGCAGAATCGATAGTCTCTGTTATGAATGTAATACATTCATCAATTGTGTTTCTTTTCACCCTAACTTCTTCATCATTTGCAGAGATAGGAAGATTTTCATCCATAATTGGAATAGGGCCATAATATTTTAAAAGAGTAAAATGATAGAAGGCTTTTAAGAATTGAGCTTCAGCCTTCCAAGAATCCTTTTCTTCTTGTGTCATATCAACTACGTTGTCCATATTCTCAATTAATATATTACAACTTCGAATCCCTCTCCATAGAGAACCATGACGCTCATAGCCTGACCAATAACTCAAAAGTGGATCAGATGATGACTGTAATCCTTTCATTAATCTTATCCCAGGTGTTTCTTTAGATATTGGAGTTGCTAAAGCATCTGTAGCAGTAACATAAGAACTATAAATATCATCATTTTTAGGTAAATAGCTATAACATGTAGCAAGAGCAGTATATGCTGATTCTTGTCTGTCAAATAATAGGTCTAATTCTTGAGTTTGATCAGGAACAATATCTAAATATTCATCGCAGCTAAAAAACGTAAATGAAATAAACGCTAAGTATATAATATTTTTTTTCATATTTTTTATCTTAAAATTTAACTTGTAATCCTAAGTTATATATTTTTTGTGGTGGATAGCCTAAGCCATTACCACCCATTTCAGTATCCCAAAGATCAAACTTACTAAACGTTAGTAAATTTAAACCAGTAAAATAAATTCTAGTATTTAAGCCACTTAATATTCCACTATTTTTTTCAGCAAAAGTATATCCAAATTCTACATTTTTTAGTCTAAGAAAATCTCCTTCTCTTTGCCACCAAGTGGATTGTTGTTGATTATTGCTTATGGCATATGTAGATAATCTAGGCCAAAAAGCATTTGGATTAGGATTGTTTTCAGACCAATAATTATCTGCTATTACACTTAGAGCATTTCTTTCATTTACAAAAGGAGATATATCATTTGGATTTATGAAAAAGGATACTTTTGCTGCTCCTTGCATGAAAATAGATAAATCAAAATCTCTATAACCAGCAGAAATACCAAATCCATATATTATTTCAGGAACTTGAGGAGATCCTATTGCAGTCATATCATTTTCATTAACAACTCCATCACCATTTAAATCAGTATATTTAATATCCCCTGGCAGATATGCATTTGATGAGGATGAAAATCCATTAAATTGTTCGGGTGAATTAGTAATGTCCTCAGCATCTATAAATAGTCTTTCTGCTATAAGTCCAAAAGGTTGATTTACAGGATGTCCAATTCTACTTAAGTTATCAAAGTCGTAATTTGGTTCACCATTTACTAGCACTTCATTAGTTGCATAGGTGAAATTAGCTCTACCTGAAATATATAAACCAGATGAAAATGCTTGATTATAATTAATTGAAGCATCTACCCCCTTTGATTTCACTTCTCCAAGATTACTACTTATACCTGTTGTTAGTCCCATGGACTCAGGAATATAATCTCTTTGCATATAAATTTGAGTCCTATGCTCTTTAAAATAATCTACTTGTACGTTTAGCGCTTTATTAACCTCTAGTTCTAAACCAAAATTTGATTTTTCGGCAACCTCCCAAGTAACATTAGGGTTGGAGTATCTATAAATCAAATAACCATTACTATAGTTGCTATAATCTAAACCCCATGAGTAGGAAGTCCCTCCATCATTAAGATTTACATCAGAAAGATAAAAAAACCTGTCATTAGCACTTGATATTCCGTCATTACCAACCTTACCATGAGTAATTTTAAGCTTTAAAAGAGTTATACTTGAATCCATCTCTTCAAACCAGTTTTCATTAGATACAATCCAACCAAAACCTACAGATGGAAAAAATCCATATCTATTGTCTTCAGCAAACTTCTCAGAGCCGTTGTACCCAAAATTAAATTCAGTAAAATATCTAGCATCGTAGTTGTAGGAAAACCTACCTGAAATACCCATATTTCTAGATGGAAGTGATGCGAAATCACTACTTCCACTTATAGTATTTAAAGATTCACTAAAATTAAACACCAACAATCCTCCAACCTCGTGCTTTTCTTCAAATATTCTATTATACTCCGTAGTGAATTCATAATAAAAATTACTGTTACTATAATTATTTATAGATGGACTGTTTAAATATTCCGTCCCTTCTTGAATCTGGTATAAATAATTAAGTAATCCTTCTTCAGTTTCTACCTCTGCCATTCCATAATAAAAAGGAGTATAGCTTCT
>Ga0209815_1002638_pt1 | contig 10764 bp, 15 predicted proteins | sample CoawatmetaG00DNA_FD_187507 | JGI IMG/M metagenome (GOLD analysis project Ga0209815, IMG submission 187507) | Marine microbial communities from the West Antarctic Peninsula - Coastal water metaG002-DNA (SPAdes) (version 2) | ecosystem: Environmental > Aquatic > Marine > Coastal ...
GAGTTGATGAGCTGGGACGTAGCTTGGTTATTTTGTTGCCTGATGTAAACGGTATATCGTCTGGTGAAATTGTGGTATCGACGGGGGTGGGTAGTGTCACACTAAACAAACCTTTTGAATCAACTACTGCGTCTATGTTTGAAAAAACACCTAGCGCTCCGGCTATATTAAATCTAACGCTCGATTTAATTGATAACATGTTAATTGTGACTCCACCAAAACGAGTTGAGTTAGTAGAAGAAACCCAAAGCGCTGTAGACAAAAACCCGTACCTAGACTTTAGTGGCCTAGACGTAGACTTTTTGAACGAAGATTTGCTTGAAGAAGAAGCAGAATTCACTGAATTAGATATTCGTTACTTGGATGTGAATTTCCTAGAAGACCTACTCAATATTTTAGATGCGTTAGCTATTGGTAAAGAAAAAGATAAGCTGAAACAGACCGCAGGAATTAACATTACTGGAACAGCACTAGGACAAGACAAAGACACTCAGATAACCACGTTAATTACAGGAAATGCGATTAGCTTCAGGCGTTTTGTTGAACACAAAGCCCGTCTGGATATAGAAGGTGGTGGCTCATATACGATTATGCTCATTCAGAACGGGGTGGTTAACCAAGTTAAAGTCAACGGTGGAGGCGATTCGATGATCACGATTACGCAGGGGTCTTGAAAAAAGCGTTACTATTCATAGCTTTGTTTAGCATCCCACTTATATTTCAATGGGATATGTACCAGGTATTAAAGCTTCGCACTTTTGATGTCCTTGTTACTCAAAAAGCATCATCGGGACATTTTGCTATTCTAAACATCACTGAAGAAGATATAGACCGCGAAGGTGGCTACCCGTTACCGCGTTCACGGCTTGCAGACATACAATTTGAGTTGATAGAAAAAGGTGCAACTGGTGTAGGTTGGGTTATTGGTTTTCCGCACCCAGACAGACTAGGTGGTGATGAAGCTTTTGCTTATTCCATGAGTTTTTCTAAAACCGTATTGCCTTTGTTCGAACACAATAACGGAAAATATCCAAATACAGTTGGTACAGTGATATTAGGTGACGAAGTTGGTGGTTTTAAAGCATCAGGAACGCTACAAAACATACCGATACTGCGTGAATCCAACTGGACGGAACAGGGCATCGCTACTGCTCCCGTTGATATAGACAACTTGGTTCGTCGAATACCGTTACTATACAAAACCCCAGACGGTTGGTTAGCTTCTTTTGGTACACAAGTATTAAAAACACTGCTTGATACTGACACTTATATCATTAAAACAAACGATAACGGCATTGAAGAAATACGAGTCCGAGGTTTGCCACCAGTAAAAACAGATTCGCTGGGCAGGAAGTGGGTGTCGTGGGTCACGCCTCACGAAACAACGTTACAAGAAATGGACGTAGAGGGACGTTTTGTTTTTGTAGGCACTAATGCGTCTGGGATCATGCCACAATTAGCCACTCCGATAGGGTTGTTAGAACCGCATTACATTCAAGCCGCGTTAGCCGAAAGTATTTTGCAACCAAACAGTCCTTATATCCCAGATTATTCTCTTGCCGCAGAGGTGTTAATTTACGCGGTCACTATCTCACTTATTTGGTTACTAATAACGAAGCTTGGAGTTATCTGGGGAGTCTTATCGGCATCACTTTTGTTCAGTGCAACGGCTTACGCCGGAGTGCAATTTATTGCAAATGGGCTGTTAATCGACGTAATTTGGGCTTTAATTAGCCAAATTTTGGCCTCTACGGTCGCTTTCTACCTCAGTTACCGCACCCAGTACCAACTTAGGCAACAGATAAAGAAGCAATTTGAGCATTATCTTGATCCGAGGCAAGTAAAACGGCTACAAAACGACCCAAGTTTGCTTCGTTTGGGTGGTGAAAAGCGTTACGCAACATTTTTGTTTACTGATGTACGAGGTTTTACCTCGTTGTCTGAGTCATTGCCCCCAGAACAAGTGACTTACATTATGAACAAGGCACTAACGGCGCAACAAAAGGCAGTGCAACAGTACGAAGGAACGGTGGACAAGTACATTGGCGATGCGATGATGGCGTTTTGGAACGCACCGTTCGATCAAATGGATCACGAAAGACTGGCCGTATCGTGTGCTTTGCAGATAATCAATAACATGGAAATATTAAACCAAGAGTTAATTGTTGAAGGTTTACCCAAAATAGCGATTGGTATTGGAATTAACACGGGAACTGCGGTTATCGGCAACATGGGCAGTGAACAACGGTTTGACTATACAGCTATTGGAGACGCAGTAAATATTGCGGCAAGACTAGAATCGGCTACAAAAGAGCAGAAAGTAGACTTACTAATCGGAGAATCTACCGCCAAAAAGTTTATTCCTAAAGCAAAAATTAAATTAGTAAACGAAATTCATGTAAAAGGTAAGGAAAAAGTTTTAAAAGTTTTTACCGTTTAGATTTTAATACAAAGAAGTCCGAGGAAGTCCACAAGTTATTGAATTGTATACATATAATTTTTATTGATGTACATTGCGTCAATGCAAAACGAAACTAAAAATATTAAATTATGCGCGTTAGAAATCAAAATTATGCGAGAGTCGCTATTTGATCAAATTGAAATCCTTTTGACTGAAATGTTGCAGTCAGGCAATAAGCCGGAAGATTCAAATTTAGAAGAAATTGCCGATGCTGTTGGTGTGTTAAGAAAACTACGTTAATGTCATCCGACTTAGTTTTTTTCGTTTCGCCATTTCTCCGCGAGAGTCTTTAAATCTTCGCGTTTTCCTTTAGGAATCCATATGCGCACTTGTACAAATCCTTCGCTTTCTCGTTTGGCTTTGTGCTTTGCGTTGCGGTGCATCTGTGCTTCAGTCATTAGTTTATTTTCTCAATCGAATAACCTATCACACCATTGTTCCGCATGTTGACTGTAGCCTCTGCATCACGGGTTGCTTTTTCAAGATCGTCATAAACAATCCTCTGGTTGTCTGAATAAGAAGCGTAACGATGATACCAAGGGTCTATGTTTCTTTTGCCGTTGTCACAAATTTCTTTGATTACATATTTCATATTACTTTCCTTTCTTGATTTATTTTTTACTCTTGTTTCAACTTCCATCTTAATCCATCCAACCATCATAATAATGGTGCTCAATTCCTGAGTCGGTTAAAAAGTTCATCGCAGTTTCTTTGCTTTCGCTTGCACCCATATTGCCTTGGCAAGGAGCGTGAACTACTGTAATTCTTTTGGCAGAGCGTCCACGTTTTTTCACAAACCAAACTTGCAGACCTTTTCCTCCTGTACAGCTACCCCAATCGTTTGATCCTTTTTCTGCGAACTCTTTCCTCCACAAGTTCTCTGCTTTTTCAAAAGTTGATCGAAGGCGCTCGATGTCGTCGGCTTGGTATGCTTCGACAACTTGATCGTTCGCAGAATAATTTCTTGGTAATTTTTTCATTTTCTTTCCTTTTTGTTTTGTCATAGCTATTATATATGTAATAGCTATTATAAGCAAGCCTTTATCAAAAAAAAGATAACTTGTCAACCCACTAAAAGATCATGTTTTAAGTGGGTTGCTCCAAACGCATAAAAATGCTTGTGTTTGCGGAAAAAATACGGATAATAAGTCTATAATTACGATTTCTAACTAAAAAGCTGGCTCCGCGCTGGCTTTTTTTATGGGTTTTAACATGGCTATAACTCAAAAAGATGCGCAACTGATAGCTGCTGCGATTGATAAATCGCAAAACACTTCAGAACACACACAACATCATCAATGGCTGCGAGAAGAAATAGAGCGCCAGGCAAATCGCACTAAACGATGGGAAAAGTTATGGCATAGCGCAATAGGCGCTGCTGTCCTAGCTGTATTCTCAGGGCTAGCAACGATTGGTGCATGGGTAGTGAACCGCAATGGACAGTAGCAAGTATTTTAGTAAAGCTGAATTGCAATGCAAATGTGGGTGCGAACAAGCGCCAATGGATACCCAGTTTTTAATGATGATTGATGAATTGCGTGAAAAATTAAACAAACCACTACGTGTCTCGTCTGGTTTTCGGTGTCCATCACATAATAGTAAGGTATCAGGGACAGGCGAAACAGGCCCGCATACGACCGGGATGGCCATCGATCTAGCTGTTGATCGGACATTCGCATATGAAACCTTGAAAATTGCTATGGCAATGGGCTTTACAGGAATTGGTGTAAAGCAGAAAGGCGGTGGCAGGTTTCTACACTTAGACACCATTACTTTAGGTTTACGACCTACTATCTGGAGTTACTAATGTTTCAAGCATTTTTAGGGCCGATAGCTAATCTAGCATCAACGTGGATGGAAGGCCGGAACGAAAAGATCAAAGCTACCACTAGGGTGAAAGTAGCAACGGCAGAAGCCGAAGCTGCTGTGATGGAAAAGAAGGCGACAGGCGAGATTGAATGGGACGTAGCCCAAGCCAAGGCCAGTGAGTCGAGCTGGAAGGATGAATGGCTAACCATTGTCTTTACCTTGCCGATTATTTTATTGCTGTTTGGGGAGGAAGAACGAGTCAGCAATTTTTTTGAAGCGTTAGATAAGGCGCCAGACTGGTATCAGTATTTATTAGGAACGATAGTTGCGGCAAGTTTTGGATTTAAAGGTGCGGCGAAGTTTATGGGTAAAAAATGAGATACCCACGACGAGTCCAGGTACAAGGTCAACGTGTCCTGGTAAAGAATCCACAAGAAGAAAAAAAGTTGTTAGAGCGCAGTAAATCGCAAACCAGCGATGAAGCTAAGTTAGCTAACGCGCTAGGTGATGAGAATCTAGGCTTGTTAATCACTCGCAAAACCAAACGTATCGATAACCGATTGGCTGGCCCTAGCAAAATGCGTGCTGATTCTTGGCAGAAGAAGTTGAAGGATGACGATGAATTGTTTTTATATTTATAGGAGGGTGTGATGCCAAAAGTAGGTGGTAAAGAATACGCGTATTCACCAAAAGGTTTAAAGCAAGCTGAAAATGCTCGTAAAAGATTAAAGAACAAGAAAAAGAAAAAACGTCTGACAGCTTAATGTTTCACGTGGAACATATAAAAAACATAATTTAATCAATAATTTGTAGAAAAAAACAAATGGATACGAAAGAACCAGTAAGGTCGAGAGGCGCACAACCTGGGAACCAAAACTCTAGCAAAGAAAATCGAGAGTATCGAGCAGCGTTAATGCGAACAGTAAAGCAATACGAGGGGCGTGGTATCTCTCGCGGTGATGCGTTGAACAAAGTCACTGAAAAGCTATTAGAGCTTGCATTGGATGGTGAATTGCCTGCGATTAAAGAGTTAGGCGATAGAGTGGATGGGAAGCCAGCACAAGCAATTCATGGTGAGGAAGGCCAGCCGCCAGTGATCACGTTTGAATGGAAAGAATGAGCGTAATACAAATTCCTTACAGCCCTCGACCATTACAACGCGAAGCCCACAACGACCCAGCACGTTTTAAATTATTAGTTTGCCATCGACGCTTCGGTAAGACGGTATTTGCGGTGAATGAGCTGATTAAGGCGGCTTGTACCAGCACTAAAGAAAATCCACGTTACGCTTACATTGCGCCGCTCTATCGCCAAGCGAAAGCAGTAGCTTGGGACATGCTCAAAACATTCTCTCGACCTATCCCCGGTATCAAGTACAACGAGGCCGAGTTAAGGGCAGACTTTCCGAACGGCGCACGCATTAGTCTTTATGGCGGTGATAACCCTGATACGTTGCGAGGGATATACCTTGATGATTGCGTGATGGATGAATACGCGCAAATGAGTGAGCGATTGTGGCCAGAAGTAATCAGGCCAGCATTAGCTGATAGAAAAGGTGGCGCCATCTTTATCGGCACACCAATGGGACACAATGCTTTTTATGAAATGTACCAGGATGTTAAAGACGACGATGATGATTGGTACGTTAGATTGCATAAAGCCAGTGATACTGAATACGTCGAGAAGGAAGAATTAGACGCTGCTAAAAAAGCAATGTCGGAAGAACAATACCGACAAGAGTTTGAGTGTTCTTGGCAGGCAGCGGTCATGGGTTCTTATTACGGCCGGTTGCTTGAAGAAGCTGAGAAAGAAAACCGCATAGGTAAAGTGGCTCACGACACAGCACTTGAGGTCGAGACTTGGCACGATCTTGGTATTGGCGACACTTATTCTATTTGGTTCGCACAACGTGTAGGCACTGAGGTACGATTGATTGATTACTATGAGAACTCAGGCGAGCCGTTAAGCCATTACACGCAAGTGATTGATGATAAACGACAAGGCGGCTACCAGTATTCGCACCATGTTTTTCCGCATGATGTAAAAGCTAGGTCGTTAGATACAGGTAAAACGCGAGTTCAAACATTGCAGGCGTTAGGCATAGAGCCGCACATTATGGCGGCAGACAGAATTGAGGATGGTATTGAGGCGGTACGCCGGATGTTAAAGAATTGCTGGTTTGATGAGTTGCGGTGCAAGCGCGGTTTAGATGCGTTACGCCAGTACCGAGCCGAGTACGACGACAAGAACAGAACATTTAGATTGAAACCGAAACACGATTGGGCGTCTCACGCTTCTGATGCGTTTCGTTATGGTGCGATGTTCAAAGCACCGAATATTAGTTGGCAGCCGTTAGAGTACGGCGAACAAGGGATAGTTTAATGGCTAAAGCACAACCAGTAACCGACGACCAGATCGCATCTATTTGTCGTAACGAAATAGACAACGCAGCCGGACGTTCTGGAGGCGACATCAGCCAAGAAAGAGCTGAGGCTTTGGATTATTACTACGGCGAGCCGTATGGGAACGAAGTCGAGGGACGCTCATCTGTAGTTACCCGAGAGGTGATGGAAACAGTTGAATGGATGCTACCCTCGTTAGTGAGAATTTTTACAGACGTTGATAATCTTTGCCAATTTGATCCGGTCAACGGCGACGATATAGAACAAGCTAAGATTGAAACCGAGGTGGTCAATCACGTTTTCTGGAAACAGAATCGAGGTTTTTACAACACCTATACCATGCTCAAAGATGCGTTGCTGTCTAAAACTGGCATATTAAAAATATACTGGGATGACACGCCGACAGAGACAAAAGAAAGTTACACAGGCTTAGATGAAATACAGTTAGGCCAATTGATGATGGATACTACTATCGAACGCGAATTGCTTGAGATAGAAGAAACCGATCCTGGTGTGTTTGATGTCACGTTCAGAGAAACAACTTCTAAAGGTTCGATTAAAATAGAGCCAGTGCCGCCGGAAGAATTTGGTATTGCTCGCAACGCTCGCTCACCTTACAGCGCGGATTCAAATTTCTGTTACCATCGGACTGAGAAATCGTTTAGCGAATTAATTGAGATGGGCTATGACCTAGAGACTATCCGTAGCTTGCCGTTCGATGATGACGTATTGACCCCGGAGCAGTTGGCGCGGTATTCAGATTCAGACTCACAGATGCCGTTTAATTATTCCTCAACTGAATCAATGAGGATGTACTGGGTTAGCGAGTGCTATGTCCGAGTCGATAGAGACGGCGATGGGATCGCAGAGCTTTTCAAAGTGTGCATGGCTGGTGGGAATTACAGCTCAACAAGTAGCCAATTATTATCGATTGAGCCAGTAGATTTTATGCCGTTCGCAACGGTTTCCCCCATTTTGATGCCGCACAAATTTTATGGGCTATCGATTGCCGATCTAACGATGGACATTCAATTAATAAAATCAACATTGACACGCTCAATGTTAGACAACACATATTTATCTAATAACTCACGCACAGCGGTGAATGATCAACACGTTAACCTTGATGACTTGTTAACCTCCCGTCCTGGTGGCGTGGTGCGGTTTAAAGGTGATGGTGGTGCAGGTTCCTACATTACGCCGTTACCACATAACCCGTTACCGCCAGAAGCGTTTAGCATGATGAGCTACCTAGACGATGTGCGCAAACAAAGAACAGGTGTCGGCAGCGAAGTCGGTGGGCTTGATCAAAGCTCATTAGCCAACGTGAATACAGGCGTTGCGGCGTTAGCTTATGACGCGGCACGAATGAAAATAGAGTTGATAGCTCGTATTATTGCCGAGGTAGGGTTTAGAACAGTATTCAAAATGATCCACAAGTTACTAATGACGCACCAAGATAAAGAGATGGTGGTCAATGTCTCGGGTGAATTTGGCGTGTTTAATCCGGCTGAATGGCGTGATCGTGTGAACACAACAATAACAGTTGGTGTCGGTACGGTATCTCGTGAACGTCGGATGGTGGCGCTCGATACCATAATGGCGAAACAAATGGAGCAAGTGCAAGCTGGTGGTTTGGGTACGATAGTACAGCCGCACCAGTTATATCAATCGTTAGCGGATATGACGGATGCGTTTGGCTTAGAATCGTCATCGTATTTTACCGATCCTAGAACTATCCCACCCGCCCCGCAACAACCAGACGTGCAAGCTGAGTTAGCGAAAACCCATGCACAAGCGCTGATGATGGAGGCGCAATCTAAATTAGATGCTAACCAAGTGAAAGTACAACAGATGCAAATGGATCAACAGATCAAAATGCGTCAGCAAGAATTAAGTATGCAAGAGACTCAATTAAAAGCCGACATCGAGCGCATGAAAGCGCAACTCACACAATTTAAGAACTCTAACGATTCTGACGCAAAGATCGCAAGTTTAGAATTACAGATGGAAAAACAGGACACCGAGCAAGCCTTGACGCGTTTGAACTTAGAGCTAGACGCGGTTCAATCCGAGCGCAGTAGTGAAGTAGCGCAATACAAAGCGCAGTTAGATAACATCACTAAGCTAGTAACCTCGGAAGCTAAAGCTGAGTCCCCTGTAGATTTATCTGAGATGCGTGATTTGATTGGTAGCCTAATGGCTCAGAATCAAGAAATGGTCGAACGCATTGACTCAATGTCACAAACTGCTTTATCACCTAAAACGATCATACGAGATGAACAAGGGTTAGTTATACAGATTGGCGACCAACCGCTTGTGCGGGATGAGTCAGGGCAGGTGACACAAATTGGATGAACATACGCTAATAGCCGAGCGCGAGCGTGCGCACCAAGCGAAACATTTACTTGAGAACACGCTGTATTTAGAAGCTAAAACGATTGTATTAAATAATCTCACTGAAGCATGGCAAAGTACATCAGTAGCGCAAACGGATGATAGAGAGCGCATTTATTACATGCTGGTCGCGGCGCGTTCAGTGTTCGATCATATCGATGGCGTAATGCAAACAGGAAAACTAGCACAGATTCAATTAGATAATAACCGCTGAGAGGCGATAAGGAGTACATCATGGCTGAGAGGCAACCAAGTATTGAAGAACGCATTAGTGCAAGTTTAGCACCAGAGCCAGCACCAGAGCCGGTAGCAGAAGCACCAGTGGAAACCCCACAACTGGAAGCGGTAGAAACAGAGAAACCTACCGAGAAACAGATTGAGCAGGCAGAACAGCCAGAACAAGCGGAAGAGTCACTTCAAGAAGATGCTACTGTTGAAACAGCAGAAATAGCTGAAACGGCAGAAGAAGAAGCGTTAGAAGTTAGCTCGATTAGCGATTTAGCTGAACATTTAGGCGTAGAAACAGCCGATTTATATAACGTCTCTATTCCGATAACCGATGCTAATGGTGAACGGAAAGAAGTCAGTTTAGGTGAATGGAAGGACACGTTCCAGAATAATGAGCGTGCGCAACGGTTAGCGCAAGAAAGCGAAGCGTTAAAAGCTGAGTTGCAGACACAGCAACAACAAGCGGCTGAAGCAATGGAAAAGCAAGCGCAAGAAGGCGCGATGTTCATAAATCAAGTTCAGCAAACATTACAAGCTGAATTCCAATCTGTTGATTGGGACAGTTTACGGGTTCAAAATCCGACTGAATGGACGGCTAAACGACAAGAATTTCAAGAGCGCAACGGCAAACTACAAGCCATGCGCCAACAAGCAGCTCAAGCTTATGATCAAAACAAAGTAGCGATAAGCGAGCAGCATCAAAAAGAATTAGGCCAAGTTATAGAGCGAGAGGATCGCGCTTTAACAGCAGCCCTACCATCGTGGCAAAATAACGAAACACGCCAAGCCGAGCAGGCCGAGCTAGTCAATTATTTACTCGATCAAGGTTATAGCCAACAGGACGTAGACAGCTCCTACGATCACCGCACCATTGTGTTAGCGCACAAAGCGATGATGTACGACAAGTCTATGAGAAAGACGGATGTAACCAAAAAGAAAGTGCTGAAGTTAGGTTCTAAGGTTTTAAGGCCTGGAGCCAAACGTTCGAAAGCACAGCAACAGTCCAGTGCTGAAAGCGCGTTAAAAAGTAGCTTGAAAAAATCAGGCTCAATTGATGACGCTACAGCGCTGATACAACACCGACTAAGTAATAATAGGAGATAAATTATGGCTATTCCAGGAGGAACGCTCAGTGCGTTCGCTGCAATCGGTCAACGAGAGGATTTGTCTGACATCATATATGATATTAGCCCTATGGATACGCCGTTTCTCAGCAATGCGAAACGCGGCTCTGCCACGGCTACTTATCATGAATGGCAGACCGATTCATTAACGGCGGCTGCGATCAATGCGGTCATAGAAGGCGACGACGCTACCACTAATACTGCGGTGGTTACATCCCGTCTTGGCAACTATACTCAGATCAGTACTAAAGTGCCTCGCGTCACTGGAACATTGCAAAGTGTTGCAACCGCAGGCCGAGCTGATGAGATGAGTTACCAAATCTCAAAATCAGGTAAAGAGCTG
>Ga0209815_1002640_pt1 | contig 10759 bp, 5 predicted proteins | sample CoawatmetaG00DNA_FD_187507 | JGI IMG/M metagenome (GOLD analysis project Ga0209815, IMG submission 187507) | Marine microbial communities from the West Antarctic Peninsula - Coastal water metaG002-DNA (SPAdes) (version 2) | ecosystem: Environmental > Aquatic > Marine > Coastal ...
TAGAACTATCTGCAAAGAGCATAAAGCTTGTAAAAAGTGGTTATCACACTTTTCGAAGGGTTCTTTTGAATTTTTAAATAGCCCTTCTTTAAATATTCTAACAAATATATTGATACTCGTATGAAAAAGGAATACACAAAGACTGTTTATTCTTTAAATAATTTTGAGTTGAAAGGCGATTTGACAGCTGTATTCTATTTGATAGCTCTAAACTACTAACTGTGAAAAACCGATCGCAACCCTTTCTTGAAAAAGAACCCGCCACTTTAGTACCTCCACAATACCATTTTCAGGGATCCCTAAATCATACTGAATTCAGGGATTGACAGGCACACTTTTAAATTTTACATTTAAACTTACGGAACTTAAGACCAAAAGCCTTGTTTTGCGGTATCCCGCAATTTCAACTGCGTCTTTATGCAAACCTGTATTGTCTATTTCATGTAATTTGCAACAGTGTGTAAAATACATTTTTCATGCACTAAATCTGGATTAATAATCCTATTGTAATATTATTAGGTACGGTTCTTATTTTTTAACTATTGCTAATTAAAATTGTGATATAAAATCCAGTATACTCTTTGAGACTTCTTTTAAATTTAAAAAAAAGAACCGCAAAATTGCTCCAAAATAAATCTACGCTTAGTAAATTATAAAGCAGATGATTTAACTATTAAAAAATTATCTCATGGGAATGCGACAATGAAAGAAAAATTTAACGATTTAAAAGATTAAGTTATTGAATAAACGTAAATCAAAAACATAAATAATAGTAATAATATGGATTTAATCGATTGTATAAACCCTTTTTCGGAATCAGCTGATTCTATTACACAAATAAGTGTGTTCTCAATTTTTGGAATTGCTGTTGTAAGCATTATATATTTATTAGTAACCTTTTATAAGTTCTATGTTTTCTTTAAATAGGACGCAAATACGATTGCGGATTCTGAGAAGCTTAAAGATCTTGTTTTTAATTTTAAATCCGGATTAATAGAATTAAACGGAGTTAAAAAATCTTTTACAAGTTTTTAAGTTAAAGTTAATAAACCAGCGCTTTTAAATCTTTTTTTTTAACGATAAAGTACTTAATTCAATTAGTAACCTTTTAGTTGGTTACGGAATACTGGGTACTATCTTAGGACTAATTAAATTGCTGTAAAATATAATCTAAGTTCCTTAGATTCCTTTTTTTATCAAAAAGAGCATCATGCTTTTAGGAAATATATTAAAAATAAGAAAAATTAAAAGACTAGTGTTCAAGGGTACTTATATTACCCCTTATAATTAAAATAATATAATGTGAAAAAAGCAATTTACCTTCCAACCAATCACAAGACAGTAATAATTAGTGAATTTGGAGAACATGTTGAAATACTTCTTGAGGGGGAATATAAAACCGTCCCTAAATCTGAGATAAAAGAAGTCTCTGTGGAAATTCAATTGTCATCTTTAGAAAAAATAAAAGAAAATATTTACCTGAATTGCATTAACAAGCCTTTAAGTGATATCTTTTATTCTTATAATTCAAATAGATTAATACCTGAACCTCATCAATATAAACCATTGATTAAGTTTTTGAATTCTGATAATAATCGTGTATTAATTGCTGATGAAGTTGGTTTAGGTAAAACCATTGAAGCAGGTATGATTTTTAAGGAAATTGATAGTCGTGAGGAGTTAAGAATTTCATTAATTGTCGTTCCTTCATCATTAACGCTTAAATGGCAAGAAGAATTCAATATTAGATTTGAAGAATATTTTGAAATAAAAAAAACCAATCAATTTTTAAAATTGATAGATGACTTTGAAAACTTCAGTTCCTCAAAAACATTCAATGAAAAGATAATTATTTCATACCATACGTTAAGAGATGAACGAGTCTTGAAAAAATTAAAGGATAGTTTGTTTGAAGTGGATTTTTTAATCATGGATGAAGCCCATACAATGCGGAATAACGACACTTCTACATTCGAAAGTGGTGAGGTGATTACTGCTATTTCTGAGCATATTATCTTTTTAACGGCAACTCCTGTTCAGAACAGTCTTCGTGATTTATTTAATATTTTGCAGCTTTTAGATGCGGACTATTTTAGAGATTACGGCTATTTTCAGAAAATGATTTTACCTAATGCCGTGATTCATAAAACTATTGCTTTAATAAGAAATAATAACTCTATAAAAAGTATAAAGCAGTATATCACAGAGAACAGCAATGAAGATTATCCAAAACTACTTAAAGATACATTTAAAGTAATAGTTGAACTAGAGAAACTTAACAGTAAAAGTAGGGTTGAATTAATTGATAAGTTAACAAAGTCAGATCATTTAAGTTTTATAATAAATAGGTCTAAGAAGAAGGATGTTGGAAGATTAATACCTCGGAATGCAAAATCGGCTATTGTGGAGATTACTTTTGAAGAGCAAAATTATTATGATGCAGTAATAAATTTTGTAAAATTTTTGAACCCAGATACTCCTCAAGGATTTATTACAATTATGCCAGAAAGAATGGCAAGTTCGTCAATGATAGCCTCTCTAGAGAATTTCAAGGAGATAAGAAAAACCGGAAAATTGTTTTTAAAGGATTTTGATGACCTGGAATACTTCTATCCAGATTTTGATATTAAGGAAGAAGCTTTAAAGTATTTGGATAATGTGATTGCTAAGGGTAATTTAATTGGTACTGAAGATTCTAAATTCATTAAATTTCTTCAAATTATTAAGGAGCTGCATGCGGAGGGGCTTAAACAAATAATAGTATTTTCTTTCTTCAAGTTCACGCTTAATTATTTGGAAAACAAAATGATTGACTTGGGGTATAATGTTGGTAAAATCCATGGAGATTTTAGTGTGGAAGAACGGTATGCTAAGATTAAAGATTTCAAAAATAACAATTTTGATATTTTATTATCAAGTGAAGTAGGTAGTGAAGGACTCGATATGCAATTCGCTAATGTTATTATAAATTATGATCTTCCATGGAATCCAATGCGAGTAGAGCAACGAATTGGTAGAATAGACAGGATCGGTCAAAAATTTGATAAACTGCACATTTTTAATCTTTGCATTGCTGGCTCGATTGAGGATCGAATTTATTTAAAACTCTACCAAAAATTAAATATTTTCGAAAATTCAATCGGTGAGTTAGAGCCGATATTAGGAGATTTAGAAAAACAGCTAAATATACCGAAATTGCTTACGCTGTCAAAGAAAGAAATAGACGAAGTTATTAATTTAAAACAGTTATCTTTTCAAAGGCAAAAGCTTGAAATTAAGGTTCAAAATGTCGAAGCAGAAAAGTTAATCCATGAAGATTATCAAACCAAAGAAAAGCAAAGTATTCTTTTTAATTCTAATAAAATTGGAGTGTTGCAAAGCCAGACCAAATGTGTTTTTATTAAATATCTTGATAATAATAATATTGGTTTTGTAAAATTAAAAGATGAAACCCTTAAATTATCAAATGAAAACAGAAAAAAATTAATTACAGAATTAAAAAAGAAATTAAGTGATAAAAGAACAGAGGGTTTAAGATACAAAGAAGAAAGGTCTTTATTGCAGAAAATATACAGGTATAAGGAGTTGAGGATAAGTTTCACCACAAATAATAACGATGATTATCATACATTATATTTATTCTTAAATAACCCTATAATGCGTATGATTACTAGTAATAAAAATTATGACACGGTATATTCAATAGCTTTAAATCCAAATTATTCAAATAAAGTTGCTGTTATTTATAGGGCTGATTCTAAGCAGCAAAAACCAAAATCAATTATTAAGACACTTATTCTGGATAAAAAGTTGTCATTTTTAGAGGAACTAGATTATTTTGAATTTATTTCCAATTGCAGTCCGGTTGAACTGAACAGTAATATTGATTTCGAAAAGTTAAAAGCTGATGTTACACCTCAAATAGTGAGTTGTCTTGAAAACTATAAAATTTCTGAATTAGAAAATCAAACAAGAATTATTGATATTAAAATGAATTCAGTAAATAGTTATTTTGAGAAACAAATTAACCGTGCATTTAGAATGGAACAAAAAGTTGTTCATGAAGATGTGAAACGAATGAAAATTGGGGAAATCGATAATTTAAAAGTTCAAAGAGATAAGAAAATTAATGATCTTGAAAAGCAAAAAAGTAGTACTAGTAGTTTTGAGATTTTAGGTTTAATTGAATTGAAATAAGAGATGGGTAATATAGAGCTAAGGGAGTTGCATAAGAAAAGAAATGCGTGGGTTCAGAGTACGAGAGATAACAATTTTGATGGTGGTATTTATAAATTACTAACAGAATTATATCCTGACAATGCACATTTTATTTATGAACTGTTACAAAATGCAGAAGATACAAATGCTACTGAAGTAGCTTTTGACCTTTCAGATGAAGAATTAAAATTCAGTCATAATGGACGTTCATTTAATAAGGAAGATATTATTGGTATTACAAGTATTGGTCAGGGTACAAAAGCAGATGATATAAATAAGATAGGAAAATTTGGTGTTGGTTTTAAGGCAGTATTCTCCTATACATCTTCTCCTAAGATTTTTTCGGGGGATTATAAATTCGAAATTAATGATTTAGTAGTTCCATTGGAGATTGAATCCAAAGAAAATTTGTCTGGAAAAACATTAATGATATTTCCTTTTAATAACCCAGACAAACAGAAAGAAAAAGCATATAACGAGATAAAAATAGGTTTGTCAAAATTGCATGATAACACACTACTTTTCTTAAATTCAATTAAAAAAATTAAATATAATTATGACAATATCTCAAACACAATAGAAAGAGAAAATATTGATGAAGTAAGAGTAATTATATCTAATGAACTTCAAAACAGTATAGAAAGCTGGTTAAGGTTTAAAAAATATTTACCTGACAGTAAAAAGCTTTTCGTTTCTGTTGCTTACAAAATATCTAAAGACAGAAAAACAAAAAAAGAAGTTGTTTTACCTATAAATGGTGCCGTGTCTATTTTTTTTCCAGCAGAAAAGGAAACCAGTAATTTAAAATTCCATATTCATGCTCCTTTCGCCTCTACCGTAGCCAGAGATAGTATCAAGAATTTGGAAGAAAATAATGAGCTTAGAGATTTAATCGCAGAACTTTCTAGTGAATCTCTCGAATATATTAAGAATAATAATTTATTGAACTTCAATTTTTTAAAATGTTTACCAATTCCAGAAGACAATATTCCGACTTTTTATAAGCCTATTCAAGATTGTTTAGTTGATACCTTCAATAATTACGATTATACGGTTACAGAGGGAGATCTCTTTGTACCCGCTAATAAATGCTATAGAAGCTCTAAAAACATCAAAAATGTAATTGATACAGACATGTTGAAAGTACTTGCAGATATCCCAGTGGATTCAAGTATCTATTATGTTAAAAATCCATCTCAAAAGAATAATAGAGAGGATAAGTTCTTGCTGAATTTAAACATAAGCTCTGTGAGTCCTGATGACCTTGTTGATATGTTAATAGATTTAGGAGACTCTATTGAATACGATAGGGATTCAGTAAAAGAATTTATGAGTATTCTTGAGGATAAAAGTAATGAGTGGGTAAAAGACTTGTATGATTTATTATTTAATCTTTCTAGTAAAAATGATATTGATATATCTGACTTGGGATATTTAATAAAACTTGATGATAATACATTCAATTATAAGTTGCAGAAATGTTTTTTTACAAATGAGTCAGATGATGTAAATGCTAATTATGTACACAATGATGTGTATGAGCAGGACTCAAAAGCAAAAAATCAAAAATCTAAGTTGTTTTTAGAGTTACTTGGAGTCAAAGAAGTTGAGCTAAAGGAAAAAATTGAATTAATTCTAGAGGAATTCTATGGGAGAAATTCTTCTAAACAGATCACTAAGACAAAACATTTAAGTCATTGGAACCTATTTATAACTTATTTTAAAAAAACAGGAGATACAGATTTACTCAGATCTAAACGTATTTTATATAGTAGTCAAGAAAAACTTGTACTACCTAATAAGACTCTTATTGATCTTCCCTTTTTAGAAACAAATCTTCATTTAGTTGATGGAAAAATTGAAGGTTATCAATTGCTACATGAATTGTACAAAAAGATAAATAATAGGGAGGGTTTTATTTCAATTTTAAAAAGAATAGATATAATTATAGATATTCCAATCTTTAAAAGATCTGCAGTTAAACATCCATTCTTTTCCCGGAACTTATATGATAAAGGACCTATGAATTATAACGGTGTAAGCGAAGATTATGAAATACCTGATTTGGATCAACTTTTAATTGAGTATTCTATTTCCATAAATAGTTTGATTTGGAATACGATGAATAAAGCAAATTCAAAAGTATTAATAGCTTGTTATAGAAGAAATAAAACTTCAATACTGAACATGATGCCCTCTACACTAGTTTACGACTTAATGGAAGATGCTTGGGTTCCTGATAAAAAAGGTAAACTGCACAAACCTTGTGATATTTCAAGGGAGATGTTACCTGATGACTTTGTTTATGATAATAGTAATGGGTGGTTGACAGCAATTAATTTTGGAGAGGTAATTACTAAAAACAATGTTGAATACAAGGAAAAGGAGAAGGCTGCCCTAGAACTTTCTGGAATGAGCCCTTCAGCATTAAAGAAGATTAAGGAGAGTAATTTAACTGAAGAGCAACTGCTAAAAATTATAGAAGAGGAAGACACCAAAGATCATCCACTTTTCAAAAAAATCGATTTAAAAAATGCAATTAGAAACACAAATAGATCTATTGATAAAAATGAAACCTTTATTGATCCGGATATTATTAAGAATGAAAAAGAATACATACAAAAAGCTCAAGAACAGTTAAATAAAAATCTTAAAAATTCATACAAAACTAGTCAAAGGTATAATTCATCTTACAAGGTGAAAATAGGTAAAAGTGAAACGAAATTTTTTTTAAAAAACCAGTACAAAGGTCATTGTCAAATTTGTGGATTTACTTTTGATCTAAAAAATAACAATGGAAAATATTTTGAAATATTTGATTGGTTTAGTGAGAAAATAACCAATCAGAAAACAAATTTCATTGAAGCAGGAAGTTCTTTATGTCTTTGTGCTACTTGTCATTCTATGGTTAAAAACGGCGACTTTAAGGCAAAATTCATTGATGAATTAAAAGAGATTGGTGTTTTATCAAGTTTAACCTTTGATGAATTTACAGATTTAGTGCAATCTAAAACAAGTATAGAGGAGGCTCCAGAAGCATTTGAATTTATTGAAATGGATATGCATAAAGCTTCCATTCGTTTGTTAAATATTAACCAAAATATCTTTTATACTGAAGAGCATTTTTTACACTTTTTTAATATGATGACAATGAAGGGAAATCAATAATATTCATGATTCTATATGAAATAAAGTAGAAAATTATTGTTTCAAATATGGAGATTTTGAACGACTTGATGAGGTCTTAACTTTAATAAAGAAGTTTGTGAAAATACCTTTGGCATCTTCATAATTAAACTATATTTAATTTCTTTAAAAGAATAGACTAAAATATTAAAACAACAATAACAAGATATGATCACAGGAGAATTAAAGTCACAAGTAGATAAAATATGGGATGCCTTTGCTACGGGAGGGATTTCCAACCCTTTATCTGTAATAGAGCAATTTACCTATTTACTATTTATAAGAAGGTTGGATGAACGTCAGTTATTGGAAGAGAAAAAGGCCAATACGGTTGGCATTCCTATCAAAAACATACTATTTACAGAAGCCCAAAAAGAATTAAGATGGAGCTCTTTTAAAAACAAAGATCCAGAAACAATGTTTGAAGTCTTTACCAAACCTGCGGTTGGTGACATGACGGTTTTTGACCACATGAAACAAGTAGGGGATTCTGCAGGCGTGTTTGCAGAGTTCATGAGCAAAGCCTCTTTTATCATTGCGACACCTCGTTTATTAGACCAAGTGGTGCAGTTGATTGACAAGATTGACATGAAGGATAGGGATACTAAAGGAGATTTATACGAATACATGCTCTCCAAGATTGCATCTGCAGGAAGGAATGGACAGTTTAGAACACCGAGGCATATTATTAGGATGATGGTAGACATGACACAGCCTAAAAAGGATGATGTTATCTGTGATCCTTCTACCGGTACTGCAGGATTTTTAGTGGCTGCTGGTGAATATTTTAGAGACAACCACGAAGATTTTTTCTTAGACAAGGACTTTAGAGAACATTTTAACAATGAAATGTTTAATGGAGTAGAGATCGATTCTACCATGGTACGTATTGGTGCGATGAACTTACAGTTGCATGGAATTGAAAACCCAAATTTAATAAAGAATGATGCGCTGAGTGAAAGTGCAGGAGATCTTAGAAATAAATATTCTTTGGTCTTAGCCAATCCACCATTTAAAGGAAGTTTGGATTATGATGCGGTAGAGAATTCTATTTTAAAAATGGTAAAATCTAAAAAGACAGAATTGCTCTTTTTAGGATTGATGCTAAGAATGCTGAAAACAGGCGGCAGAGCAGCAGTAATTGTACCAGACGGTGTATTGTTTGGAAGCTCTAATGCTCACAAACAAATACGACAAGAACTCATTGAAAACCACAAATTAGATGCCGTAATTTCGATGCCTAGTGGCGTATTTAAACCTTATGCTGGGGTAAGTACTGCAGTGCTTTTCTTTACCAAAACAGGCACAGGAGGCACAGACAACGTTTGGTTTTATGACATGACTGCAGATGGCTATAGTTTAGACGATAAGCGGAATGAAATTAAAGACAATGACATTCCTGACCTTTTAAACAGATACCATAACTTAAAAGAGGAAACTACTAGAGCTAGAACAGATAAAAGTTTTTTAGTACCGTTTGATGAAATTAAAAGCAATGACTGGGACTTATCCATTAATAGATATAAGGAAATAGTTTATGAAGAAATAGTATATGCTGCGCCTTCTGAAATTATAAAGGATATTGAAACTCTAGATTTAGAAAGAAACCAAGCTTTGAATGCTTTAAAAGATTTATTAAATGGTAAGTAAGTCATTAAAAGAAGTTGTGCTAAAGCCAATAACTGGAGAATGGGGTACTGAGGGAAATAACGTTCAGATTCTAAGAACTACCAATTTTACAAATGAGGGTAGAGTGAACTATTTAAAAGTGGTTGAGAGAAATGTTGATTCTAATAAAATAGAAAAAAAGAAGCTTAAGATTGGTGATATAATAATTGAGAAATCAGGAGGTAGTCCAAAACAGCCTGTTGGAAGAGTTGTTTTCTTTGAAAAGGAGGGAGTATTCTTGTGCAATAATTTTACAGCTATTTTAAGACCTAAGGTAGATGAAGTTGTCCCTAAATATTTATTGTACATATTGTACTGTAATCACAAATTTGGGTTTACCTCAGCCTATCAAAATAAGACAACAGGAATAATAAATTTACAATTACCTAAATATCTTGAGGGAACTAAAATCCCACTCCCACCATTAGACCAACAAAAAAAGATAGCAGCCATTTTGGATGCAGCAGATGCCTACAGACAAAAAACAAAAGCACTCATTACAAAGTATGAGGAACTGACGCAAAGCCTGTTTTTGGATATGTTTGGGGATCCTGTGAGGAATCCTATGGGATGGGAATTAGTGAAATTTGATGAATTAGTTTCTGATGACTGTCCACTTACTTATGGTATCGTACAACCTGGTGACGAGTTCGAAAATGGAATACCTTGTGTAAGACCAGTAGATCTGAAAATGCAGTATATAAACTTATCAACGCTTAAAAGAATAGACCCTGTAATATCTTCAAAGTTCAAGAGAACTATCTTAAAGGGAGGTGAAATACTCCTTTCAGTCCGTGGGAGCGTTGGAGTTATTTCTATTGCAGGTGAATCATTAAAAGATAGCAATGTTACCAGAGGAATTGTTCCTATATGGTTTGATAAAGATTTGGCTAATAAGCTTTTCTTTTACTATCTGTATAGAACTAAACCAATACAAAGAAGATTGTCAGAATTATCAAGAGGTGCTACTTTAATACAAATAAACCTTAAAGATTTAAGGGAATTAAAACTCATTAAGCCTTCTCTTGAATTTCAAAACCAATTTGCTGACAGCGTACAAGCTATAGAAGTACAAAAAACACAAGCACAAGAGAGTTTAGTGCAAGCAGAAGATTTGTTTAACAGCCTATTGCAAAAGGCATTTAAAGGAGAGTTGGTATGAGTTTAACTTTTCCTGTACTTACTAAAACCCAAACTGGCAGCTTAGAAGAATTTATTTCTTTTTGGAGCAGGTTGTATGCGTATGATAATGCTGCGCTGTATGATAAAATCCATCACAAAGTCTTGTCAGAAAAAGACATAAAAGACCTATATCAATGGAAAAATGGGATGAAGCTTAGTGAGGCAAAAGAGCAAAGTTTAAACACTAAAATCATCAAAAAAATAAAGATTATAAACAGCCTCAGAGCAATAACGGAAATTGATCTTGGCTATTTCTTAAAAGAATTTAAAGAAGTGTCTGTGGTGTGGAAGGTATTTTTATTGCACATTATAAGTCCAAATAGATATCCTATTTATGACCAACACATTCATAGAGCATACCGGTTTATGCACAATGAAGCATCAGACGGTATTAGCGCAAGTATGAATGAAACTACTAAATTAAAATTTTACTTTGAAGAATATTATCCTTTTGTAAAGGAGTCAAAAATCAAAGACCTTAAAAAAATGGATGAAGCATTTTTTG
>Ga0209815_1002645_pt1 | contig 10751 bp, 6 predicted proteins | sample CoawatmetaG00DNA_FD_187507 | JGI IMG/M metagenome (GOLD analysis project Ga0209815, IMG submission 187507) | Marine microbial communities from the West Antarctic Peninsula - Coastal water metaG002-DNA (SPAdes) (version 2) | ecosystem: Environmental > Aquatic > Marine > Coastal ...
GAGCAGAAACATAAAGATGCTAAAACTAATTTCTTAAATAAAACCAACAGGTTTTTTGGAGACAAATTCAAAGGTTTTGAATATAACGTCGGAGATAAGAACTTTAGATTTAACGTCAATGATGTAGACAAAGTAAAAGACACGCAGAGTGACATTAACAATTTCATAGGAAAGTTTCTTGATGAAAAAGGTTCGATGGCAGATGAAGCGGGTTATCATAAATCTTTATTTACAGCAATGAATTCTGATGCTGTTGCAAAACATTTTTACGAACAAGGTAAGTCTGACGCTCTAAAACAAAGTGTGGCCGAGTCTAAAAACGTAAACATGGATCCACGACAAGAATTAACGGATAGCGTTAATACTGGTGGAATAAAAGTAAAAGCGCTAGGTGATACAACTGCTGATTTTAAGTTCAAAATTAAAAACAATAAATTTAAAAATTAAAAAAACAAAATTATGGCAATTACAAAAGGCCCTTTGTTGAATACCGTTCCTGCTACACAAAAGCAAACGCTAGCAACAAATTACTTAGACCTTTCATCAGCAGCAAATGCTGGTTGGGGGCAACAATATGTACCAGATCTTATGGAAAAAGAAGCTGAAGTTTTCGGACCGAGAACTATTTCAGGATTTCTTTCACAAGTAGGAGCTGAAGAATCTATGACTGCTGATCAAATTATTTGGTCAGAGCAAGGTAGATTACACTTATCTTACAAGGGATTAGTAACTAACTCGACAGGTGCTAATAATGGTACTGGTGCAACAAATACTATAACTGTTACTACAGATATAGATGGACTTACGCCCGACTCACATGGTGTTAGAGTTAATGATCAAGTTATTATAGCAAATTCTAATGGAGTTCACAAATGTATAGTGACAGCTGTTACTGGTGTTTTAGCTTTTGAAGTATTAGCTTATGATTTAGGCGCTGGTGGTTTAGCTGATACAACGGCTACTACTGGAACAACTATATTAGTTTATGGTTCTGAATACTCTAAAGCTACAAGTTATATGACTGGTGGTACTTCTACCGCTCAACAAGAGTCAAGAGGAGCTAATGAGCCGGTTTTCAAAACTTTCTCTAATAAACCAATCATCATGAAAGATTACTACGAAGTATCTGGATCTGATGTTTCTAAAATTGGATGGGTTGAGATTACTTCTGAAGAAGGTGCTAATGGATACTTATGGTATTTAAAAGCTGAATCTGACACTAGAGCTCGTTTCAACGATTATATTGAAATGGCTATGTTAGAGTCTGAGAAAAATGTTGATGGAACTAGTATTATTGATGGAAGTAAGGTCTTACCTGGGTCTGTTGCTGCTACGGCTGGAGTAGGTACTGAAGGTTTGTTTGCTGCTATAGAATCAAGAGGTAACATTACTTCTGGTATTACTGGAGTTAATGCTGCTACTGATTTAGCTGAATTTGACGCTATCTTAGCAGAGTTTGACAAGCAAGGTGCTATTGAAGAAAACATGATGTTCGTAAACAGAGCTACTTCGTTAGCAATGGATGATATGTTAGCTTCTATGAATTCTTACGGAGCTGGTGGTACTTCTTACGGGGTGTTTAACAACTCCGAAGACATGGCATTAAACTTAGGTTTCTCTGGTTTCAGAAGAGGTTCTTACGACTTCTACAAGTCTGACTTCAGATACTTGAATGACTTAGCAACAAGAGGTGGTATTAATGCTGCAGCTGGTGCACAAGCAATTAGAGGTATCATGGTTCCTGCTGGAACTTCTACAGTTTATGACCAACAATTAGGAAAGAACCTTAAAAGACCTTTCTTACACGTTCGTTATAGAGCTTCACAAACTGATGATAGAAAAATGAAGTCTTGGACAACTGGTTCTGTTGGAGCTGCTACATCTGCTTTAGATGCAATGCAAATCCACATGCTAACTGAAAGATGTTTAGTTACACAAGGTGCTAACAATTTCATGATGATGAAATAAGCACTATTTATATTAAGGAGTCGGGGCTTCGGCCTCGACCCCTTTATTTTTATTAATTATTATTATATTATATTATGGCTAAGAAAGCTAACACAAAGAAAGTTGAGGTAGAACCTCAAATCGAAACAATGGAAGAAGTAGTTACAGAATTTTTTGAAGAAACTGTAGTTGCGGAACCAAAAGCAAGAGAAAGATTGAAACCCAAAAACGAATGGGAAATTAAAGATAGAGTATATCTTTTAAGAGGAGGTAAAAAACCTTTATCAAGATCAATAAAAGCAGCTGGTGTTTATTATTTTGATGAAGAAAAAGGATATGAAAGAGAGTTGAAGTACTGTCAAAATCAAAAAACACCATTTGTTGATGAAATGAAAGGTGATCAAAGAATGGAACACATTATCTTTAGATCTGGTAGTTTATTTGTGCCAAGAGAACAAACGGTATTACAAAAGCTATTATCGTTATACCATCCACATAAAGACACTTTATACGAGGAGTACAAACCAGAAGGCCTTGCTTCTGATGAAGTAGATGTTTTAAACATGCAGGTTGACGCACTGATTGCAGCAAGAAATATAGACATAGATATGGCAGAAGCTATCATGCGTGTTGAAAAAGGATCTGAGGTGTCTAGCTTGAGTTCTAAGGAACTTAAAAGAGATTTGTTAGTATTTGCTCGTAACAACCCTAAACTCTTCTTAGAGTTAGCGGATGATGAAAATGTAATGCTAAGAAACTTTGGTATTAAAGCTGTTGAAAGTGGAATACTAAGGTTATCTTCTGATCAAAGAAACTTTATGTGGGGTAGTAACGGAAGAAAGTTAATGGTTATACCATTTGACGAACATCCTTACACTGCTTTGGCACACTGGTTTAAAACAGATGAGGGAATGGAGATCTACTCTAATATAGAGAAAAGATTAAATGAATAACAAAATAATATGGTCGCCTTTCGGGGCGATCATTTTATAAATCTAATTATATGGGAAAAAAATCAAAAGGACTAGGAGATACAGTAGAAAAAATTGCATCAGCTACTGGAATTAAAAAAGTGGTTGATGTTGTTAGTAAAGCTACAGGTAAAGATTGTGGGTGTGGCGGTAGAAAGAAAACATTAAACAGATTGTTTCCTTACAATAATAAATAAAAAAAGATAATGGCAGAATTTGGAATAAATGTAGATACGGTTTATCAAACGGTTCAAGCGTTGGCTAATAAAGAGCAGAGAGGTTATCTAACCCCTCAAGAGTTTAACTTGTTTGCCAATCAAGCTCAGACGGATATTTTTGAGCAATATATTTATGACCTTGGTGCTCACACGGCTCAAGCCGAAGATATGCATGTTTTAGGTGACGCAATAGCCTTGCTTCATAATAAACTAGAACCTTGGTATTCTATAGTAGCTTTAACCAATAATGCCACTACTCTTCCTCCAAGCGGTAGAAACGGCAGGCTGTTTGTTGTTTATAATGGTTTTCGTAGAAGCATTAGAAAAACAGATCAAGATGAAATTAGAAACTTAAGGGGTTCTAGATGGCATAAAGCAGGCACAGATGAAGTGCTGTATTTTGAAGATGGGCATAATTTAGTGCAAGTTTGGACTGGGGCTGGTCAAATAATCTCTGGAGTAACTTGCGAAAGAGTTATGGGTAAACCTGGTTTAGTATATTGGGGGTATACTATTGTAAACGAAAGACCAGCGTATGTGCCTAGTAGCAGTGCTGATTTTGAACTACACGGTTTAGAACAAGCGGATCTTGTTATTAAAATATTAAAATTAGCTGGAATATCAATTGAAGATGATCAATTATTTGGTATGGCTGATTCAGAAGACGGGGCTAATACACAACAAGAAAATAAACATTAAACTATGGCAATAACAATACCAGTACCAGGTGGAGGAGGGGCAACGCCTCAATCTTCATATTATCCAAATGGACCAGGAAACTTTGGAGAATACCAATATATAAGTCTTGAAGAAGTTATAAATAATTTTGTAGCCACTTATATTGGTGAAGGAAAAATACTGCAAAACAGCATGCGTGGTGACGTGCATTTTCATGCTCACAGAGCGTTGCAAGAGCTTCATTATGACACTTTAAAGTCTTGCAAGTCGTTAGGGGTAGAGGTTTGTGGTAATTTAAGAGTTCCACTTCCACACGATTACGTCAACTACACTAAAATAACAGTGGTTGATGAGAAAGGAATAGAACATGTGCTTTATCCCTTACGTCACACTAGCAACCCGCCTTCAATAACACAAAAACCAAGTAAATGTACTACGGATGGGGATTCAAGTGATAGTTATACTTTTGAAGATGGAGGTGATGATTGTGATTTAAACGCTTCAACATCAACAACATGGACTACTTTTTCGGGTGGAGGATCAGGCATAGGTGTAGATTCCGGTTCTACCAATGGTAATCAAAACTACCATGACCATACTTTTGGTGAAAGGTTTGGTTTACAGCCAGAGCACGCGCAAACTAATGGATCGTTTTTTATAGACTGCGAGCAAGGGATGGTGTATTTCACCTCTAATATAGCTGGTAAAAATATAATAATACATTACTTAAGCGATGGGCACGCTATTCCTGGTCAAGAGATGGTTCATAAGTTTGCTGAAGAAGCTATGTACAAGTGGATAGCATATGGATGTGTATCTGCTAGGATAGATGTTGGAGAAGGAGTTATACAGCGATTAAAAAAAGAAAGGTTTGCTGAAACTAGAAAAGCCAAAATAAGGTTATCAAATATAAAAATTGAAGAGATCACTCAAATAATGAGGAACAGATCCAAATGGATTAAACACTAGGATATGCCAGAGTTAAAAAACACCTTTACTCAAGGGAGAATGAATAAGGATACTGACGAAAGAATCCTCCCTAGTAGTGAATATAGAGAAGCATTAAATATTGGGGTAGCCACATCCGAAAGTAGTGACGTTGGGGCTGTTCAAAACATATTGGGTAACTTTAGGCTTTCATGCGCTATTGAAGGTTCTAACGGTAAGTATAGCAATTCAACTCACATAGCTGCTGTAGCAGATCCTATGACTGATATGATATATAGATTTGTACATACTCCAGCTGCTGACGTTGGTGTTTGGATGGATAGGATTATAGAGTTTGACACGGAAAAGCCATTATCAATGCCTTGTACTTCATCTCCTGGAGGCATTGAGGTAGCTAACAAAGAAAAAGCTGTAATGGTTGATATATGGAAAGTGAAGACAACATCTTCGGGTGCTGTAACAAACGCTTGTGATGGCGCTAAAACCAAGGTAGATGTAACTGGAAATGTATTTCAACTAAGGTATGGTATGCTTATCAACGGGGCGGGTATACCTGTTGATGAGGTTTATGTTCATTCTGTTCAAATCACTAGTTCTAACACAGCTACACTAACGCTTAGTGAATGGGTAAGTTCAATTGCCAGTTCAACTCAGTTAACGTTAGAAGCCGATAGAGTTTTAAATTTTAGTCCAAACAGACATATAACTGGAATAAACATTTTAGATGGGATGCTTTTTTGGACTGATAATTATTCAGAGCCTAAAAAAGTAAATATTGAAAGAGGTAAAATGGGTAGTACAGTTGGTCTTATAATATCGACACCTTACGAATATGGTCTGCAAAACTTTGATCAACACACTAGGTTAATTGTAAAAGAATTAATCCCAGCAGACTGCCTTAAAACGGGGCCAAATGTTTGCGGTGGTGATTTAGAAGAGATTGAGGGTTGTACAGATGATGGGTATGTGGAATACAATCCTAATGCAACTATTGATGATGGTACTTGTTTGACTGTGCTTCCACCTGTAGTTATTATGGTAGAAGGTTGTATGGACCCTAGCGCTTTAAATTATAACATATTAGCTAATTTTCCAACAGATCTTAGTATACTTTGCTTGTATGGCAGTGGTGGCCCAGCACCGGATGATGGCGTTATGGGGTTATAATACAATATAAAATAAATAAATAAACAAATAATATGGGTCATTTTTTCGGTTCTAATAATTTTTTGAATTCTCTTGGCGGTGGGTATACGCCGGTTGGCACACAAGGAATAACATATGCTGGCCGTGGTATACTAGATGGTTACGAGCCAATTGAATTTACAGAAAAATGTAACGACATGTACGTTCAGGAAAAGCATGTGTCTGTTATTAGAAAAGGTCCAACAGCTCCACCGACTCTTGAGATGTATGCTTACACTAGGGAAGATCAACAGCCAGATGGATTTATTGATATAATTGTTGATTTTAATGGTGGAGGAAGTTCATTACAAAACGCGTTTAAAAACGAAGTGTTAAAAACTAATGGAACGTCATTCAGTCCACCGGAATATATTAGTGGGTTTTTTAATAGTACCAAAACAAATAAAGTTGCTGGGCAAGAATTCTTCTTACCTTTTTCCTCTAGTAATACTGATTTTAAGGTTGGTGATGTTGTTAATGTATCTTTGGGTGTTGCAAATTCTTTTGGGCAAAAATCAAAAGTTACTTGTAGAGCTGTTATCGTGTCATGGACCTCTTCAACCTCACCAATAAAGTGTCAGTTGTTGACAAATGCTACTGGGTTTCCAATACAGACCGATGCGTCTGACGTATACACAGTAACATTAGAACAAGAGGATCCAATGTTTGAGCTAAAGTTTCCTAAATTTGGATATAGATACAAGTACGAAGATGGAGAGTACTCTGTATTCTCACCATGGTCTCAAATTGCTTTTATACCGGGTGAGTTTGATTATATGCCAAAAAAAGGATATAACTTAGGTATGTCAAATAGATTGAGATCTTTAAAGGTTTTAGATTGGGTGCCTAAAAACATGCCAAAAGATGTTGTTCAAGTAGATCTTTTATTCAAGCAGGCAAACTCACCAAATGTATACACCGTTGAAAGTTTTAAAAAAGATGATGTAGTTGATGTTTTAAAAGGTGGGCCAAACCCCTGGAACACACCGGGAACTGGTAAAAACTTTGGTAGCTATACGGTTGAATCAGAGCTAATACATGCTACTGTTGCTTCTAACCAAATGCTTCGCCCTTGGGACAACGTTCCTAGAGTAGCTCTTGCTCAAGAGATTACTGCTAATAGATTAGTTTTCGCTAACTATATTCAAAATTATGATACTGTAGATTACACATCTTCACCTCCAACAGAGATTAAACCAATGTTTGAAGTGGCGGTGAGCTATGTTAATGTTGAGGATAATCCAGAGTTATCTAGATTACCCGGCAAATCTTTAAAGTCCATGCGTTCATACCAACTTGGAGTGGTGTATAGGGATAGATATGGTAGGGAAACACCAGTGTTAACGTCTAACTCTGGTACTTTTAAAATTAAAAAAGATAGCGCTCAAAATTACAATAAACTTAATGTTGGGTTATCATCTGCAGCGCCAGATTGGGCGGAATCTTTTACTATTTACATAAAAGAAACCGCTAACGAGTATTATAATCTAGCAATGGATCGATGGTATGATGCTGAAGATGGTGGTGTTTGGGTGTCGTTTCCTTCCTCTGAAAGAAATAAAATTGACGAAGAAACCGTATTGTATTTAAAAAAGCAACATGACTCTGATGTAGCTGTTAGTACTGACGTAGAGTACAAGGTTATATCGATTAAAAACAGCGCGCCTTCGTTTATAAAAACAGACAAGCAGTTTTGGGGAGCAGCACAAATGATGCTTCCACCAGCTGGTTGGGGAGTAGCGGGTAGACCTGGTAGCACGCAGGCGGGTATGTTTGGAACTACAGGTTTGCCTTTGCAAGGCCGATTATACATGGATATTTATGCGGAGTATGCGGATAATACTATTCTTGCTGGTTTAAAATCAATGACTAGAGATGGCTTAGAAGTTAGAATCACTCAATCGTCAAACGCATTTTCAACAACACCAGGTGTTGTTTATGCTGGAGATACAAATCACAAGTCCAATTGGTATGGCGTATCTAGAGTTAGTTACATAGGAGAAGAACCAACCACATATACGGAGTCATACACAGATCCAGGCACCGGAATAACAACGGAAGTTGAGAAAGAAGAAACAAATGCAAAACATCCGTTAATTAGACTTACTCTAGATAAAATAATGCAACGAGACATGGCTTTTACAGAGCCCAATGATAGCTTAGACATAGCAAGAGGCTTATCTTTAGAGGTTAGAAACGCAAGAGTAAAAGATAAAGCTCAATTTGATGGAAGATTTTTTGTAAAGTTATTTAGAAGTAATGATCTTGTTAGAAATATTATAAACCCAGGTAATCCAATTGGGGAGAGCGTGTACGTAAAAGAAAGTAAAGGTATAAAGTACATTTGTGACGCACATCCTGGGGTTCAAGATTGGTCACACACTGTTTGCACACATAAAGCGCTTGTGAATTATGATAACGGTCAAATACCTTGGTCAAATTATATACCTCCGGGAGTTGATATATTTCAAGATACTAACGACGACATTTCTGCCTCCTACACCGTCCAAACGCTTCACAACGGTAGACCATGGAAAGTAAGTAGTTACAGTGGCTCTACTCCAAACGCTCCTATATGGCACCCAAGTGTAGTGAGTTGGTCCGACGGTTCTCCAGAGCAAGACAAGTGTTATGATGGGACAGGCGCTGGAACATCTACGGGTGGAAATATTGATACTCCTTACGACAGTGCGCCTAATGAAGAGCGAGGTTGTTGGCCTTTTTCACCTGGACCAGATAATGATTCTATTTGGAAAACGGCAGATTTGGTAACAAACATCTACCAGGACGGAACGGTTGACAACGATCCGCTTTCACCTGCTTCTAACGCCAGTGGTTCTCTCTTACAAGACACCACAATAACACCTGGTAATGTTAATGCTGGTGACGCAGATATTGCAGGTTGGGCTAATTTATATGGAAACCCAGGGTACTACGCTCAAAAATACGCAATGCACACGGATGGAAATGGGCAAACACCTGGTTCTAGTAAAACCGCATACGATTGGCCGTCGTTCATTCCATCACAATGGATTCCTGGTGAAGGAAATAACTTTCACAGTCCATATATTGACCCATCAGCCGTAAGTCCTGGAGTAGGATTTAAATATCAAGATACTAACCTCAACAAAACTAGTTTTACATTTGGCGATATGGCTAAACTGAATTCAAGGCTAGATTTGTCAAGACATGGACCAACCACACCTGGGGATTTTTATAATCAAATGACTGAATCGGCCCCACCAACAAACCCTTGGTTAAAACCAGCTATATGGGGTGATGATCAATTTGTTCCTACTGCGTGGGGAGCAATTGCTTTTGGTGCTATGAATAACCAATTGCAATACAACAATGCAACGGGCGCGGGTAGTATCAAGCCTGAATGGAATGAAGATACCATGAGTAGGTTAAATAGAGATTGGATGGGTTATTGGAATACTGGTGATAGCACTTATGAAACTGAGTGGCCAAACGTTCAAAAGAGTTGGGATAGATGGTTTATAGATAAAGTTGGTGCGGCTGAAAATTATGCTGGAGCTGGTATATATGATGATGGTGGCGTGTCGCATATGTCTATATCTTTTTGGGGCATAGGAAACCCGGAGAATGAAGGCCCAATAACAAGTTCTCATGATTTGTCTTACTTTCAAGAAAGCGAACTTAGTTTTGCTAATTCTATAGGTACAGTTGGCACCATGTTTAGATTCAAGCAAGATCCTGATAGGACCATATACACTATTACTAGTGTAAACGTTGAACAAGTTTATAATTACGAAGGTTTTCACGGATCGTGGGCATATTCACAAGGCTCTTGGACATCTAGGGGCGTACTCCCACCAGTAGGACCCACCACAAAAGGCCCAGAAAGCATTGCTGGTAGAGCGTGTTTTTACTCTGACATATGGCAAAGCTCAGACAAACGATTAAATAGAGCAAACACGGGTAGAGCCATGCAAAATAATCGCTTGAGATTTAATATTGTTTTAGATAAAGAAATAGGTTCTGGACCAAATGCTTTTCACCCAATTACAAATCACACAGCGCCTGCGCCCGCGGATGATCCTAATGTTATCCTTAACGAAGCTTGGGTTGCTGCTGCCGCTGGAAATGCTGAGGTTGGTTATCCAGCAGGAACCGCTGTATGTAATATACCCACAGCATATGGAGTGCGAGATAGAGTTGCCTATGACAAAACCGCTGCTAATCACGTTGGTTTAGAAAAAGGTGGCACACCATGCCCGCTAGGCTCGGCTTCAGCGCAGTTCACAGATTTAAGCGCTAACGATGATAGATATAGATTTTACAATTTATCTAGTTTTTGGAACGCAGCTACAATAGGAACGCTACTTGAACAACCTGATAATATGTACCACCCGTTTTACAACATTGAAGGCAATCCGGAGCGGCCTGTAGGATCTAATAACGGGCAGTATAAGTATAACGATCAAGCGAACTGCACATATATTGGTTTACACGAAAGGGGTTTAAATGAAACAACTATTGAAATAGTTGATTGGTATGATGGAGAAGATTCAGAGCAAAGAATGAGTAATAACCCAGCTATATTTGAAACAGAACCTAGAGAAGATGTTGGTATGGATCTTTACTACGCGGCAAGCCCTAGCTACCCTGTTAACTTAAAAAGATACAGATTTGACATGCCTCACGAGGGGTACGCTCAGGAAGGTTGGTACGACTACGGAAACAGAGGTGAAGAGTTTATTTCAGTTGGCAGTACAGCTGTCCATGATGTGAACGGATCTTTCGCACAGGTCGATGGAGTAGAACAAAATAGAATATGGAC
>Ga0209815_1002646_pt1 | contig 10750 bp, 9 predicted proteins | sample CoawatmetaG00DNA_FD_187507 | JGI IMG/M metagenome (GOLD analysis project Ga0209815, IMG submission 187507) | Marine microbial communities from the West Antarctic Peninsula - Coastal water metaG002-DNA (SPAdes) (version 2) | ecosystem: Environmental > Aquatic > Marine > Coastal ...
ACATAATATCCCTCTCATTAGTTATATTGTTTTGCGTGGTCGTTGCAATGCCTGTACCGCGTCTATTGCGCCTCAGTATCCTTTCGTGGAACTAATCTCTGCATGTCTTGCTGCCTTTTTTGTCTATCAATTTGGTTTGGGTGTCGTGACGGTCTATGGTCTTATTCTGTCTTACTCGCTATTGGTGCTTACTGGAATTGATTTACAGGAAAAGCTTCTACCCGACCAGATTACCCTGCCACTTTTGTGGATAGGTCTATTTGCCAACCTCAGCGGTACCTTCGTGCCTCTGACGGATGCGGTTGTCGGGGCGATAGCGGGCTATCTGTCTCTGTGGATTGTTTTCTGGATCTTTAAAGCTCTTACCGGCAAAGACGGCATGGGTTACGGCGATTTTAAGCTACTTGCGGCCCTCGGCGCATGGCTGGGCTGGCAGATGTTACCGATGGTTATTTTGCTATCCACAGCGGTAGCCGCAGTAGTGGGTATTGCCGGCATTATTTTCGCTGGACGTTCGCGGGACACCACTATAGCCTTTGGCCCTTTTATGGCCGTGGCGGGTTGGATTGCGTTTATCTGGGGTGATAAGATTTACACCGCATATCTGTCGCTATTTAGCCTATAGACAGACACCACTTAACCCTCGGCGAGAGTAACCACGCATTGACAAAAATAACCTCAACCAACACACCGCTAATTGTTGGCCTCACCGGCGGTATCGGCAGTGGCAAAAGTACCGTCGCCAAAGCTTTTATCGCTCTGGGTATTAAGGTGATAGATGCGGACCATGCGTCGCGTGCTGTAATTGAGCCGGGTATGCCGGCGCTAAAGGCTATTGAGGCGCATTTTGGCACTGAATTGATACTGCCAGATGGCTATTTGGATCGTCCCGCGCTGCGCCAGATTATCTTTTCCGACGAAGTGCAAAAAAACTGGCTGGAGAGCCTCTTGCACCCGTTGATTCGAGACTGGATTCTCAGTCAACTGGAGCTTGCGCTTGCCTCCAGTCCCTATGTAATTTTAGAATCACCACTGTTATTTGAAGCTGACCAACATCTACTAGTGTCCGAGGTTTTACTGGTGGATGTGCCGGTTGAACTGCAGCTTACTCGCGCCATGGCCAGAGATAGTAATACCAAAGAACAGATACAGAGTATTATCAATGCGCAGATGTCTCGCCTAGATAGGCTTGGCAAAGCGGACTTAGTTTTTGACAATTCTCTCCCTGAGAACACCGTGCCCCCCAGAGTCCAGGATCTGCATCAACAATTTTTAGTCAAGGCTGTCAGACAATGAATAAAACAACTCTAGTGTCCTGTCCTACCTGTAAAACTGATGTCGCGTGGATCGATGAAAATACTCACCGGCCATTTTGTTCAAAGCGCTGCCAACAGATAGATTTTGGTGACTGGGCTACAGAGAGTTTCGCCATTGCTGGCGAACCAACCCTCGGCCATGACCTTATGGACGGCGGTGACGAGTAGTCGCTAGCGCTCCTAGAATAGGTCTATTGGCTTGCGGAAACGCGTATTCGGAGTCCTCTCGCAGCAATGTCTCAATGGATACCCAACAACACTCTTGCCCTTCCGCACCTCGAGCCTCCCCATCAAAAGCCGTGACCTGCCAGACATCCAATAAAATATGCTTGTCGCTATAGTCATGTGACACCTGCATAAAAGGATTGGCTGCGATAACATTGATGGCTATTTCTTCGTGGAGCTCTCGGACGAGGCCCTGATAGGTAGTTTCATTGGCTTCGATTTTACCACCGGGGAATTCCCAAAGCCCACCTTGATGCAGATGATCTGGACGTCGCGCGATTAGGATCTCGTTGAGCTTTCCATAAATAACAGCTGCCACCACATGAATGCGCTTCATAGTTTACACCGGTTTGCTAAGTTCTGTACTCAGCGTTAATGCGCACATAGTCGTAGGTCAAGTCAGTGGTCCACAGGGTCTCTATCGCTTGACCACGATTGAGCGACACACGTATTTCGATGTCTTCTGGTTGCATAGCGGTCTGCCCAGCTCCCTCCGTGTAGCTGGCAGCTCTGGCTCCATTCTCGGCAATCAAAACTGAGTTCAAATACAACTGAACCTCATTGACATCAAGGTTTGTCAGGCCAGCCCTACCAATCGCGGCAAGTATTCTTCCCCAGTTGGGGTCAGAGGCTCCTAATGCGGTCTTTACCAGCGGTGACTCGGCAATGGTATAGGCAACCGATAGGGCTTCATCTGTATCTACGGCACCCTCCACAACCACTGAGACAAACTTAGTCGCGCCTTCGCCATCACGAATAATGGCTTGGGCCAAATCAATAAAGACGATGGTAAGCTCAGCGACAAACTGATCAAACGATTCCTCGTTGATGATAATACCGCTTGCACCCGTAGCGACTAAGATAACCGCGTCATTGGTTGAGGTGTCGCTATCTACGGTAATGCGGTTAAAGGATTTTTCATTAGCTAACCTCAGGGCACGATGAAGAAGTTCTGCATCCACCGCGGCGTCTGTGGCCACAAAACCAAGCATTGTTGCCATGTTAGGCTTGATCATGCCCGAGCCTTTAGTAATCCCTGTGATAGTGATTTTTCTGCCCTTGCCATATTGCAGCGAGGCACCCTTGGCTCTGGTGTCGGTAGTTAGAATAGCCGCTGCCGCATCGGCCCAGCCCTCTTGACTAAGAGCAGCTGCCGCTATGGGTAGTCCCTTCATCAGCCTGTCCATGGGCATCAGTTCGCCAATCACCCCAGTTGAGAATGGTAATATTTGTTCTTTCTTGACTGCAGTGATTGCAGCCAGTTCGTCACAGCTTTGCAATGCGTCGCTGAGACCTTGCTCGCCCGTGCCGGCGTTCGCATTGCCGGTATTGATTAGTAAGTATTTTGGTGTGGTACTGGCTAAATGCTTCTTGGCAATGTTTACTGGTGCGGCACAAAAGGCGTTTTGGGTAAATAGTCCAGCCACCGTGCTGCCTTCGGTAATCTCCATAACGACCAGATCTTTACGCCCCAGGGTTTTTATGCCTGCGCTGGCAATACCTAGCCTAAAGCCAGTCACTGGGTGCAGAGTGGGTAGCTGTCCTTTGCCTGTTGCCATTGTTATTGCCTTTTATCTACGCACTAAATGCCGTGCATTAAATCTTGCCGTGACATTGCTTATATTTTTTACCCGAGCCACAGGGACAGCTATCATTACGACCCACCTTAGGCCCCTGACGCTGCATCGGCTTGGACGCCTCAGCGGTCTTATCGTCAATACCGGCGGCCTTTGCATGCTGATACTCTCGGCCTTTTTGCTCCTCTCGGCGCTGCTGCTCCAATCGATCCATCTCTTCCTGCGTAGAAACTTCAATATGACTGAGGTAGCGAATGGTCTCATATTTAATATTATCCAGGAGCTCCTCAAACAGCGCGAACGATTCCCGTTTATATTCTTGTTTAGGGTTTTTCTGAGCGTAGGCGCGCAGACCGATACCCTGGCGCAACTGGTCCATAGAAGCCAGGTGATCTTTCCACAGGCTATCCAGCACCTGAAGCATTATTTGACGCTCAACTTCACGCATCTGCACACCAACATGGGCGTAACGCTGACGATAGGCTTCCTGTAACGCCTCAATAATCCTACCGCGTAAAGTCTCCTCATCAAGGCGACTGTCTTCGTCCAACCACTGCTGCACAGATAGCTTTGTACTAAATTCCAGAGTAAAGGCCTGCTCCATAGCTGCAATATCCCATTGCTCTTCAAGAGTCTGCGGCGGAATATATCTGCTGATACAGTTATCTATGACGTCTGCTCGAACATTGGTGATCACATCGGATATATCGGCATCTTCGAGTAAATCATTACGCTGCTGATAGACAACCTGCCGCTGATCATTGGCTACGTCATCATATTCCAACAGATGCTTACGCATATCAAAGTTGCGCCCCTCGACTTTGCGCTGCGCTTTAACAATGGCACTAGTTACCATACGATGCTCGATCGCTTCGCCATGCTCCATACCCAAGGAACGCATCATATTTTTGACCCGATCTGATGCGAACAGTCGCATTAAAGGGTCTTCCAAAGATAGGTAGAAACGAGACACCCCGGGATCACCCTGCCGACCTGATCGTCCACGTAACTGGTTGTCGATGCGGCGTGATTCATGGCGCTCAGTGGCGACAATATGCAGGCCACCGGCCGCAATAACTTCATCGTGACGCACCTGCCAATTGTTCCTGACCTCGGCGATGCTTCTGTCGCTTTTATTACCCTTGGCCTGGAAGAGTTTTAGCTCGGCTTCAAGATTGCCACCCAAGACAATATCAGTGCCGCGACCGGCCATATTGGTGGCTATGGTGACTGCACCAGGACGCCCTGCATTAACAATAATACTGGCTTCTAGCTCATGCTGTTTGGCATTTAGAACACTGTGCTTCACACCAGCCTTTTTTAACATTTCTGAAAGTAATTCAGATGTCTCAACCGAGGCAGTGCCAGCCAATACCGGCGCGCCTTTGGCGACAATCTCTTTTATATCTTCAATAACCGCTTCAAACTTTTCTTCTTGACTCAGAAATACCAAATCATTTAGATCGATTCGCTCGACATCTACATTGGTCGGTATGACCATGACTTGGAGACTATAAATCTGCTGGAACTCATAGGCTTCGGTATCAGCAGTACCCGTCATGCCTGATAACTTTTCATATAGGCGAAAATAGTTCTGGAAGGTGGTAGAGGCTAGCGTCTGACTCTCTTGCTGAATTTCCAGCCCTTCTTTGGCCTCAATGGCCTGATGCAGTCCCTCGGATAAACGTCGACCAGGCATGGTCCGTCCGGTATGTTCATCAATCAGTACTGCCTGACCCTGCTGGACGATATATTCCACATCTTTACTGAACAGATGCTGAGCTCTAAGTGATGAGTGCACATGATGTAGCAATCCCAGATTAGTCGCCATGTAGAGACTTTCATCCTGCTCAAGTAAGCCCTCACCGATCAATATTTCTTCGACTTTCTGATGACCACTCTCGGTGAGCTCCACATTACGCGATTTCTCATCGACAATAAAATCACCCGTCGGCTCTTCAGCTTGCTCATCATCACCGTCAGGCTGTAACGATAGTTTTAGTGTCAGCGCGTTTACTGTTTGATACAGCGCAGAGCTGTCCTGTGCTGCGCCAGAAATAACTAGCGGGGTCCTAGCTTCATCGATAAGGATGGAGTCCACCTCATCGATGATGGCGAATGCTAAACCACGCTGAGATTTATCTTCGAGACGCAGGGCCATATTATCGCGCAGATAATCAAAGCCAAATTCATTATTCGTTCCATAAGTGATGTCAGCCGCATAGGCATCCTGCCGCGAACAGGCAGCCAATTCACCCTCATCTTCGGGATTCAGGCGGAATGAATTGGCAGTATCGGCTCCTTGATAAGACTGAATAACACCTATGGACATGCCAAGCCGCTGGTACAGGGGGGCCATCCACTGCGCATCTCGCTTCGCCAGATAGTCATTGACGGTAATCACATGCACGCCTTTATCAGGCAGGGCATTGAGATAAGCCGCTAAAGTCGCGACTAAGGTTTTGCCCTCACCGGTGCGCATCTCTGCAATTTTACCGCGATGTAGAGTGATGCCACCAATCATCTGCACATCAAAGTGACGCATACCCATTACACGGACGGCAGTCTCACGAACCAGCGCAAAGGCGTCTGGCAGCAACTTTTCTAGAGTCTCACCCTGAGCTAATCGACCTTTGAGTACCGCGGTTTGTGCGGTCAGATCAACATCATTTAATACCTTGAGCTCAGCCTCTAAGCCTTTTATTTTTAGTGCTATTTTTCGCATTCCGCGCAAGTCGCGCTCATTACTGCTGCCGAATATCTTTTTCAGAATGTTGCCAAACATTGGGATTTTCCATAAATAAGAGCAAAGGAATTAGAGAGTTGTTACTCTCTAAAGAATCTTAATCGTCTTCAGTTTATGTTTAGCGGCTGGTGCGCTTGATGTATGACGCAGGATCGACAGTGCGACCATTTTTGAATACTTCAAAATGAACGTGGGGGCCGGTCGAACGGCCTGAACTACCCATCTTTGCAATAAGGTCGCCTTTTTTAACAATGGCGCCTAAGTCCGCGATGTTAGATTCATTATGCGCATAGCGTGTGACAAAACCGTCACTGTGGTTGATTTCAACCATATTGCCATAACCACTGCGCTCACTCGACCAGGTTACGACACCTGAGGCGACAGCGATAACATCCGAGCCCTGTCGGCCAGCAAAATCAACGCCAGCGTGCCAACGACTACTGCCATTAAATGGGTCTGTACGCATCCCATATTCCGACGACATCCAGCCTTTCAGGACTGGGCGACCAGCAACTGTACGCTCACTTTCTAGCTTTTTATCTGACAGCATCGACTGCAGTATCTGCAGCTGGGACTCTCGGCTTTCGAGCGCATTGTCCAAACGGGCAAACATAAGACCCAACTCTTGGTCAACATCAGCAACAGAAGCCGTTTCATTAATCATCACATTATCTGGACCGCCAAGACCTGGGGCAACAGAAAAATCGAATTCACCATCTTCTAGGCTGGCTATCTGGGTAAGCTGTTCACCGAGCGCATCCAATCGAACCAATCGAGAGCGCATCTGAGCAAGCTTGAGTGTCATTGCTGAAAGTGAGCTGTCTAACTGCTCGCGGCCGTTATCTACCTGCTCTTGCTGGACGACTAACTGATGCTGCATTTCACTAATACTATTATCGAAAAGCAATTCCCAGCGACCATCTGCAATCTTAACGCCGAGCATCGTGCCGGCCGCCACAGGGATACCCAGAAGCAGGACGGATAGAAAACCTTTAGCCCAGCTATTAAGGCTAAGCGTTCTAACCTTCTCCACTCGACTACTAATAAGGATTATTTTCACTGGTCGTTAATACCTTTTCTCACCTAAGGGCTACCAACCGCTTTAATGCGGCTGCACGTACGATATCGGCACATCTTCCGGATTATCAATAAATGTGACAACTTCCCAAGCATCTGTTTGGGCGATTAGTGCACGCAAAGACGCATTATTTAGCCCATGCCCTGATTTATGAGCGTCAAACTCTCCAATTAAGCTGTTACCCAGCAAATAAAGATCTCCAATAGCATCGAGAATCTTATGTTTAACAAACTCATCCTCGTACCGCAGACCATCTTCGTTAACAATCTGAAATTCGTCCACAACTATTGCGTTTTCTAAACTTCCACCCCGCGCTAAACCAACCGAGCGCAAATATTCAAATTCACGCATGAACCCGAAGGTTCTTGCACGACTAACCTCTTTAACAAAAGAGGTGCTAGAAAAATCTATTGACGCACTAAGCGCCTGGTGCTTAAACACTGGGTGATCAAAGTCAATAGCGAAATTGACTTTGAAACCTTCGAAGGGACGGAATGTCGCCACCTTGTCGTCTTGCTTGACGGTTACCGTGCGCTTAATACGAATAAATTTTTTCGCTGCATCCTGCTCCAAAATTCCCGCAGATTGGAGCAAAAAGACAAAGGGCCCCGCGCTACCATCCATAATAGGAATTTCCGGCGCAGAGACATCAATGACAACATTATCGACACCCAAGCCAGCCAACGCAGACAGAAGATGCTCGACCGTTGACACTCGCACGTCTCCCTTAACTAGGGTCGTCGAGAGAGTCGTATCACCAACATTCTCAGCTTTAGCCGCAATTTCTACCACAGGATCTAGATCAGTCCGTCGAAAAACTATGCCTGTATCGGGCTCGGAGGGATGCAAAGTCAAGTAGACTTTCTCTCCGGTGTGCAATCCCACGCCAGTGGCACGTATCACATTTTTTAACGTGCGCTGCCTGATCATGGCTACACCCTTGCTTTGTAAGCGACTGATTCTAACAGACAAGCTCTCTATCACCAAGATTTTATAATCTGAGGCGCAGTGATAGAAAGCTCCCATAGCGCTAGGTTAACGCGCTATTAATCTGCTTGCTTACGCAGAAACGCGGGGACATCTAAGAAATCCATATCTTGGTCCGCTTGCATGTCTAATTTTCGCGCTGAAGAGCCGTCGCTTATGACCGTACGACGGTTGACTGTCGGCTTATCAAGGCGGGTATAATCTATTTCTCCACTGGCTCTGCGCAACGGGGCATTACCCGTCCCTACGCCGCGAAGTCCAGGTTTGGCTCCACTGACTCTCAGACCTGTAGCCACCACAGTCACTCTGAGCTGGTCTTCAAGCGTCGCATCAAAGACGCTGCCTACTATAATGGTGGCATCTTCATCCGCAAACTCCCGAACAGTGGCACCGACATCCTCAAACTCGCCCAGAGTCAGGTTGTAGCCGCTGGTAATGTTAACCAAAATACCCTTAGCACCCTGCAAGTTAACTTCCTCAAGCAGAGGACATTTAACCGCTGCCTCCGCGGCGACCGTGGCGCGATTGGAACCACTGGCTTCACCTGTACCCATCATGGCCATACCCATCTCTGCCATAACAGTGCGTACATCCGCGAAATCTACATTGATTAAGCCATCCAGCATAATGAGATCGGTGATGCCCTGAACTGCGCCCAGAAGGACATTATTAGCCTGTTTAAAGGCACTAATAACGGTCATGTCTCGACCCAGAACCTGCATGAGTTTTTCGTTCGGAACAATAATTAATGAGTCGACCCTATCTTTTAACTGGGCGATACCCTCGTCAGCGACAGCTCTGCGTCGACTGCCTTCAAACGAAAAAGGCCGAGTCACGACGCCGACGGTTAAAATACCCATTTGCTTTGCGATCTCGGCAATCACGGGTGCGGCCCCAGTACCTGTGCCACCCCCCATACCCGCGGTAATAAATACCATGTCCGCACCTTCGAGAACCTGAACAATACGTTCTTTGTCCTCAATAGCAGCCTGACGTCCCACCTCAGGGTTAGCGCCAGCACCAAGACCTTTGGTTAAGGTCCCGCCCAACTGCAGCACAGTGGCATCACCAAGCTCGTTTAGAGATTGAGCATCAGTGTTGGCCACAATAAAGTGGACGCCATCGATATTGCTTTCCATCATGTGACGCACCGCATTGCCGCCACCCCCACCTACTCCAATCACTTTAATCTCTGCATTCGTTGGAATGCTGTCTACTAGTTCGAACATAGGTAACCCCTTATTTGCGCCTCACAATTAAATTTCATAGCCAATGATTTGGCCCTTAAAGTCCACCCTGAAAAAAGCGCTTACACTTTTCCCAGTAGTTGTTAGTTTTAGTCTTTTTAGTCTCGTTGCGACCTTCCCTGCGTTGCTGCTGCACCCCAAAGTGCAACAAACCGACGCCCGTCGAGTAAATCGGATTATTCACAATATCCGAAAGGCCTTTTACGTTGACCGGTGCTCCGATTCTCACAGGCATATGAAATATCTCCTCGGCCAATTCGGTAACACCTTCCATCTTTGAGGTGCCTCCAGTCAGGACCACCCCAGCCGCAATTAATTCTTCGAAACCACTGCGGCGGATCTCTGCCTGAACGAGGGTGAATAACTCGTCATAACGGGGCTCAACTACCTCGGCTAATAGCTGTCGCGACATATCTCGCGACTCCCGATCGCCGACACTAGGGACCTTGACCGTTTCCTCCGGGCGAGCAAGCTTGGCTAATGCGCAGGCATATTTAATCTTTAAATCTTCGGCATGGGCAGTCGGCGTTCGCAGCGCCATAGCAATATCATTGGTCACCTGGTCGCCCGCAATAGGGATAACACCGGTATGACGGATAGCGCCCTCGGTGAAAATCGCTATATCGGATGTACCACCGCCAATATCCACTAGGGCAACGCCCAGCTGTTTTTCATCGTCTGTCAGCACGGCATAGCTCGATGCCAACTGCTCAAGCACAATGTCATCCACATCCAGGCCGCAGCGACGAATACACTTTTTAATGTTCTGTGCCGCATTAGCTGCACAGGTAACTAAATGCACCTTGGCTTCGAGACGTACACCTGACATTCCGATAGGCTCTTGTACGCCCTCTTGGTCATCGATAATGTACTCCTGTGGGAGTACATGAAGAATTTCCTGATCCGCCGGTATGGCTACGGCTCGAGCTGCGTCTATAACTCGCTCAACATCTAAGGGCTGAACTTCGCGATCGCGAATCGCTACAATACCGTGAGAATTAAGGCTACGAATATGGCTGCCAGCGATTCCCGCATACACCGAGTGAATAGTGCAGCCAGCCATTAGCTCTGCCTCTTCGATCGCCCGTTGAATAGAAGTGACAGTGGCCTCAATATTAACCACAACGCCTTTTTTAAGGCCCGAAGATGCATGCATCCCCGTGCCAACTATTTCTAGATCGCCTGTGGCGCCTATAGCCCCAACTATTGCCACCACCTTTGAGGTGCCAATATCTAACGCGACGATCATGTTCTCTTCATTTTCAGTAGCCATAATTTCTCCTCTTCAGTTGCCCGTCATCCTTTTACAGAGCGAACTGGATTTTCCTCAGTGTTTAGCTGCGCACCAACCAAAATACCGTCTTTCCAAGCTACGGCGAGTCCATTTGGGTATCGCAGATCTATTGTTTTAATATTTTTTAATTGACGGTTTAAGCCAGATCCCCAAACTAAGGCGAAACGCCTAAGCTTTTCGACCAGCTGTTTTCTACCCAGCACTAAGCCCAAACCTGATTCTGTATCGACACGCCATGCACCTAGATTGTCGCGCTGTAACTCGACCAGCTTTAATCCTG
>Ga0209815_1002649_pt1 | contig 10740 bp, 19 predicted proteins | sample CoawatmetaG00DNA_FD_187507 | JGI IMG/M metagenome (GOLD analysis project Ga0209815, IMG submission 187507) | Marine microbial communities from the West Antarctic Peninsula - Coastal water metaG002-DNA (SPAdes) (version 2) | ecosystem: Environmental > Aquatic > Marine > Coastal ...
GTACTTCATGCAGTTGCCCTTGAGATAGCCATTGAATGCTTCAGCAGACATAGATGCTTGGATACCTTCGATACATTCTATTGACCCAGTGTTGTAGTGGCTAGGTTTGTTGACTACATCTTCTTCATCGTCGTCAAAAGGATTAATCTCTGCGTCTGCCATGTCAAGATAAACCTGCATCAAAGACTCATCTATTGCTCGCTTAGGAACTTCTATTGCTGGTGATTGTTTACGTAGCCTATCCCAGTCTGATGCGGTTGCGTTATTAATGCTCATCCGTGTATTTCTCCTGTGTTGTCATAATCCATTTCATGGTGCATTCTCTCTACGTCTCGTAAACATTCTTCGTAAGCGTCTTCAGGCGAACCTAGTTCTAAAGCTGTTGACTTCCAAAACTCTAACTCAGCAAACAACTCATCGTTTTCAGCTATCAGCTTTTTAAGATTGTTCATAAGTATCCTCTCTGTGTCTGATAAGCCTGTCTTCAAAAGCCTCAATCAACTCTTCTCCATTAATCTCTAGGACTTCTAGTATCCTTATCTCGTCGTGGTCACGGAGGAACGCTTCCTTGTATTCTTCAAACGACATCTTTAGCTCCTACATAATCTAGTAGTTTATCTATTGTCTTAACAGTGTAGCACTTAAAGCCTTGCTTCTCGCACCACTGCTCCATAGTCATCTTGCTGCCCTTCCGTACCTTCGTAAGTGGATTAGAAAGAATGAATACTAACTCCCACTCCGGCATTGAGTCTCGTATGGCGGTGTACTTTTGTGTGTCGCCTACTCTGAAGTAACCCTTTGCCTCAATAAGTATTGCCTTCTCTTCATGTACAAAGTCTGGTACGTACTTCCTGTGTATCGTGTATGGTAACCTGTACGGTTCGTATAAAAAGTCGTTGGTTAGCTTCTCGTCTATCGCTGACTCTAAGCCTGACCTAAATTTCTTTTTACTCATCGAACTTTAACTCCTGTACATTCGGTTCCTTGACTACCTTACACAAGAACTTAGGTTTGTGTGAATACTTAAACACCCTGAGGTCAGGGAAGCAATGTCGCTTGTACTGACAATAAGAACACCCTAACGCTAACTCCATGTTGCCTGACTTGCCGTCTGGCTTTGGCTTGTGACAGTAGACGTTAGGCTCTGGCTTTTTTACCATGTCTTTAAGATGGTCAACCCTTTCGGTAATCGTAGATTCAAAGTCAAGAACTTCTTGAACCTTGGGGTCACCCATGTCGTACTTGAGGAACGTGAGGTAACCGTTCGTCTTGTCCATTGCTAACCAACCTATCTCGCTAGCACCCTCTGAGTGAGCGTAGGCTTTAATCTGGTCAACGTAACCGAAGGGGTCGTCGTGTAACAACGAACCATCCTTGAACTTCTTAAAGCCAAAACTGCTGGCCGACTTAACATCAGTCACTACGCCGTCTATCTTACAATCCATTGAGCCACGAATGCCGTTCACTTCACACTGCTTCTGCTCGTCTGTCACCTTATGTCCTGACATCCGTGTTAAGAACAATAACATCTCTTCAATGAGATGACCATACATAAACTTAATGAAGGTGTGAGGCTCTATCTCCTCCTTCTCTGTACCTGCTACTACGTTCCAAAGGTAACGGTCAGTGCGTCCAATGTTAGACAACCTAAGCGTGCGTTTATCCTTACGTTTCTCCCTGCCGAACTCAGTACGCATCAGAGCCTTAACACCTTCACCAAACTTTTCTATCTCAGCTTCCACGTCAACGCTTGGGTCAGCATCTTTAGAGACCATCATGCTATAAATATCTTGGACTACTGTATCAGTTGTTTTCATTTAACACCTCGATAGCTTCCGCTGGTGAGCATTTGAACCATTCGTTCCTGCGTTCAAACTGTTTAGCTAATTTATAATGTGCCTTGCTTTCAGCCTTACGTCTTTCTTCTGTATTATAACTATAGTATAACACATAATCACGGAAAGGGCAACTGGTTTGGTAACTATTCAGCCTGTCCTCAGCGTCAACTGCCATCCCTACCTTCACCCACTCAGGCCAAGCAGGATTGGCAGCTATGTATACCTGACCTTCCGTACTTTTATCATAGTTCTCTAAGGAACTAAAAGCCGCGTCAGAGAAAGCCCTGTAGCGTCCTTCTTTATATAGAGGGTGAGACTTAGCAATGTACTTACCGTCAACAAACATCCTACTAGTATTCTTCTTGTTGTGAGATTCAACTCGTCGTCTCCCTCCATCTTGTTGTCCCACATACCACCACTCTCCGTCTTCAAAAATACAGTTTATATTAGTGGGTATCTGCCCAAGTGTCTCCGACTTTGTAGTCTCCTGCGAGGGGGCAGTTGAGTTTGTAAAAAAGTCCTGCTGCTTCGACACAGCTTGTAGCAAGTCTTCCAAATTGTTCTGCTTGATCTTCTCTGACTTCGGTTTGTATTTCATCATGTATATTTCCTATAATTTTATAATCGATGTTCCACTTGGTTGCATACTCGTCAAGTAAACACAAGGCTTTCTTCATAATAATTGCCCCTGCTGACTGGAGTAAACTGTTTAACGCCGCATGGCTTGATCGTATAGCGACCCTTCTTCTATCCAAGCCAAGAATATAGCCTCTTCCAGATGCCACTCCAACTCGTTCTCGTAATCTTCCAAGAGCTGGCGTATTTGCAAGGAACTTTTCCTTAAGTCGTTTGCCATCTCTTGCAGTTCCCCCAGTGATACTTCCGACCTTCGCGTCCCCTGCTCCATAAAGGAAAGCGTATATGAAAGTCTTTGCTTGGTCTCTAGTTTCAAGGCCCGCAGCCAACTGGTTTGCCGTGTGAATATCTCCGTTGAGTATTTCATTAGTGTAGCCCTCATCGTTCATGTAATGAGCTAACATTCGTAGCTCTAACCCACTTGCGTCCATACCTACCAGCTTATAACCCTTTGGTACAGTCCAGACATCTCTACATTCACGGCCATAAGGCGAGTAGACTGCTGGTACTTGACCCATGTTAGGGCTTGAGTGTGTCATACGGCCTGTTACAGCGCCGTTAGCATTCACGTAACCGTGTACTCTACCGTCATCCTTAACTGCGTCTAACCAGCTCTGCACCTGTGCGATACGCTTCTGTATCATTAGGTACTCGCCAATCAACGCTGCTTCCGGTATGTTCTCTACCTTGCGTAGCACTGCCTCATCTACAATAGGCTGTCCTTTCTCAGTAAAGCTCTCCGGTTTCCATCCATAATATTGTAGATGTTTACCTATCTGTTGTCTTGAACCCAAGTTAAACACCGGAAAGTCAATGCGACTAAACTCGCCACCAACTGTTTCCCAACTGTCTCCTAAGAACTTCAGCCCTACTACTGACATAGTGCCGTCCTTCTTAATCTTAGGTGATACTTCTTTTAAAAAAGTAGGTAAAGGTTTAAAGACTTCGTGAACCTTATCCTCTAATTCAAACTTCTTTTCTTTAAGCTCTGCGAGTAAGATAAAAGATTTCTCTTGGTCTAAGAGCCAGCCGCGTTTAATTTGTCTTGCAATAATCTCTTGTGTTTGATGCTCAAGTACAAGGCCTTCGCTTCCAAAACCAGCAAGTTCGTTGAGCAGTGCCGTGTACACACGTTCATTAACTCTAACGTCCTGCTTACAATACTCCACCATGCTTTCTGTATATACAGTCCAATCATTATGTTCTCCTTTGGGACAGCCTAACTTTGCGCCCCAGCTCTCTAAAGAATGTCCACCATCCCTTGATGGGCTGGCTAGTCTGGACATAACAAGTGTGTCAGTTAGTTTATGACCTGCAAAGGATATTCCCCACAGCTTCTCTAACACAGGTACATCATAAGCCAAGATGTTATGACCTATCAACTCCCGTGGCTTCATAGGAGCGTCTATGTCAAACGTCCCGTTGAGGCGACAGATAAGAGAGTGTCTGTCCTTACATACATGGGTGTTTCCCCTAGCAATGTCATACAACACAACACACCATATCTTCGTGGGGTCTAAACCATTTGTCTCTATGTCAAAAACAAACTTACGCATTTAAAACTCCGCTTTATCATCCGAAACTGGACAGCTAGTTTCTAACATCCTTCCTGATTCGTTATCATAATAAAGATAGCAAGCTGGCCCCGTTAATCCTGCGAACCTATTCTTCAGTACACGTACAGTAGTGGTATTACGTATGGTCGCGTCCTTGTGCTGTTGGTCACGCTCTAAACCAATCACCATATCACTTAGCTGTGCGATAGCCGCACTACCTCGTAACTCTCCGAGACTAATCTTACCGCCATCCTCGTGCGCCTTCTGACCTGATGGTCGGCGTAGGTGTGACACTAAGAACAATCCAACTCCCGTCTCCTGAACTATCTTACGAAGGTTAGTCATAATACTGTCGATAGCCTTACGCTCGTCTCCGTTGGACTGATCACTGACTACGATGCTTAGGTGGTCTAGGATAATCCACTTGCAGTCCAGACCCTTAGCCATGTAACGGATACGCCCTAGCAGGTCATCCTCACTGGTGCTGCCGAAGTGGTCTAGCAACTGCAAACGACCTAACCCAAACGTCTGCTCCCAGTAACCACGCTCTTCCTCTGGTGTAACCTTTGCGCGTACCTCTGGTATGTGCAGCAGCTTGTTAGCTTCAATGGACATAATACCTAACGTAGTCTTAGGGATGTCTTCCTCTAGTGCTAGGATGCCAATGTTATCTTCCGTGTTCTTCAACAAGTAATGCTCAAGCTCTCGCATGATCTGACTCTTTCCCATCCCTGAGCCTGACGTAATAGTTACCAACTCTCTCGGTCTGAATCCATACGTGTAAGCATTTAAACAATCCCAAGGGTAAGGTATAGACTTAATATCTTTCTGCTCTTGTAACATATCCCAAGTGTCTAACCCTGAAACAATCCCGTCCGGTCTGAAAGCCTTAGCATTCCACCACTCCCTTACAAAATCTGCGACCTTCCTAGCCTTAAGCATTTCTCCCGCATCCTTCATGGGCAACGTAACATTCTTAGCTTTGTTTGGGGTGAATAAATTAAGCACTGCCTTGGCTGCTTCTGTTCCTGCTTTATCATTATCGAAACAGATGACCACGTTTTCAAAGGTCTCTAGCCATTCTAGGTTTGCTTTAATATCTTTGGCTGCTCCTGCTGCGCCTGATCTAATACTAACTGCTGGCCACTTTCCGTCGAACATCTCGTTGACAGCCATTGCGTCTGCCTCGCCTTCTGTAACCGTGATGTACTTGCCGCCTGACTTAAACGCCTTCTGGCCGAAGAGACCTGCATTACTAAATTCTCCTGTTGCATAAAAGGATTTACTTTCTACAATACGTACCTTAGTTCCTGTCGCATCGCCTGTGTCTTTATCATAGTAAGGGTAGTGGTGTTTAGATATTGTACCATCAGCACCATACTCTACTGTGACACCGTATCGTTTAGCTGTCTCTTGATTGATACGCCTATCTGTGATTGCTGCTACTACACCTGTCATCTCTAGTGACCTCGCTGGTCGTGTGTGAATCTTTGTAACTGTGCCATCGCCTCTTTCGTAGTGTGAACAGCCGCCTGAGAAACAGACGGCGTGCCCATCAGAGTACCTAGCCAAGTTGTCAGATGAACCACACGCAGGGCATGATTCATGTTGAACAAAGGTAGACTCTGTCTCCATTAAAAGTCCTCGCCATCGGCTGCTTCAGCAACCTCCAGAACCTTGACCTTGTTGAGGTATGTGGACGTTCCGTGGACAGGGTGTGGGTTACCTTCAGCCCATAACAAACGAACCTTGGAACCTCGTGTGACTCGGCCTTGGAACGGTTGACCATCAGCCCCTAGTACTGGTACGTTGTCATACTTGGTACTGAACTTACGTTGCTTCATGCCTTCGTACTCGCGGAGCTTGACACCCTTAGCATCTAATTCGCACGCTGTTGGGTCGTCTACGCTAATCACTATAGAATATTTACCAGTTGATTGACCCTGATAAACTTCATGTTCGTTCAGGTTTTCAAACGCCACTGTACCTTCGATAACTGCCATATTACTTTCCTTCTCTGTTTTACGTTATGACCCTAAGTACACCTTAGGATCGTTTGGTTTAAACTTTATTTATTAATTAAAGAACAAACTATAGTATAATTATAACATTAATTGTTAGACAAGTCAAACCCTAATTCATTTAAATCTAACACCGTGTCCGCCCCTCTGTCTAATACACCGTCGTTGTCCTGTATTGCTCTTTCACTCTCAACCATACACTCATAGCATAAGTCTAAATGCTCGCCAGTGCTGTAGTCAATCCTTTTTAGCTCTGCTTCCGTCATTACCTTGTCACATGCTTTACATCTGCTCATCACTAAACACCTTTTTATGTTCATGGATTACTAGGTCAATCGTCTGGGCATGATAGTAAGCCCTCACGCTGTCCTCTACTCGTTGTTTTGCTTCGTCCAATGTCATCGTATACATTTCATGCTCAACTAACTCTTGAATCATGTAAGGCACTGCGTCTTCCATTGGTTTGTAATCATAACCAATCCACTCTTTAATCTTGCTCACTCTTCGTACTCCTCATCGTCGAATGTATAAGGTAAACCATAACTGATAATAATGCAAGGTAATAGTATAATCATGCCCTCGAAAGGCAAAGCTTCCATATCCCCTGTAATGCCGTTTTGCGTCCATACTGGCCTAGATTGACACCATTCAATATCGATTCCAGTACCTGTACGCCATTCTACTGATAAAAACTTACCCCACAACATCATGCTCATAACCTACCCCCTTTTTCATGTATTAGACCCGCATTGTAGCCGTTGTTATACGTCAAACTATGATGCCCAAACTCTTCAGAGATATTACCACGGGCTACCTGTTTACGTCCGTCATTAAAGCCTATACGAAAGACAATATCCTTTTGCTCTGTAAAGACCTCGCTTACTGACTGATCAATACGCTCCTTTACGAATACACCCTCTACCATTTTACCCTTCCGGTCTTTGATGTCGTTGTAGGCATGGCTGAGACAATCAAACAGGCTCAACCCGTTACGCTCTGCGATGTTTATCAGTACCACCATACAGTCCCCTATGTCGTCAATCACTGGCTGTGACAGTAGTATGTTGGTCTCTAGCTCTTTGACCTCTTCGACTAGCTTGGTATGTTGTGCCGCGTCCGTGCTGCCCTCAATTAAGTTACGGTCTCTATGCCAGAGGATAACCATCTGCTCTAACCTGTTTAAATCCATTATTTCTTCTCCCTATTCTCGGAGTATGACATGTAATAATATCTGAGATGCTGAATGAGATGCTCGGCTCCTGCATAATCGTCACCATCAGGCACCCAGCTAGAGTCCCCTAAGAGACCTTCTGCAAGCTCCTGTATGTCTACAATCAACTCTTTAAAGTCCTCACGCCTTGCCTCTTCAAGCTCCTCAACCGTCAACTCTTCTCCGTCAAAATACGGGTCTCTCGCGTCCTCTTCACTTATTCTACAACCTGTCATAATTATGTACCCTTTTTGTGTAATAGTAAGTTTAACGAGTGACACTCTACACGAATGCCACCTATAAATCTACTACTTGTTTTTACAAAGCTCGCCATAACACTCCGTGTCGTAATCTTTCTGCCATGCCTGACCGACTTCGTTGTCGCTGTAGTCATTAATGATCTCATCAGGCTCTTGATCATAGTCGAACATATAAGCAAAACTACCAAGGTTTTTCCACTTGCCTGCTTGTTTGACGCTGGGAATTAGTAGATCCATTTGGCCCATGTCGCAACCTTCAACGGCATCTTTGATATCCTTGTAGGTGCTGTGAAGGCCATCAAATTCGTCTTCACCATATACGGCCACTGAATACCCGCGTTTTATCGCCCATTTGATCAGGTGTAAGTGTGCTTTTTTCATGCGTTCCTCCAGCCATCTGCTTCTACTATGATGTTATAACCCAAGCCCTCAGCCGCCTGCAATACTGACGCTGATAAAGTCTTGGTTCCTGCTATGCCTGCGAAAGTCACCGCGACTTTGTTAATTGGGTAGTACATTTTCTTTCCGTAAACTTCTTTGATTTTAATTCTAAAATTCATATTATTTACTCCAGTTCTCTTCAATTGCTAGTTTAATTGACAAAGGGTTAAATACTGCGCCATCTGGGGTTTTAGCGGGCAATGCTGCCATTAAACAACGCACTGCTTTTTCAAGGCTAAACTCCTCAGGCATCCAATACCACTCTGCGTACCAGTCGGGGTCATTGTGTAGCCAGAGGCATACATTCCAAGCATTCCAACTGCGGTGACCATTATATTCTTTCATATTAATTTTCTCCAAGTTATACAATAAAGTTTAAGAGGACTTTGAAGCTGAAGAATAACACACCCGCCCACAATGCAACAGCACTAATCTCAATAATATCATCAAACATGCTATATCTCCTAGTCAAGTTATGCGTAGGCACTCGCTAGAATGCCTACTGATAACCTTACTTCATCCACTCTTGCTTTGCCGCTTTAAATGCCGCATCGTCTGCAACATACTTCGCTCTCACAGCAACCATTTTAGCCTTATCAACTGCAAGCTCCGCCTTACTTACCGGATCAGAACATGCATATTTCTTCACGCTGTTATAGTGGTTACGGTGCCAAGTGTAATCCAGGCTGGTGTAAAGTGCCTTAGACTCGGCAAGCTTCATCTTATAATAGCTAACAGAACTATCCTGATTAACCGCCGCTTCATGTCGCGTAATCGCTGCTCTTTCCACCAGCATTGCGCCGTCAAGTAACGATATCACAATGTTATTATCTTTTATATTAATATCAAAATCTCTCATGGGTATAGCCTCTCAGTTAAGTTATGCGCAAGCACTCATTTGAATGCCTGCTGATAACTAAACTCCCGCGATGTCCTCAATTTTATGAATTCCTAATATTGGTGTCAAGCTCTTTTTCAGACCTGCTGACCAATCCTCTAGCACTCCGTTTCTCACTGCGGCGATGTGACCCCTGATGTGAAACACATAACGCCCGTCTTTTGGTACATTTTTGCTCACAGCGTATAGATTCTTTCCAAACTTCTTAGGATCTATCGGGATCGCTACTTTCCCATGCTCAGCGTATAGCTCTAGTGAGTCCTTGTAGTATACTCCACCACAGCGGTGCCTGTACCCTCTCGACTCTAGCTTGGCCTTGGCTATACCAAACGACCAATCGTTTATTACCGCCGCCGCTATCACCGCACAAAAAGACTTGTCGTTGTAATGTCTACGACCGACCCATACTAAATCAGCATATGAATGCGTGAATTTTTTCTTGAATTTACCGGGCTTTTTCATCTTGTTTTCCCTGATTTAAAATGTTCACCACAACCGACTGAATTCAATCGACTCCGGTGAACATCCTGATTTTATCGTGATGGCGTTCCTAACCTTCGCTTCGCATAAGCTCCACTACTTCCCATCGTATTAACTGATTCAATCATTCAGTTCGATCCTGATTCACTCTGCTTTCACAACCTTGCAAGCCATGGCTTCTGGGGGCTGTTACCGTAGTCTACTAGCAGTAACATTCAGGTCAAGACCGCGATATAAGCTCGGTGTCAAATTGATCAACGCCCATGGACGTTACTGACACTAGATATTGATCCTGCTTATACCTCTACCGTTCTCAGAGAAGATGTTCTTTCCCGTCTTGATGGTTGCCATTTTACAGAGCTGAATCCTATTGTCAACCCCTAGAGTCAAAATAATTCAAATTAATTTCACTTAGGATTTCGCATAGTAGTAGGGATAGATTAGTAGCCGCAGGTACCCCATAGCATACTCACACCTCAAGTGTACAGCGGTAAACGCGACCTCAAAGGCTTCGCGGGTCACACAAATGATTGACCTCAGAATGCCGATGTGTTATCATTATCGTACCCGGGGGGCATTATTCCGCGCGTGTATATGTAAGAGTACCCGCATGTATACAAAAAAAGGCCAAATGAGCAATTAAATGACAATAAAAGAAGTACATCAAGGAAAGGTAAGCTGTTGATTTCCTTATGTATACTTGTGTATAACAAAAGAATATAAAAGGAGGCTGAAAACGGACATAAAGGTTCTAAGGAGTCTAGTAAATTAGTTAAAATAGTTCTTGACATTTGACTGTAAATATGTTATAATATACTATAGTATAGATTATTATGATTTAGTTATTTCCTTTAAGGATTATAATTAAAGAATAAACTTAAAGTGGTCTAAGGTATACTTAAGTATACTTAAGGTAACCAAAGGAGAAGCTAATGTCAGAAGAACCTATCGCTGTAGCGAAGCGGAAGCGAGGTCGCCCAAAGAAGTCAGAGATGGTCAACCGCAGTAGGGGTAAGACTGGTCTAGGTAGAGGTCGTCCCAAAGGTGATGCGGCTATCATCAACGAATATAAAACTAGAATGTTGTCATCCCCTAAGTCGGCCAAGGTCTTAGAGTCTATCTTCGATGCAGCCTTGAATGATGACCATAAGAATCAGGCTGCTGCTTGGAAGCTAGTGATGGATAGGGTCTTACCTACCAGCTACTTCGAGAAGGATGCCGCAGGTGGTAACAAGGGTGGTATCAACATATCAATCACTGGTGTCGGTGGTGAGAAGACTGTCATCTCAGGTGGCTCAACAGAGCCTGTAGCAGAAGGAGAGTACACCGAAGATGTTTGATATTAACCAAGACCTAGATTACTTCACCAGAGAAGAGTTTGCCTGACAGCACACAGGTGA
>Ga0209815_1002651_pt1 | contig 10737 bp, 31 predicted proteins | sample CoawatmetaG00DNA_FD_187507 | JGI IMG/M metagenome (GOLD analysis project Ga0209815, IMG submission 187507) | Marine microbial communities from the West Antarctic Peninsula - Coastal water metaG002-DNA (SPAdes) (version 2) | ecosystem: Environmental > Aquatic > Marine > Coastal ...
TGCTCTCAGCAAGATTGCGACATTCACCGTGGTTCCATTTGACACTGAAGTGAACGAAGAGCATGTCTTCGAATGGAAGAAGGGCAAGCGTCACCAAACCAAGCGAGTCAGCATGGGCGGAACTTGTTTCCAAAGCGTCACTGACTACTGCAACAAGAACAACTTCGACGGTTTGGTAATCGCAACCGACATGGAAGCTCCCGCTCCTGGTGCCTGCAAGGTAAAACGCATCTGGTTGACTACTCCAGAATATGCCGAGCGTCCATACTTCCAGACGAAAGAAATCGTCCTTCAGGTGGATTAAATGGAGAGCAGAATAGAAATAGGAGACTTGATATCTCTGAAACGATCTTTGATAAGTCATTACAAGGGGGATGCAATGCCAATTTATCTTGTAATGAAGATTAGAGAACGAGAGAACAATACAGGTGTGCTGATGGATGTCCAAAAGTTAGGAGAGTCTCGTATGAGGAAAGGGCTTTCGAGTAATATCTACGAGGTTCGCAAATGAAAGTCGGCGATCTGGTTAAGTTTAAAACTACACACTCACCAAAGCCTTGGACTGAGAAAGTGTTTCTTGTATCCAAGTGCAACACTAACCATATTAAGTTAGTAGGCGCAAACAACTATGGTCCAGGTGATGCTCCCTCATGGCTCTACCGCGAGAACTGGGAGGTAGTCAATGAAAGTCGGTGACTTAGTTCAAAGAGGAGATGTTATCGGACTGGTTTCGGAAGTCATGATTGCCAACGAAATCCAATGGATTAAGATTATCGGCAGCAATAGATATTTCTCTCAGATTGGCTGGAAGGTGGTTAGTGAAAGTCGGTGATTTAGTAAGGAGCCTTAGCTCAACCCGCGAACTGTTGGGGATTATTGTGGGCTGGCATGTCTCCGCCAACCATGGGCGCTTCCCTCTTATACACTGGAATGACGGGCGCACAAGTTGGATCATCCAGCATCGTGTGGAGGTGATTAGTGCAAGTCGGTGATTTAGTTATTTTCAAAGGAGAAGCTCCCTTTTCAAACCCTGAAGTAGATTACACTCCAGGGGTTGTGATTTCCATCTATTGTCAGCACAGGGAAGAAGAGAGAAACTGGATTGGAAAGACTTGTCAGTGCGTGGCTGATGTCCTTTGGGTTGGAGATCCTGTTATGACAGGACATGTCACCAAATACTTGGAGGTTCGCAATGAAAGTCGGTGACTTAGTGAGATGGGTTCGTGGAATCGGACTTGTCGTTGAAGATGCGGACGACCACTCGCTTGTCTTGTTTTCAGACGCCGAAAGGTTTTGGCTTAGGAAGAACACGATGGAACTCGTGAACTCAGCATTGTCTGACGAACAGCTTGAAAATGTTATTGGCGGCGTAAGTCCACAAAGGTTTAGCGACTGGCGTGCGGAGTATATTAATGAAAGTCGGTGACTTAGTGATAAGAAAGGCTGGCGTGGGAGAAGTCTGGCAAAGACAGGCAGCGCGACAACAACGACAGGAACTCGGAACTGGCATAGTCTTGTCAAGACAGATGAGCGGAAAGCCCGAACATCCGTGCCTCACGGTTTATTACTCAAAGGCAGGAAGATCTTGGGACATCGCTGAGTCTCTTATGGAGGTGGTCAGTGAAGGTAGGTGACTTGGCGTGCTACTTGACGCACAACTTTGCCCCTGTCCTCTTGTTGAGGAGAGGCAAGAACAACAACTGGAAGGACTGGGATACTTGGATAGTCAGTTTGAATGGAAAGGAAGTAGAGGCATGGGGCGAGAACTTGGTTTTGTGGGATAACAGAAAAGATGAGAAAGTCCCTTGACAAGCCCCTGCTAACGGGTTACATTACTATAGTAATAAGGAGAGACACATGACATATCATGAAATCAGAATGGCAATCGTAGGAATGACTGACTCTAAGGCGTTATCGGAACTATCGGATTTAATCCAAGTTCAGAAGACAAGCCTTGGCAAAGCTTCACTGAGCGTAGGCGATAAGGTGTGGTGTATCCAAAAGACTAAACGGACTGCTGGAGTTATCACGAAGATTAACACCAAGAAGGCTGTCGTCGATATGAAGGGACGCTCTTACCGAGTTCCGTTCTCCATGCTTACTGCGAGGTTTTAAGATGGGAAGAGCACGCTACTGTAGCTACTGTTGGAATACGGGACATGATCGCAGAACCTGTGAGACTTTGACGGCGTATTACAAGTCCCTTGCTTTAGAGCATAGGGACAAGGGAGTCTCCTTCACTCACTACTCCGAGTTCTATACCAAGCGAACAGGTCTTGACTTGGAAGGAAACTTCGTCGGTAAGCCAAAACGATATCGGCGAAACTCCATCAGGCGATGCACATGGTGTCGAAGCACTGAGCACAACAAGCGCACCTGTCCAAAGCGAGCAGAATGGATGGAGGGCAAGATGCGAGAGAACGAGAAATATCGCTACGCCATCAAAGAGCGAGCAAAGGCTCTCAAGATTGGCGTTGGTTCGCTCCTAAGTACAAAACGCTATTTCTGGGCAACAGATGATAAAGGGGAGTTGCATTACAACGCCCACCAGATTCTCGGACTCATTGAGAAAATTGACTGGGATGCAATCACCTGCGACAATGCATCTTATGAAAAGGCAATCACAGTCAACTGGGTGAACTGTCCAACTGACGATTGCAAATCCGCAGGAGGAATGGGGCGCAGAGAGGAACACCAAATCCTTGCATCTCTTCTCCGTCCAGACCACCAGTTCAAGGGGTGGGACATCGATGTCGTTGGACACTCGGACAACCCAACTGCTGGGATGCCCAAGTGCTGGACATCTAAGAGGGCAAAGTTCGAAGAGCCTAAAATGGGCACTCATTGGAAATAGTTGAGAAAGTTGCTTGACAAAAGCCCTCAACGTGTTACATTGTATATGTAGAAAGGGAGGGTTGAGTGTCTAAAAGCGAGAATACTGAGAAAAATCAAAGTTTCTTGCCTTTTTACTTGACAAATGCCTTCTGCCGTGATACATTATATATGTAAGAAGGGACAAGTTCCCACCAATAACCATCGGAGTTCTAAATGTCAGTTGATTTCAAAACCTTTATCAAAGTCACTCCCTACGTCACTGCTGTTCGCAAGCCTGTTTTGGTTCGTGGACGTCACGGCGTCGGCAAGTCTCAAGTAGTTTATCAACTCGCCAAAGGGCTTGGACTCCCTGTTGTTGAGCGTCGTGCTTCACAGATGACAGAGGGCGACTTGCTCGGGCTCCCAAGCACCGACGGTAACGTAACCTCTTGGAACCCGCCTGAGTGGTACAAGACTGCTTGTACGCACGCTGTTGTGCTTTTCCTCGACGAGGTAGATCGTGCGACTCCTGAAGTCCGTCAAGGAATCTTCGAGTTGACTGACTCTCGCAAGCTTGCTGGATTCACTCTTCATCAAGATACTCTCATCTTCGCTGCCGTCAACGGTGGTGAGCACGGCGAGCAGTACCAAGTTGGAGAGATGGACCCTGCCGAGTTGGATCGTTGGACTGTCTTTGATGTTGAGCCTACTACTGAAGACTGGCTTGATTGGGCAGGCGATGTTGTCCACCCAGTTATCTGGAACTTCATCAACCAGAACCACACTCACTTGGAGCACAAGGATGACTACGAGCCTAACAAGGTTTACCCTTCTCGTCGTTCTTGGCACCGTCTGAGCGAGTGTCTTGAGGCTGGAAGCTTGCTTGAAGAGGGTGCCAACAGTGGTATTGTTTTCAACTTGACTAACTCTTTCGTTGGTTTCGAAGCGGCTGTTGCCTTCAAAGACTTCGTTGACAACTACGAGCGTCAAGTCACCGTTGAGGACATCCTTGACGACGGCAAGATTGAGTTGACTGCCGACTTTGGCATCAACGAGCACGCTGCCCTCATCACTAAGATGGAGCAGTCTGGAGCGTTCAGCGACAAGCTGGAAGAAGCTAAGGTTCAGAACCTCGCCAACTACTATGTCACTCTTCCAAGTGAAGTAGCTATGAAGCTTTGGACTCTGCTCGGACAAGGGCACCAAGCAAACTCTGTTGCCCTTCACCAGTCTAAGACTGATGACGGACGAAGCGTCAGCGCCTTCATCGTTGAGTTGCTCACTGGCGAAGAGGCTAAGTAACCATGAAGTTTCCGAAAAACAGGAGAGCCATCTGCAAAGATGGTTTTTCCTTAAGCGTCCAAGCAGATAGCGCGACATATTGTTCGCCAAGAGTGGACAATGCCGACGAATACGACTCCGTAGAGGTTGGATTCCCAAGCGAACACGAACCGTTACTTGCTCCATATCAAGAGATGAAAGGACAAGACATGAGAGAGAGCGTATTCGGTTGGGTTCCAACATCTGTCATCGGACTCGTCCTTATCAAGCACGGCGGGATGGTTGACGGAGAACTCCCAGCAGGCATTCCAGCTTTCACATTACCAGAAGAACAATAGCCACGGGATACGCAAATGCTAAGAGATACTATTTATAGTATAACTTTGGGACTCGAAGAGGGCAGAAGCTCTGTTCAAGTCAGACTAACAAAGGACACTGGAAACGTTGAGTTGACATTGTTCGCGGATAATAAGGACGGCAGCATGTCAGAGAAGACAAAGATGACATTCACTAGCGACGTAGATTTGCAGGCGCTCATCGAGACGCTAAGACACGCCAGAGTTGCCAACCTGAAGCACAAAGGATTCAAGGTGGTAATGTAATGAATGAGAAATATGTAATAGTTAAAGATGAGTTGTCACAAAACAAGAGTGGAAAACTCAGAACTACTGAAGTCGTTTTAGCTTATCCAGATACTCTATCCAACGCGGCAGTGAGGATTAAAAAGTGGAAGAACATTCTTGGGATTGAGAACATCAGGCTTCGCCAAGCAACGATGAATGACTATCCCAAGACAAAGAAGCAGAAGAAGCGCGAGAAGACATGCACATCGCGTTAAAGCTCGCAGAGTCCTCCTGTAGGCTCGCTGCTCGTGCCACATTAGCTCTGACTAGGCACGCCCTTCTCGTGATAGAGGAGACGTTTAAAACGGATTTAAGCGAGAATAGAAGTAGTTACTATGACGCTATTCATGAAAACGATGATGACTCGGCAGTATAAATGACATCCAAAAAGACAAACAATAAGATAGATAGACTCAACGCCCTGTTGGATAATCTAGACACTCCAGCCGACGGCGTAGTTATCTCGCCACCTGTATTGGCGATAGAAGACAACGATATCCCGCCGAAGCCTCTGAAGTTACGAAAGGGAAAGCTAGGACCATCCAGAATCAAATCTTGCGGACATTTCAGTTGGTGGATGAGTGATGGAAAATGCGAACACTACGATTGTACACGTCCGACAAAGAAGGAAAGTAAAGATGGGTAAAGAGAGAAGTGAACAGCAATTGGTAGATGTGTTTGAAGTAAACATAACGCCCGTTGTGACAGTCCCACCAGCGCCTCTAAGCAATCTTAGGGACTTGGCACCGCAACGAGAGGCAGAGCCCAACACGGAGCATCCCTGCGACGAAGAGAAGGGTTAGAGCATGAAGTCACCAGTCCCAAGGGGAAAAGACGGCATCGCCCTTGGAGTGGGAGATATCGTGGATGTCTGTTGGCAAGACGGACATATAGACAGGGCTACAATCTTGAGCATAGACAAACTTTCACATGAGAACGAAATCAGAATATTTGATTCTGTAGTTCTCTGGAGGACTGGCGAAAAGGGTTTAGCGTCAACTGCTGGAATGACAATGGTATCAAAGGCGAGGAGATAAGCAAGATGATAGATGAAGCTAATCAGCCTTCTATCGGAGACTTGTGCATGATAGTTGATCCTCGCAGAGCATTCCCTCACGTCTTACCTGGAGAAATCCTGTACAGCAATCTAAATGGAGACGTTAGAGTTGGAGACATCTTACTTGTCGTCGCAGAAGAGGAGGGCAAGTTCGGCACATCGTTTCTTGTTACGAAAGACGGCATCGAGACGGAAGTTCATTCATTTTTCACCAGAAAGTATTTCGGAGACGAATAGTGTTCAAGATAGGAGACTTAGTTAAGTGCGTCAACTCGTTTTACGCCGAAGATAAAGGAACATTGGGAATGATTGTTGGGATAGACTATAACCCTCGTCTGCATTCATTTCCGATGTACATCGTGATGTTCGTAGATTCAGGCGTGACGAACTTTATGCACCCCAACGATCTTGAAGGAGTGTCGTTAGTAGATAGAAAAAGGAAGGAAGGCGCAAGTGTCGAAAAATAAGAAATCAAATAAGAAGATGGCAAAGCTCGATGAGTTGCTCAAAGGGCTGAACACCGCTCCCGAAGAAGCCATTGTGACATCTCCTCCGAGAAAGGAGCCACCCGATAACTCTATATTTATAGAGCCTAAAACCAGAACTCATCCCCATAGGCTTGAGTGCGGACATTGGAACTGGTGCTTGAGTGGGACAAAGAAGGACAAGAATAGAATTTGCACAAATCGTGCATGTGAACGACAAAGAAGAGAGGAGAGCAAAGAGTGAATAGCCAAAAGACAAATGTGAAGAGGATACGGAAGAGAGGACGCCCAAAGAAGAACTCGCTTCGCTATATCTTAGCAGAGATAGAAGAAATATTAAGAAAAGATGCGAAAAACCCTTGACAAAGCAACCTTGTTGCCGTGTTACATTATATATGTAATAAAGAAGGGAGTTCAATATGTCGATAACAATAACAATCAAGCGTCCAGTCTTGGATGCTTACTCGCCCCGCCAATACAATGCAGACGTCCATTGCGTCTGCTGTGGTAGAGGGATACCAAACAGGGAGTCATGTCAAGTGGCAATCATTACGGCTGGATCGGACTGTGGCGGGAACGAAATAACGTTCGCAAAGATACCTTGGGAACAGGTAAAGGGCACAGATAGTGTCGAATGGGGTGGATTTATCGGGAGTCACTGTGCAAAGAGTATTCCAAAGGAGTACAAGGTTAGTCAGAGGCGCGTACTCACTGCATGGAGAAAGGCAGGTTGCCCTTGAGTTTGATAAACATTACATATTGCAACAAGGAGAAAGATGATAAAAGCACCACCACCGTTCAAAGAGGATAAACTCCTCCATCTTTATATAGCCATCGGCGCACTGCCGTTTTGGGTATTGGCAGTTTCAGAAATTATACTTTACGTTCAGTTTGGAGGACAATAAAATGACAGCACATCAAGCAATCGGATTAGCAGAGGGCTTCATCGAAGCGGATAGCGAAGAACAAGTGATTGAAGCTTGGCAATACCTACTCGATGTCGGACTTGTCTGGCAACTTCAGGGCTGGTTCGGACGAACCGCAGTGGCTATGATAAAGGAAGGGATTCTTGAAGTCAAAGATGCCGAAGATAATCCTGAAACGGTTTTCGTATAATCAGTTAGAAAAACGAGAGAAACCTCTTGAAATGCACGCTACGGCGTGCTATAATGTTATACACAGTAAAAAAGGGATATAATAGTGATTTGGACAGTTTTGGGACAAGATAGGACATCGGGCAAGCTTGAAACGTTTGTTCTGATGAAAGACGGCGCAGATTCAAGAAAAAAAGCGTTTGACGAAGCTTCACAGAGTGTAGCTGTTATTGTGATCATACAAGGCAATCATGTGAATTCGATGACTCTCTATTCGCCATTCAAGAGCGAGAATATGAAACTCGAAGAGGAAAGAATCAATAAAGAGCACTTCCAGCGCTGTAGCGAGTATTGGGAAGGCATCTAAGGAGACAGTAAATGAAACTATGGAAACCAAAGTTCTTTGAGAACAGTAGACTACCAGGAATCCTATCTAAGATAGCGCCCATCAACATTTGGGCGATAAGTATAGGTCCATTCGTATGGTGCAAGGGAGTTCTTTCAGAGCAAGACAAGAGGCATGAAACGATACACTTTCAACAGCAGTTGGAACTATTGTTTGTATTCCAGTGGGTGCTGTACTTTGCGTTCTACCTTGTTGGATTAGTGAAGTGCGGAAACGGAACGCTGGCGTACTTAAGCAACCCATTCGAGATTGAGGCATACGATAATGAAAAGAACGAAGACTATCTCTTGACGAGAAGAAGGTACAACTGGATGTCCAGAAAGGATAGCGAATGACTATCAATAGAAAATGGGCAATGCCGAATAGTAACACGTTCAGCATCAAACCGATACACGAGATTATAGAGAAGTACCTAACCGAAGGCGTCTGGGTTGATCCATTTGTGAGAAACAGTCCGTTCAAGGGCAAGATGACTTTCACGAACGATCTCAACTCAGACTTCGAAGCAACGCACCACTTGGATGCTCTCGACTTCTTGAAAAACCTTGACGACAATAGCGTTGATGGCGTCCTGTTCGATCCTCCATATAGCCCTCGCCAAATCAGTGAGTGCTACCAAGGAGTAGGAAGGAAAGTCACCCAGCAGGACACTCAGTCGTCATTTTGGGGCAACCTAAAGAAGGAAGTGGCGAGAGTAATGAAAGACAATGGCACCGTCGTATCTTGTGGATGGAACTCGGGCGGGTGCGGAAAGTCCAATGGATTCCAAATAGTCGAGGTTCTTATAGTTCCGCACGGAGGATGGCACAACGACACCATCGTAACCGTAGAAAAGTTCGGAGACGAAAGATGATGTGCCTTCTAGGATATTTGATTGTTGGTTCCGTCGTAGCCTACGGAGTTTTTACGATATTGATGGAACTCTTCGGACAAGATTAGATACATGCATGTCAAAGACAACACGATGGAGGATGAAGAGTAATGGGAAATAGAAGACAAGGAACGGGAAAGATAGTCATGAGCGAAATCGAGAAAGTCAGGGAAGAACTTGGTGATGACAAGGCTACAAAGCTTAGGCAACTAAGAGAGTATTCGAAAGCACTCATACAAATGGGTAAGTGCAGAAATAAGGAAGGCAGGGTAGCTCTAACGAACTGCCTAAATGAAGCCAATGCAATATTGGCAGAAGCAGGAATGATATCAAGTCGATGAGTGATTATCTCAAGTCTGGAGACTTAGTGAAGAACAAGTCACTTTGGCATGACTACGGAGTGGGACTGATGATTCGCAAAACAGGAGAGATTGACACATGGGGATGGAGGTACGATGAAGACGAACACATGCGATGGTGGGTTCATTGGACAAACCCGCCCAGCGCACCAGAACCTAACGGCTACGACATAACTTATGAAGTGGACGTTATAATCATTCAATCAGCGTAAAAAGAGCTTTACATCATATCAATTATGTGCTACAATATAGTATAAACAAAAAGGACAACATGAACATCTTTGTATTAGACGACAATCCAGTGACAGCAGCGCAACAACAAGTAGACAAGCACGTAGTCAAGATGCCGCTAGAGTCAGCGCAGATGCTATGCTCCGCTCTTGCTCGACATGGATGTATCGATACGCCGTATCGTCAGACTCACAAGAACCATCCGTGTACTTTGTGGGCAGGCGACACTCGTACTAATTTCAACTGGCTCATCACTCATGGCATTGCGCTTTGTGAAGAATATACTTCACGCTATGGCAGGCGACACAAGTCCCAAGATGTCATCGAGTGGTGTGCTACTCAATCAAATCTAATACCGCAGGGCTCACTGACACCTCACGCTCAAGCTATGCCAGTCCAATACCTGTCCGAGTGCGCTGTAACATCTTACCGAGATTACTATCACGGCGAGAAGGCTTACATCGCTGACTGGAAACAAAACAAGCCTTCTTGGTGGTAATGTTGGGATACTTGTTGACAATAGTAGCAGGATTGCTTTACGGCAACTTCGGAGAGTGGATGATTCACAAGAACGTTTTGCACAGTAAGGCAGCAAAGACTAACAAATCGTTCTTTTCTTTCCATTGGACAACTCATCATCGCAATTGCAGAAAGAACTTCAATCACGATAATGAACTCTACGGCTTAGAGGTTTTAGCATTAGCAGGAGCCTTGACACTCCACCTTCCTGTGTTATATCTGTCCAAAATCTTTTACTGCACTCTTGTCTACTGTGCATTTAACTACTACTTCAAACATCGCAAAGCGCACAAGGATTTAGAATGGTGCGAGAAGCACATGCCTTGGCACTACGATCATCACATGGGTTCGAATCAAGATATGAACTGGTGCATTACGCAGCCTTGGTTCGATTATGTTTTCGGCACCAGACAGAAATTTAGAGACTAATAATAAAAAGGAGAATCATAATGAGAAAAGGACTAGAAGATAGAGAGCGCCGTCGCATGAGCGCAGAGGATAGAGCCGAGGCTCGTGCAAATCGCACAGCACAACAACAACTTGGGCGCTTAGACGCCCTACTCGGAGAAGGCTTGGGCGCAGCCAAAGAACGTGCTCGCCTTGAGAAACAACTCCGAGACAAGTAAAGGAAATAATAATGAGTGATGCATACACAACTGTCATGGTATCTGGAGGGTTTGATCCCATCCATGCTGGACACATCAGATACATCAGAGCAGCGGCAGAACACGGAGACGTTATTGTCATTGCAAATTCAGATGAATGGCTCTTCAGAAAGAAGGGATTTGTATTCATGGACTTCAAGGCAAGAGCGGAGATACTCCAATCTATCAAAGGCGTCGTAACGGTTGACTCGGTTGACGACACCGATGGAACGGTATGCGAAGCAATCCGTCGCCACAAGCCAACCTACTTTGCGAACGGAGGCGACAGGGGAAGGAGCAACACTCCTGAGCAGACTGTGTGCGATGAGCTTGGAGTCCAGATGCTATGGTCT
>Ga0209815_1002652_pt1 | contig 10736 bp, 10 predicted proteins | sample CoawatmetaG00DNA_FD_187507 | JGI IMG/M metagenome (GOLD analysis project Ga0209815, IMG submission 187507) | Marine microbial communities from the West Antarctic Peninsula - Coastal water metaG002-DNA (SPAdes) (version 2) | ecosystem: Environmental > Aquatic > Marine > Coastal ...
TGCCCCCATATGTGCCCCCAATTAATAATTTACATTTTGTTGGTATCTAATCTACATCGTTCCTGACACTGCTTAGTTAACCACTTTTTAGCCAGTGATGCATATCCGACTAGTACTTCGTTTTCTCAAGGCAAGACTCAATAAAGACCCCGTCGGTTGTATAGAACTTTGAATAAAACACCATGTTAAAACGCATCTTGTGAGCTTTCTCGTAGAACATACCCCCACAACCTGGATGCCCAAAGTCAGTCTTGTGCTCCCCGTGATACATAAGGCCACTCCCTATTCTTAATCTTTGGTATGCTTGTACGGAACAACAACCGCACTTAAATGATAGAGATCACCAGTAGGAGTAGTATGCTAGTGTGTTGTCCTTAACATTTAACCAAATAAAGGGTTGTGGCAAAACGATGAGTGATGAACAGACAGCGCTAGCCAAACTAAGCTCCATACTTGAAGATGTGTACAAACAGTACCGTGACAACGGCGTAATGCCTAATGATCGGAAACAGTACTTTAGTGGCTTTGCCGATGCGCTAATGACACTAGGATTATTGGACCAGTCCCAGTTGGAGACGCTAGTTGAAGACACTAACGTTAAGGTGTTTAATATGAGCCTTAAGGAGCGCCGAGAGGTATTAGATATTAAGGCGGACCCTTCAATGTTTGATTCTCCAGCATGGGTTAGGCAAGGTAAAACCATTCGGTTTTAACTGAGGTCATCCAGCAACTGGCACTATGGCCCTCTCTAATCTTTTAAGTTGAAGCGATCCAAGAGAACTAAAACGGGATGTATGAACATGAAAATGAATCCAATGGGTCGCACTGGCGTCATGGTTTCCTAGCCATGCCTTGGCAATGTCAATACCACTCTGCCACATCTTTCTCAAACGCCTTCCAATAGAGCGAAACAAATATCATCAAACATATGGTATTCCAATCTATTACTGTTAATCACGCCAGGAGTCCTGCTTTAGAAAATCTATGAACTTTTGCTGGATTAAGGTCAAACGCTTATAACTATTCCAGACGACGCCCAAGTTCATGGTTGTTATAGGTTCCTCAATCTGTTTTGACAAGATTCTTGTACCATCAAGCGACCAAGGACGATAAAGTAAATTTGATAAAATAGCTACGCCTTGCTCTCTAGCTATAAACCCACGCACTGCTTCTACCGATTGTGTTTTTATTCTAACGTTGGGCTTCAGTGCAAACTTCTTCCAAAATTGGTTAGTATTTGATTCTGCCTCGTCGCTGATAAGCATTATATAAGATTCCTTTGCTACCTCAGCAAGAGGTACTTTGTCCATTTTCGCAAAGCGGTGGCTTTCAGCACACCAAAGAGTTCTTTCTGACTGAAAAAGCGTCTCCACCTCAAGACCGTCTGACACCCTAATGTTAGACGTTATCATAAACGCAATATCTATTTCTTCAGCGCGCAGCTTCCTCTCCAAATCATCTCTAGCGTCTTCAACAATGTTGATTTTAACCTTTGGGTAAATTCTTTCAAACTGTCCCAAAGGAATAGGCAAAAAATAGCCAACTACGGATACAGAAGCGCCTAAAATAAATCGGCCTTCAATATCTTTCGTTTGATTCTGAAATGTAAAAATAGAATCATCCACCATACTTAAAATTCTGTGCGCGCTATTTAAAAAACGATGTCCATCAAAGGTTAGAGACACCCCTGACCTATGCCTGTCAAAAAGAGCAATGCCCAGTATATTTTCTAGACTCTTAATAGCGTCGGCAACTGCTGACGGGCTCATGTGAACTTTTTCTGCTGCTAATTGGATTTTTCCAGTTTCTGCAGCTGCAATAAAATAGCGTAAATGACGAAGCGTGAGCGAACTATTCACGTTAATCCCCCTGAGAATAAACATATATATTGCAGTAAATAGAAGTGGAAATATACTATATTTACAGCTGACCACAGAAAAACTGTGGTCAATCAACTGAAAATACCATTTTATTTATGGCGTTTCTATCAGCTAGGATGACTTATCAGATATATAAAAGCAGGACGGTAATATGGTTTCTATGGCAGAACTTGACTGGGTCACCTATCAAGCGTCGGTATCTAAGGGTGAAGCAATCATTTTCATACCTATTGGCGCACTTGAGCAACATGGTCCACACATGTCAATGAATCCTGATGTACTTATCCCAACGGCTATTTCTGAGGCAGTAGCCAAACGACTTAGTAATGCCATGGTAGCCCCGGCCATTGCCTATGGATATAAATCACAACAGCAGTCAGGTGGTGGCAATCATATGTCGGGTACGACCAGTTTAGACGGTCAAACGCTAATGCATACGGTTAGAGACATTATAAAAGAATTAGCACGCCATGGCAGCCGAAAGATTGTAATGATGAATGGACATTATGAAAATTCGATGTTCATTGTTGAAGGTATCGATCTTGCAATTCGAGAATTACGCTGGGATGGCATTACTGATATGAATGTGATGATTCTATCTTATTGGGATTTTGTAGAAGACCCTACGATAGCACTCCTTTATCCCGATGGCTTTACCGGTTGGGATTTGGAACACGGCGGTGTTTTAGAAACCTCCTTAATGTTGCACCTCTATCCACATTTGGTTGATATCAACAAAATCGTAGATCACCCTCCCGCTAAATTTCCTCCATATGACATGTTCCCAGTAAATCCAGATTTAACACCTCCTTCTGGGACTTTATCGTCCGCCAAAAATGCGAGTAAAGAGAAGGGAGAAGTATTAATGAACGTTTGTGTTGAAGGTATTTCACTTTCAGTTAAGAACGTGTTCGAAGTTGATTACCTAAGGTCTGTTACCAAAAAAACAGCTTAATAATGTCCACCTAGATGGCCCAAAAAAAACCAGAGAAAGGAAGTGAAATCATGAGTGACCAAAATAAATCTAATAAAACGTCAAGAAGAAAGTTCATTAAGCAAACTGGCATTATTGCAACTGCACTGTCGTTGCCTACTATATTTACCTCAGGAAAAGCTCTGGGCGCGCCCACCGAGATCAATATGCTTGCGTGGTATGGTCATGGAGAAGCAGATATCGTTGCTGAGTTCGAAGCGATACATAATGTCAAAATTAAGCCAAAGTACTACGCTGGTGGCGATAATATGCTTGCCCTAATCGCCCAGTCACCGCCTGGAACCTATGACTTGATCTTGTCAGATGGTGAATTTGTCCAGCAACTAAACGAAGCAGGCCACATTCAACAGCTTAATCCTAGTGACTATCCATTTGATGATTTCATTCATGATGATTTCAAACAATTCCCCGGTCATTGGCGTGATGGAAAACTTTACTCCGCAATGATTCGTTTTGGATTCCTTGGTGTTTCATATAATCGCGACGCTATTTCAGAAAAAGAAGCTATGAGCTACAACTGTTTCTGGAATAAAAATCTAAAAGGCAAGGTCGGTCACTTCGATTGGCATTTACCCAACCTTGGAACAGCTAGCCTCTTTAATGGAAACCAAAGTCCTGGTCCATTCGACTTAAACTCTAATCAGTGGAAAAAGGTTCAGCAAACGATGATGAGCCTGCGTTCACAATCAGGTGGTTTTTTTGATTATGGCGGCACATTTAATGCACTAAAGAATGGTGAAATGTTGGCAATGTGTGGCATAGGTGATTGGATTACAGGTGCTCTTGAAAGAGATGGTGCACGAGTTACTTCCGTGGTCCCTGAAGAAGGTGGCCTACAATGGACAGAGTCATACTGTATCGGCAAAGGTTCTAAAAAAGCGGACATTGCAAATGAGTTTATCCGTTATTTGCTATCACCAAAAGGACAAGTGAAGTCCGCATCTATGGCTGCCTACCCAGCCTTCTGCGTAACTAACGAGGGCCAGGCCGCGTTAAGAAAAGACAATATGTTTGAAGCACAGCGCACAGGGCAAATTGATGGTGCAAGCAACAATCCAATAAAATTAATTAATGATGGTCGTATTCACTACAGGGACCTCCCTGTTCAGCAAAGTCTCGAAGACTGGAATGACTTTTGGTCTGAATACAAAAGTTCTTAATTAATAGATAGCCATCATTAGTAAGGTTGCATTTCCTAAGAGTGCAATCTTGTTAATGATGACTACTTACTGAAGGTTTGGACTAGCATCTTTGTTAGTCCTCTTTTCAAAGCATCATTAGAGGTATCAAAGAATGCTAGAAGTTGAAAAACGATGATATTTTCAAATTGGGTTAAAAATATAGATGTCTACGCGTTAACCTGGCGCCTGCCAGTTATTGTTTGGCAGGTATTATTCTTCCTTGCTCCACTTGTTTTTATGATCGCCATGTCATTTTTTCTAGTCAAAAATTATCGGATGGTAGAAGCATTTGAATTTGTTAACTGGATAAAGGTTTTTTCCAAAGGCTATTTTTGGAGTAGCTACGGACTGTCACTAGGGTTAGCTGCTCTTGCTACTATATTTGCAACCTGTATTGCTTTCCCCGCATCATATTGCTTGGCGTTCAAATTATCTGAAACAGCGCGTCGTTGGGCTATTTTCTTTTTAATCATTCCATTTTTTACTAGCTATTTAGTACGTACTTTTTCTTGGTATGTATTACTGGCCGAGTCGGGTGTTATCAATAATATTATTAGTTATGTAGGTATAGAGCCTATTAAAATGTTAAACACCATGTTTGCCACAATGATTGGCTATCTCACCCTAACTCTGCCTCTAGTAATTATTTTGCAAACTCTATCAATGGCAAGTATCGATAAAAACTTGATTGAAGCCTCTCATAATTTAGGTGCTGGACGATTTCGTGCTATTTTTTCAGTCATCATTCCGTCCGCTCGCATAGGCCTCATTATTGGCGCCCTATTCTGCTTTATTTTAAGCTTCGGCGACTTTGTCAGTCCTTATTATCTAGGTGGATCAAACCCACCAACACTCCCCATACTAATCATCGACACGACTAAATCCGGGCAACAGTGGCCCAGAGCCGCGGTAATTGCAACGGTAATGATGGTTACATTAATGCTAGTTGCACTCAGTGCAATTAAAATTGCTTACAAAAAGAGATAACTAATATGGTCAATGACAAATCAATTGTATGGCTATTGCGAGTTTATTTACTGTTAGTTTTTGTTTTTATATTTTTGCCAATTATTACAAGTGTGGTGTTTTCCTTTAATTCTGATCGATTCCCATCGTTACCGTTAGGACACTTTACCTGGCATTGGTATGACAAGGTTTATAATGACCCAGACACCTGGGATGCAATCAAAACTAGCATTATTGTGGCGTTATCAGCCTCTACATTAGCGACCATTATTGGCTTTTGCACTGCTTATACAGACTTTCGTTATAACTTCAGATTCAAAAATGCATATTTAGCTCTAGCATTATTACCTCCAACAATTCCACTCATCATACTCGCCTTAGCGATGCTCGCCTGGTTTTCCAAGATTGGCCTTTCAGGACAAATATGGGCTCTTATCATTGCCCATACGGTATTAGGTGCTCCTTTTGCTATGGCGATCATCCGCCTTCGTCTGCAGCAAATGGACAAAGACTTAGAATCAGCCGCATGGAATTTAGGCGCCTCCGAATGGGCAACTATGAGGCACGTAATTATTCCATTCGCCTTGCCATCAATTATTTCTGCACTATGCCTAACCATGGCCGTGTCATTTGATGAGTTTGCCATTGCCTGGTTTGTATCGGGTTTAAATAAGTCTGTTCCTGTTGTTATTCTTGAAATATTGCAGGGAAATGTCGACCCCCAAATTAACGCTATTGGGTCTTTTGTATTTGCAATCACAATGACGCTCGTGGTCATTGCACAGCTATTCCTTTTCACCAAAAAACCGACTAACAATTAAATAGAGATTAGACATGAGTGAAGGCCAAATAGTCCTTGAGAATGTAACAAAGAACTTCGGTGGCACAGTCGCGGTAGAGCCGATTAATTTTGAGATTAAAGCTGGTGAATTTCTTGCCATTATGGGTTCCAGTGGCTGTGGAAAAACGACAACACTGAGAATGCTAGCGGGACTCGAAACACCTTCAAGTGGGGAAATCAGGCTCAATGGTGAGCGCATGAATGAACTAAAAGCGCATGAAAGAGAAACGCCTCTAGTCTGGCAAACACTAGCCCTATTCCCTTTTTTAAATGTAATTGAAAATGTGGAATTTGGATTAAAAATGCGTGGGGTAGAAAAACCTGAGCGTACTGAAAGAGCCTTAAAATGGCTTAAACGGATGGAAATTGAGCAATTTGCCAACCGATCAATAGATCAGTTATCGGGTGGGCAGCGACAAAGAGTTGCACTGGCACGCGCACTAGTTACTGAGCCGCCAGTACTGCTTCTAGATGAACCTTTAAGTGCGCTTGACGCCAATTTAGTAGTACGTATGCAGAGTGTGTTGACTCGACTACAAAAGGAACTTGGTATTACTTTTGTGTATGTTACTCATAGTCAGTCTGAAGCGTTTGCTATGGCTGATAGAGTGGTCATTATGAGCGCAGGTGTAATTGAGCAAATTGGTTCACCGCGCGAAATCTATCGCAGTCCCGCAAGTCGTTTTGTCGCCGAGTTTGTCGGTACAAATAATATTATCAGTGGCACTGTCAATGAGCGAGAAAAGCACACTATTACCTGTGATACCGCCTTGGGAACGATAAAGTCAAAGTTGGATGATGGGAATACTACTCATCCAATAGGAAGCTCGGTTGAACTTGTCATTAGTGCAGACATGATTGAATTATCACAGGAAGAAACATTCTCTGAAAATGAAATCCAAATACAATTTGTTGGTGAAGAATTTACTGGCTCTGTGGTTACCCTGTATTTTGAAGATGCCAATAAAAATGAACTACTAGTACAAAAGCAACAACGCGACATAGAACTATTAAAATTGACCTACGGTAGCAAAATTTATGCCCACTGGAATTCAATAGATGTTTTCTGCTTACCCAACGCCAAAACAGGATGATTTTTTGGAGATTATCTTAGTTAGTTTTTTATTTACAATATCAATTTAGGAGATGTTATATGAGACGTATTGAAAGACCACAAGCCATCAGTTTTGAAAATGGCATTAAAGATAAACCCACTTTTTCCCCTGCTGAAATGGAGAATCGTAATGCTAAATTGCGGGCACACTTGTCGGCAGAAAATCTTGATGCCGCAGTTTTTTCATCAATTCACAACATCAATTATTTTGCTGATTTTGTTTATTGTTCATTTGGCCGTCCGTACGCGTTAGTTGTTACTCATGATGCACATACAACGGTAACAGCGAATATTGATGGAGGCCAACCTTGGCGCCAAAGCTATGAGGACAACATTGTTTATACTGATTGGGAAAGAGATAATTATTTCCGAACGCTGAAAAAACTAGTGCCAGTGAAAGCTAGAATTGGCATTGAATATGACCATATAACATTGGAACGACGACAAAAGCTATCTGAGTTCATGCCAGATGCGGAGTTTGTTGATATTGGTGTGGCTACGATGAAAATACGCATGATAAAATCAGCTGAGGAGCATGCAGTAATTAGGCAAGGCGCTCGAATATCAGATATTGGAGGTGCCGCCTGCGTTGAGGCAATTTCTGAAGGTGCCCCTGAATATGAAGTAGCGCTTCACTCTACACAAGCTATGGTTAGAGCTATTGCTAATACCTATCCGCATACAGAGTTAATGGATTCTTGGACCTGGTTTCAGTCTGGCATCAATACCGATGGTGCTCACAACCCTGTCACCACTAGAAGGGTACAAAAAGGCGACATATTAAGTTTGAACTGCTTCTCAATGATATCAGGGTATTATCAGGCTCTAGAACGCACAATGTTTTACCACTCAGCTACAAAGCGTGAGATTGAGCTCTGGGAAATAAACTGTGAAGTTCACAGGAAAGGTTTAACACTAATTAGACCTGGGGCCGTTTGCAGTGAAATCGCCGCCGAACTTAACGAAATATTCCTATCACACGATTTACTCCAATATCGTACGTTTGGATATGGACATTCATTTGGCTCTCTATCTCATTATTACGGTCGCGAAGCTGGACTCGAATTACGAGAAGATATCGATACTGTTATAGAACCCGGTATGGTTGTATCCATTGAACCTATGATCACACTACCAGAGGGTATGAAAGGTGCAGGTGGTTATCGCGAACACGACATATTAATTGTCGGTGAAAGTGGTGCTGAAAATATTACTCATTTTCCATTTGGTCCTGAGCACAATATCATCAAATAGCCTTTATCAACGTTATCCTTAAGCCCTGAAGAAGGTAAAGCGTTTTTAAATTTCTACTCGGTTGGCTGTTTCTGCTAACCGTGTATATTTGATAACTGTTAGATCACTTTAATGCAAAATATCACTTTGATAATAGCCCGAGTTGGCTGAACTTAGCCTTTTGCTACACATTAGTTTGGCTTCATCGTGCGTTGATAATACTGATAGAACGCTTAAATTTTATCGACAACTTCGTAGCAGACTTGAGTATTTGCTATTCCGTACTAATGAAGTCTCGGCATAATCATCAGTCTACGTTGTGAATATTGCCCCACGGTGGTATTAAAAATCTTATATTGCATGTATTGCACTGGTCGCATCAAAGGAAACCTATGATCAAACGTCGCAATTACATATTTAAAACACTCAAACCGATTCGATGTGTAGCATTAGTGTCTATAATTCTCCCTATGTTGCTATCAACACTTGCTGTTGCAGATCAGAGAGTTAATCGGTTTTTCTCTTTCATTATGTTTGCATCATCACTGTCTATTGGAGATGTGGGAGCTGACCAGCTTATCTCTAAAGAAGTAAAGCAGCAGATTATTACTGATGTGACTATTGATAAAGAAACGCTTAAAACCTATGACCAAGATTTCATAGATTATTACCATGATAAAATATTTCCACGAATATCCAACCTAGAGCATCATATTTTGGGGTCCGCCATCAATATGATTTCACCAAAGGTTTATGTTATCTGGACCGAAGGGCTTGCGCCAAGCGAACGGGGTGGAAACGAATTTTTATATGTCATTTCTACAAAAACCGGTAGTCCTAAGATATTGTATTCGACCCAACTTGATCCTAGACCTTCAAGCACTGAGTATGGGTATCGTAATTCTGTCTATTGGTCTAAACCTAATAACGGCTGTGGTGACAATAATTTTATTACAGGCATTCTTCAGTACAGTGCTGATGATGAGACGGACAAAACGTTCATACAAAGTCACATAGAATATAACCAATCCGATAATGCTTATCGCATAAGCATATCAACATCTCCAGTACTTTTTCCAAAGCCTATCTGTATGAGTTAGTTTTATGACAATAGGTTCATTCAATTTAGAGCGTTTGATTAGGTAGCGATCTAACTATAAAAAACCTAGTTTAGTATTTGAACATCTGAATTTAAATCAAAGAAAAACTTATGTGTGACGCAGTAAGTCACCCAACGCCCTACAAGTGGTATAATATATCAATTTATTCATTTAGTCTAAAAGGTTCATTTATGGGCGGGATCGGTTCCGGACGACGGTTTCAGAATCGTCGAGGTCCTAGCTTAGAGGAAATCCCTCATCTCGATGTACGAGCGCTAAAACGCGGTGGACTATTTGACCAAAGCAGCTCGAACGGCACGATTAAATGGACAAACATAGGGCTCACAGAGTGCGCATTGGAGTACGCTTACGCAGACTCTACCCTGAGTATTTCCTATGCCGTAAAGACGCTTCAAACGGCCTCTGAGACAGTCTCAGAGCACATCTTTATAGACAGAACGACATGCAACTATGGTGGCACCAGAACTTGGTTCTCATGCCCAAACTGCAACGCTAGAAAAGCGATCTTGTACTGCGCATCCAAACGGTTTTTATGCCGCCAATGTTATGGATTGAACTATAACTCGCAGAATGAGGTGCATGCAGACCGGATGATCCGCAAAGCTAGAAAGTTACGTTCTAAACTTGGCGCATCCATGGATCTGCAACGACCCATTTCTGAGCGTCCACACGGGATGTATAGGGCAACGTTTGAGCGATTGATAAAGCAAGACCAAGATAACGTTAGACACGTTATAGGCGCTTATTCTCAGCGCCTACTGAGCAGGCCAAACTGATCGGGTTAATTTGATTATGACCAAAGGCAGTAGTTTGGGCTTCCTTTGAGCCCAACAGATCTCCAGTTGATCTTCCAAAATAGTCACTCCAGTATTTGGCAACTGAGTGCCAAACTGGGCCCCTTTAGGTGGTGTGTCGTCAGACAGTAACCCCCTATAGGGGTACAGACGATACAGACGATAAAAACCATTAAAATCAACCACTTACACCGTCTGTATTTGCGATACCCCGCTACAGACGAATACAAACGAGATTGAAAGCACCTAACCCCCTGCCACATAAGGGTTTCCCGTCTGTATTCGTGCGTACGGTACAGATGAATACAGACGGTACACACCCACTGGCTTACCATTCGTTAGTAGTCTAATCTCGTGTGCATACACACGGGAAAATACACACTACAAACGAACATTAAACAGCCTCCTTAGTAATATTATGTTTATCATTTCCAAGACTCCGACTGGTCAATGTAATGTCATAATCAATACCATCGGCGCCAACGATACGAACAGCTTCGTCGAGGACTAGCACCTTATAGGTTCGGTTTCGGCATGCCTGTTCTTTTACACTCCACACGGCTTGCAAATTGGACAGAAGAACGGGCAGTTCAGTGTCACCTTTAGGTAGCG
>Ga0209815_1002654_pt1 | contig 10725 bp, 11 predicted proteins | sample CoawatmetaG00DNA_FD_187507 | JGI IMG/M metagenome (GOLD analysis project Ga0209815, IMG submission 187507) | Marine microbial communities from the West Antarctic Peninsula - Coastal water metaG002-DNA (SPAdes) (version 2) | ecosystem: Environmental > Aquatic > Marine > Coastal ...
GGATAAAAAAGAAGATCGTTTAAGGCTGCCAGCGTATTCAAGCTATTTTAATAACCTCAAAGCGCAATTTTTAGTCATTCAAAATAACTTTACTGGCGAACCAAGCACAATGCCAGATCCTTCGTTGGAAAGCGATCACGGCGCCTGGGGCAGTTATGCCAAAGCATTGATGGAAAAAGCAGATAGTCTGGCGCTTGTTGCGGGTATGCGCAAAACACAACTCAAACGGTTGCATGAAGAAGGTATTGAAACCTTGACTATACTCGCTCAAACGGATGTGATGTCTATCAAAGGGATTACCGCTGAAACGTTCGAGAAAATCAAGGCGCAAGCGGATATTCAACTGCGCTCCAGAGGACACGATAAGCCTTTATTTCATGTTAATACACAAGATAACGGTAAAGGACTATCAGCGTTACCGCCCGCATCAATTAAAGACGCTTTCTTTGATATAGAAGGGCACCCATTAATTGATGGTGGGCTGGAATACTTATGGGGTGCCAGCTTTCACGACACACAAGCAGCACAAGGCAAAGAGTACGCCTTTAAAGATTGGTGGGGCAACAATCAAGAGCAAGAAAAAAGAGCTTTCGAAGACTTTATAGATTGGGCCTATGGCCGCTGGCAACAAGACTCTGAAATGCATGTGTATCACTATGCAAGTTATGAAATTACTGCCATTAGAAAACTATCCACACGTAATCAAACTCGATTAGAAGAAGTGGCTGAATTATTAAAGGCATCGGTCTTTATTGATTTATATAAGGTGGTTAAAAACGGCTTATTGATTGGTGAACCTGCATACTCCATCAAAAATGTTGAACACCTATATAGAAGAAAGCGCACAACTGATGTTGCTAACGGTGGTGAATCCATCGTGTTCTATGACAAGTGGCGCGAACAGGGTGGGCTTGATGAATGGGTTAACAACGATAAAGGGTATAAAAGTTGGCTAGCAAATCCTGATGGTTTTGATTGGAGCGCATGGCGAGCGCTTGATGATATTCGTTCCTACAATATAGATGACTGTGAATCAACATTAGAACTGGTTGACTGGTTGCGTGAGCGGCAAGCAGAGTCAGGTGTTTGTTATAAGCCTGCAGAGGACATTGAATCGAAAATAGTGCAATCGGATAAACAACTTGAGAATAAGGAAAAACGCAAAGCTTTGTCTGCCAGGCAGCGAGCATTAATCGACCACTTTGAATCTAATGAGCAACTAAAGAGCGACGAACAAGCTGTTACACTAATATCGTTACTTCATTTTTATGATAGAGAACGTAAGCCACAAATTTGGTCGTATTTCGAGCGGCTTGAAAAAAGTAATGATGAGTTGTTTGATGATGACACTGTTATTTTTAATGTCTCTTTGCTTGAGGCAACTTATGAAGAAGATAAACTCTTATGCGTGGGGACGTACGATAAAAATCAAGCTGTAAGAACAGATAAAATCAAAGCTGCAGTAGTCATAGGTAGTGATGTTAAAGCTAATAAAATAACCTTTTCAGACACTAACGAACATGTTGGACAAGTGAGTTTTGTTGTAAAAGCTGAAGATGAAGAAGCTCTAAAACAATCAACATTAACGCTATTTGGTGAAGACGCACAAATTAATACCAGCACATTAGAAAATAGAATGTGCGAAATAACAGAAGCCTATTTTGATAACGGTCAACTGTCTGGGGCGTTAAAAACGATCCTTAATCAAGCGAACCCACATTTTAGTGGTAACATATCGCCGCTTCCAGTCACTCGAGCGCGTTATCCAGTTGACGAGGATTACATTAACGCAATGACAGTAACTATTTCCGCAATGGACAGTTCTTGCTTATGTATTCAGGGCCCACCAGGAGCAGGTAAAACATATACAGCAACGCATGTTATCGCTGCACTAGTTAAAGTGGGCAAGCGAATAGGTATTCTTTCCAATAGCCATGCGGCCATTATGAATTTACTTGAAGGCTTGCCTAGCGTATTGCCAGACGCTAACTTGGTAAAAGTGGCTGGATATGGCCCATTAAAAGAGTTTAGAAAGCTATTCCCCGAAGAGGAGCACCCTAACCTAAACTACAGAAGTAGCATGAGTTTTACTCAAAAAGCACCCTACCAACAATACGATGTAATAGGGGCCACAGTGTATGCGTTCGCAAAACAAATTGCTTATGACGATCCTGTTGATTACTTATTTGTAGATGAAGCCAGTCAAGTTGCTTTGGCTAATTTGATCGTTGTCACAGGGGCTGCAAACAACATCATATTAATGGGTGATCAAATGCAACTGGAGCAGCCAATACAAGGCACGCACCCAGAGCCCGCAGGGAAATCAGCACTTGAGTTTATGCTCAAAGGCCAATCAGTTATTCCTAGTGACCAAGGCGTATTTTTAGAGCGAACATTCCGTATGCACCCCAATGTGTGTAAGCCATTATCAGAAATCGTATATGAAGGGAAGTTGCAGGCTGATAAGCAAACCAAAAAACAGTCAATCAACATAAGCTCGCCCATGCTGGTAACCCAACCCACTGGCATTTTATCAATACCAGTGAATCACCAATACAACACACAAAGTAGTATGGAAGAAGTATTAAAAGTACAGCAAATAGTGAATGAGTTAAAAACAGGCTCATTTACTAACAACAAAGGACAAACCCACCCAATAACAGACGATGATATATTGATTGTTGCGCCTTACAATATGCAAGTAAACTTATTAAAAGAGAAGTTAATAGGAAGCTTAAAAATTGGAACAATCGATAAGTTTCAAGGTCGAGAAGCTGCTGTCGTTATTATTTCAATGACCATTAGTGATGTTGCTGAATCCAGTAGGGGCTTAGATTTCATCTTTGATATCAATAGACTTAATGTGGCTGTTTCACGAGCACGAGCATTGGCAATTATTGTCATGAATGAGGGATTAGAGCATTGCCAAGTAAGTAATTTAAGGCAGATGGAAAAAGTTGGGTTTTACCTAGAATTAATAAAATAAGGGCTTTGCCTGGGAAGATGTGCTTCAAACCAAATGTTTGGCTAATGGGCCCTGCAGAGTCTCCAACGTGGCGTTTACTTCGGCCATTAAGAAGATTGCCCTTATGCTTACACAATCCTCCTGAGCGTGCTCTGGCCCCTCAGATGGGTAAGGTATTCAGGTCAAACTGATTGGTCACTAAATGGGCTTTATAGTGCTCTTAAGGATTGTGCTTATCAAAAACTAAGCTATATATGAATTTTTAAATAAATACATTCTATAGGGTGCCGACTAAGTTACTTTAAAATCTATTTGACTAATCAGGATAATCTCCATTTAAGCACCTTTTAAACATCTCTTGTGCCTGAGATATTTGATTGGAATTCATTTTCTTAGTGATGTTACCTTTATTGAAAATGCCTGTGGTGTTACCCTTAAGCGCACTGAGGCTGAACCACATATGGGCTTGAGTATAGTCCGTGTGAACTCCTTCACCATTAAAGTACATTAGTCCCAAATTGCATTGAGCCTCAGAGATTCCTTGCTTGGCAGCTAATGTGTACCACTTCAATGCTGTCTTATCGTTCTTTATAACCCCTTGGCCACGACTGTAAAACAAACCCAAATTATATTGAGAGGGAGCGTATCCTTGGTCTGCTGCTAATGTAAGCCATTTTAGGGCTTCTTGACTATTTGCTGGAACACCCTCGCCGTCAGCAAAAATAACCCCCAGATTATGTTGAGCAGTACCATGGCCTTGCTCTGCAGCTAAAGTGTACCATTTTAGGGATGTTTGAGTGTTCTGTGGCACACCTTGTCCAGTACCATACATATGCCCCAGATTATATTGAGCATCAACATGCCCCTGCGCAGCAGATAAGGCGCACCACTTTAGGGCTGTTTGACTGCTCTGAGGCACTCCTTCTCCCATATCGTACATATATGCCAGTTTATATTGAGCTGGGGCATAACCCTGTTCAGCAGATTTTCTATACCAATTCACCGCTGTCTCTTCGTTTTTTCTGATACCCCTTCCATCAGCGTAAATAGCCCCCAGACAGTTTTGAGCACTAGAATTACCTTGATCAGCAGCTAAAGTGAACCATTTAAGGGCTATTTCGTTATTCTGGGGGACGCCTTGGCCATTTCCATACATCGTTCCCAGAATATATTGGGCAGTAGACATGCCCTGCTCGGCCAAAGGAATCAGGTCAGCTAAGGTATTTTCAACTACTTTCCATTTCAAATCTAAATCTTCGGTCATTTGCACATCTCCTTATTAAGGATAGTATTTCATAAATGTTGTAACTTGTATTATTAAGATCACAGCGCTGATAAAGTGGTAAAAATAATTTTTAAAAAGGCCTTTGCACTGCTATCTTCAAATCTGACAATCAACTACCGTACACTAAATGTACACTAGGTTTAAAGCTAGCTTAAAACCACCATTCAAAAGCTCAACGAAATGTCTGTTAGAGATCGGTTGATACTGATTTCAAAAGACGAATTGAACAGTTTGACATTCTACCCAACTCGATGTGCTGGTTTGGCAGACAATGCTGTTATTGACTCATTGTCTAAAGAGGTAAAGAAGGCTCTAAAAGACAAGCTATATGGGCGCCAACGAGGTCCTTGGCTTGGGTTTAAAAAGCGTCTCTATATAAAACGTGGCTGGATACGCGGCCGATGGACGGGTTAATACTTTATATAGCAATCCAATTCCTTGACGACTTTAATAAAAGTATAGCGATGAAACAGATTGCCAAAGATGAGGTTATTAACTACCAACTGAGTAATATTGAGTTCCACTTTGAGACTTTACATCCAATTGATACAGAGAAGTGGCTCACCGATCAAAGTAGTTAGTGAACTCTGGTATTTGAAACACTAGTTATTTATGTTGTTTACCTAGCCAGGTTTTGCCAACACCTATTGACGGATATCCGTCATTACAATAGTCGCAATCTCCTAACCTACTAAGGGGTATGCTACTGGAAAGGTCCCAATAATATGATTGAAGATCAACAAATTATTTATATTACTGGTCTGAGAGGAGACGCTAATAAAGGCTTAGGCGCTTATCTAAAAGCCCCAGATCAGCATCGTATTGGTTTGTCGGTAAACCGTATTTTTTAAGCATGGAGGTGCAATGAATCAAGGTCATGCTTTGGGGGCAATGTTAGGGTTGGCCATTGGCGATGCCATGGGTGCGCCAGTCGAATTTAGGCCGCGTGGTAAATTTACCCCTGTGTCTGGTTTTCGTGACGGTGGCCCCTTTAAACTTAAGTCAGGCCAATGGACAGACGACACGTCAATGGCATTGTGTTTAGCAACAAGCTTAATAACATGCCAGGGCATGAACCCTAAAGACCAAATGGATCGTTATTTACGTTGGGTAAATGACGGTTACATGAGTTGTGTGGGTAGGGCGGTAGGTATTGGCCAGACAGTCCTTAGAGCCCTTATGCGCTATCATGACACCCAAAACCCTTACCAAGGCTCAACTGGGCCAAAACACGCTGGTAATGGCTGTATTATGCGCCTAGCCCCAGTGCCTATTTTTTACCACCGTGACGCAGAGAAGGCCGTACTTAATGCCATTGATTCTGCAAAAACTACGCATGCAAGCCCTCAGGCTCTGCAAACCACGGCTTTTTTTGCTGGCCTTATTTGGGGGGCGCTTAATCAAGTGCCTAAAGATGAACTACTGACGCCCTATTACACGCCTATGGCTGAGTTGTCTTTCACAGACCTACATGCAGATGTTGATCAGGTGGTCTCGGGGGCCTATAAAAATAAGTTAATTGGCGACCTAAACCCAAGTGGGTATGCGCCAGAATCTTTAGAAGTGGCTTTATGGTGCTTTTATCACACGCAAAGCTTTGAAGAGGGGCTATTAGCGGCTGTTAACATGGGTGGTGATGCAGATACCATTGGGGCTATTTACGGTCAATTAGCAGGCGCATTTTATGGTATTGGGGGTATCCCTCAGCATTGGATTGAGGGCTTAGAAATACCTAACTACATGGATGAACTAATTAGGTCCTTAGCTGAGTGTTAAATAGGGCGTGATTAACTTAACTGATGCATGGAGAATTATTTATGATGGTTTGGTTTCTTGAAGGCAAAATAGAAGGTCCAGAAGATCTTACCTTAGCTGACCTTTGGGCTATGACAGATAAGGAAATTGAGTACGACCATGACACATTGCAGTGGGTTTTTCCGTTGCGCACACCCAGTGTGCACAGTCTATTAGCACCTGTTTTAGAACCGGGTGAAATTGATGATATTCGGGCTTCGGTGCGAGCAAAAAAGAACTTAGTTAAATCAGCACATTGGTTTTTAGGGTTCTTGCAACGCAACCGCTATTGGACAAAGCCAAAAGACCATAATCAAAAGCGTATTGGGCGCGTTATTGAATGCCTGAAACTGCTCGTGAGTGATGAAGAGGCTGATAATTTTCGTAATAGTGTTTTAGATATATTAGGCGATGATGCTGCCAATATTCCAGGTGTTGTTGCTTTTTGGAAGAAGATATAAGAGAAGCTGATGGCCAGTTAAAAGCTAAATAGATTCTTTTATAAACCTTGCGCAAGGGTAGCTCAACATGAACATAATGTTATCAATTAATGAAGTCCGCAATGCTATTTATCTGGATTTTGAAGGCGAAGGGAAAAAGGCAGATGGTTCAGTGCCGAGGCCACACATGGCTGGCTTATTTCGGCCAAACCCAACGGGTAAGGGGGGGCAATATGCCTGTGTATTCTTTAAGAAAGAATGGAAGCCAGCCTTTAATGGGTGCTCAGCAGCAGTTGCATGCTCTTCATTTGACGACTTTTTTGCTGAAATATTACAAGAGCTTGAAACAAGAGATTGTAAGCTTCTATATTGGACCATGCACGAGGTCGTAATACTCGAGAAATACTTAGATCATAAAATAGACTCTAAATTGATTCCTTGACTATACAACCTGCACCCCATCGCAAAAAAGTATGCCAATAAAAAACGCCTGTTTGGCAATCAAGATACGGCTTCAAAGCAATCGTTAGAGGATTTTTTTGCTGTCATGCATGAAAAACGTAATCCATACCCACCGTTTCCACTAGGTGCTGCTGAAGCCTGTAGACGCATTGATACAGCCTGCTCTAAACACAGAAAATTGAGTCATTTCTCAGACAAACAAAAGGCTTATGTGAATGACTTGGTGGTATATAACACTGGAGATTGCAGGTCAACTTGGCTAATCGCAAAACGCCTAGGTAATGCATATGCTAAATTTTGAGATGAAATACAGCCCCAACAATATTATTCATAGTTTATATAACACTTACTTTTTCTAGCCTCTGATGTGTGAAATGGTTGCTCATAAAGCATGATTAAAACTTCGTGTATGGCACAACAATTTAGGCCAGTTATAGGTGGTTATAATAGCCAGTTATAAGGCGTTACATGGCTGTTTTACATCCTTTTTATGAGACTTCACACGGGTTAATCTGCTGTACTTTTACCCACATAAATATTTGATCATTAACTCTACATGTTATAAAAATAAAGTTAAATGATGGTCTTGACAGGCTCTGTTTTATTTTGCTATTGCTAAAAAGGCACCCATTTTTGGCAACTAAGGACAGCGCAATGAACAGTATTTATTTAGTAGGCAATAACTCCAATGAACGTAACCAATTTAACCAACCATGGCGAACTGGAAGCACTCGAATGCACAATAGACGGCTGCAAATATTGGTCAATGAAAAGGCCAGTTATTGCAGGGGCAGTGGATTATTATGGGCGACTGAAGGAGAAGTTGTTTGCCTTACCCTTAAGTCTGGTGGGCCCTATATTAAAGGCGTTTGCACTAAAATACATGCGTCTTCTTTAGCAATTGAGTTTGCTATTTATGAGTCACCCTATACGTGGGGACAGTATATCAATGGCCAAGTGGTTATATTGTCTATTTTTGATATTAATAGATACGACTGCTACGCAGTTAATCAATTTAGTCCAAAGCACCTTGCTGCACCTACGCCCATTCATGCACTGCGGATACACCGACGCATGATGCTTAGTTTAGACAAAGAGCTTCAAGATCAGTTTGAAGAAGAAGTATCACCAGCTTTGAGCCTCGCACTGATGAATTGCTCTCATTCCCTCAAACAATACTCTGAACGATATATTGGCAACGAAAGTCATAGCGGACATGAACATTCATCCCATGCAAAACGAACTTTTCATAAGTTTATGCGTCAACTGATTCAGCTATTAGAAAAAGATGGCTTAAACAAATACCAATCGCCTGGCTGCAAAAAGAAAATTGCGCCCAATACTGTTAATCATTGAGGTTGTAAGTATGCATTTAGATCAAGCACGAGGCATGTTAGTGGGGCTGGCAGTAGGAGACGCATTAGGAGCGCCCCTAGAGTTTGCTGAGGCTAGGGAACCTGACAACTACCTTACTGAAATGGTTGGCGGCGGGGCTCATTCAACTGCCATAGGCGAATGGACAGATGACACCAGTATGGCGATGGCGATTGCAGATTGTTACCAAAACACGTCTGAATTTCAACCTGATCGCATTCAACGTTCTTTTAATGCATGGCTACGTGATGGCGCCTTTACATGGCGTGGCAAATGTTTTGATATTGGGCACACCACTCTTTCAGCCTTGAATACAGCTGCAAAGCAGGGTTACTACAACCCTTATGCTGGCAGTATGAATCAATATGGCAAAGGTAATGGGGCTTTAATGCGCATGGCGCCGGTGATTATTGCTAACCATCAACACAGGGATAAATGCATTACAGAGGCGATACAACAAACGTTACTGACCCATGGCTCAAATACCTGTGTTGATTACAGCGTTGCCTTTGCATCAGACTTGTTTGCCTGCGGCGAGTCTAATGACTATCAAGCGTTACAACTTGCTAAAGACATTGAGCGTAATAAGGTCATGTCTGGCGGTTATGTTAAAGAGACCTATGAATGCGCCTGGTGGGCTGTGGAACATTCCACTAATTTTGAGGATGCCCTTGTTCTAGCGGTGAACCGAGGCCATGATGCCGATACTGTAGGTGCTGTAACGGGGCAACTTGCAGGGGTAAAGTACGGTTACAACGCCATTCCAAAGCGTTGGCTAGAGGTTTTAAAAATGCACAATAATATTATAGAGGCGGCAGACTGTCTTCATCAACTGGGTTGCAATAAATAAGGCGTTTTAATGGTATTTGGAATTAAAGGTAAAATGGTCAAAGGCCCCATCATCACCATGAACGCCTGCACGTCTTGTAACTGCTGCACGTTCCTTGCCCATGGGGTGTTAAAATACTTTCATTTGTATTGGATCCCCATGTTTATCTTTTCAAAAAAAGTAGGTGTGCAATGCACCCAGTGCAATCAAGGCCTATTGCATGAACAAATTCCAAACATGGTTTCAGATAAGATTAAACGCACAATATTTAATAAAAAAAATACACTCCCATTTTTTGCTGGGCCCATTCTTTTGTCTGCCCTAGTTATGTTTATCGTAATCTCAATTGAGTGGGGTAAATTCAATGAAACTAAATACCTCAATAACCCCATGGTCAATGATATCTACATTGTCGACTTGAATAAGTTAAACAGCGTCATTGATGAACAACATCAATATGGTGCGATGCGGGTTTTAAATATATTCTTAGCCAAAGTAGAAGTTCAAGTGAGTGTTTCGGGCCATAGCTCTCGTGCTGAAGTTTCAGACGATATTAAAAACAAAAAAGCCTCTGCATACACTTACTACAACAGTAACCCTTTATATCTATCAAAAGAGCAACTGTTAGCCATGAAAACAGCTAACACTATCTTCTCTGTAAAACGAAATAACTAATGAGAACCACCCAAGACTTCGCAAATAAACCCAGGGTTGATTCTGCTTACCCCAAACTGTCATGGCTTAAAAAAGGGCTTATGGTGGCCTTACTCATGGGGGTTGTGGCGGTCTTAGGCTTGCTACTTTGGGAAAAATATTCAGTTGAAGTTAAAGAACCTTTTATGGATCAAACTGCTACCCCAGTGATCAAGTCAGCGACTCAAGAAGCTAAACCCAAGCCAGACCCTAAGCTAAAAACTAAGGTAGCAATTAAGTTAGAAACTAAGGTTATTGAGCAAACTGGTGCGTCTGATTTCACTTATGGCACAATGCTTAAGCAAGCTGTGGTAACTCCCGCTTATGTTCCTGTTTATAAATCTACCCCAAAAGACCCCACCAAGAAAACCAGTCATGTTCTGCAAGTGGCATCATTTAAATCTGAAGTTGATGCTAAAGCATTACAAAAGCGACTCATCAAAAAAAAGCTAACCAATGTTCAAGTGACTCAGTCTAACCCTAAGTCGGGTTCCAGTTGGTACAAAGTAATGGTGGGCCCATTTCAGAATAGGTCAATGCTAAATAAGGCACAGGATATCTTGGTTCAAATGAACTTTTCACCCCTAGAGCGCAAACAGTAGGGGTACATATTGAAGGACGAGTCAAAATCTAAGGAAAGTGTTAAATGGCAATGAAGTTTATAAGCCATGACCACATAGCTGAAAGAAGAAATCCACTTACTGTTGCGTAGAATATCCACTGAGCGTATTATCCATTTGTAAGTTCTTTTTGAAGTTCAAGCACCGATTTGATCCAGATTGCGGGGTGCTATATAAATTACTGCTAAACCGGCCCTTTCTAGAGACCCGATTTAGCTTCCGCTGAGTTGGGTTTTTTGTTGGCTATTCCAACACATGGCATT
>Ga0209815_1002655_pt1 | contig 10711 bp, 9 predicted proteins | sample CoawatmetaG00DNA_FD_187507 | JGI IMG/M metagenome (GOLD analysis project Ga0209815, IMG submission 187507) | Marine microbial communities from the West Antarctic Peninsula - Coastal water metaG002-DNA (SPAdes) (version 2) | ecosystem: Environmental > Aquatic > Marine > Coastal ...
TTTGGAGGTGACTACCCTACACCGGACGGCACGGGCATTCGTGACTATATACACGTAGTGGATTTGGCCAAAGGCCATTTGAAGGCGCTGGAAAAAATCCAGAGGAAAGAAACCGTAAGCGGAGATCCAAACAAAGTAGGCACGTACATTTGGAACCTAGGTACAGGTGTCGGCTCATCAGTTCTTCAAGTAATAAAAGCATTTGAACTTGCCAGTGACACCAAAATACCCTACTCAATCAAAAACAGAAGATTAGGTGATATAGCTAGCTGCTGGGCTAACCCAGAAAAATCCAATGAAGAGCTGGATTGGAAAGCCGATTACGACTTGAAGACAATGGTTGAAGACTCTTGGCACTGGCAGAAGAGTAACCCACGAGGGTATGAATAACTGGAGAGGCTGCAGGATTAACTGCGCCCATACACATCGTCTAGCCGTTCTATGTCATCTTCACCCAAATAACTGCCAGATTGCACCTCAACCAAATGCAAAGGCGCATCTGTTTTGTTAGCCAAACAATGCACTGCCCCCTTAGGAATATACACTGAATCATTAGCATTGAGCAGGTAATCAATACCATCCACGTGTACGTTAGCCAAGCCCTCTACCACCACCCAGTGCTCTGCACGGTGTTTGTGACGTTGTAAGCTTAAGCGCGCACCAGGATTTACCGTAATCCGCTTCACCTGGTAGTTAGGGCCAGAATCTACACTATCGTAACTGCCCCACGGGCGGAACACTTCTCGTTGGTGTGTTAGTTCATCACGGCCCCGTAATTGCGCAACCAAATCTTTCACTTGCTGCGCTTGGTCTAGTGGCGCCACTAGCACGGCATCTTTCGTTTCAATCACCGCAAGCCCCTCAACACCGAGGATTGCAACCAATCTGCTGTCAGCCTTAACCAAGCAGTTCTGGCTATTTAAGGAAATCACATCGCCTTGTAGAACGTTACCTTCATCATCACGCTTGTTGGTCTTCCACAAAGCCTGTAAGTCGCCTACATCACTCCAACCACAGTTTACTGGCACTACCACTGTCTTTTGTGTGTGTTCCATAATGGCGTAGTCTAGAGAAACATCCTCACACTGAGAAAACTCTTGCTCAGATAGCCTAATAAAGTCTAAGTCTTTGGTGACAGATTTAACGGTGAGCCTGCAGTGATGCAATAGTTCAGCACAATACAATGCAGCTTCTTCAATCAATACACTAGGCCGCACAATGAACATGCCACTATTCCACAGGTAATTACCCTGTTTTATATAGCTTTGAGCAGTGCCTTCATCGGGCTTTTCTACAAATTCATTAACTTCAAAACCAGCAGCGCTCCCATCAACACCGGCACCGGCACCAGAACCAGAACCAGAGCCAACATTAGCCCCATAGCGAATGTATCCATAGCCCGTACACGCAAAACTGGGTTCAATACCTAAGGTGACCAAGTGTCCCAAAACTGCCAATTGGTGGGCGTTAACCAATGCATTACGAAAGCCAACTTCATCTGCGATAGCATGATCAGCAGAAAGCACCAGCATAGGCTCATCCGCCCCTGCCTCAATCAACCGTAAAGCCGCCAAAATAACTGCAGGTGCGGTATTGCGGCCCATAGGCTCCAGCACTATCTCAGCATCAATGTTAGCTGCACGGCACTGTTCAGCAGCCAAAAACCGATGATCCTGATTACAAATAAGCTGACTATGGCCAAGTCCTAATCCAGACAACCTAGAAAACGTCTGCTGAAGCATGGTATACCCATGTTCATTATCAACCAATTGCTGATACTGCTTAGGAAACGAAGCCCTAGACAAAGGCCACAAACGACTACCCACACCACCCGCCATTACCACAGGGTTAAAACACTTATCCATATCTAAAATCTCATCCACGAAGCTCATCCAAATTACCCAAAAACCATTCATAAGTCATGCCAAGCCCCTGCTCCAGTTCCACAGAATACTCCCAACCCAATGATCCAAGTCGACTCACGTCCATTAGCTTACGCGGCGTGCCATCTGGCTTGGATGTATCAAATTCTATATTGCCCTCAAAGCCCACCACCCTAGCCATAGTAGCGGCCAGCTCTGCAATAGTTACATCACGCCCTGTGCCCACGTTAATATGCGAACACATAGGGTTGGGTACCGCAGCAACAAACTTATCATATGACAAGCTCATCACATGCACACATGCTGCGGCCATATCATCAACATGCAAAAATTCCCGCATGGGTTTACCTGTACCCCACACTACAACCTTTTCTGAAGCAGCTAACTGTGCTTCATGAAAGCGTCTCATCATAGCGGGAATAACATGGGAGTTTTGCGGGTGAAAATTGTCATTTTCACCATACAAATTTGTAGGCATCACACATCGATAATCCACACCATATTGCCGGTTATACGATTCACACATTTTAATGCCAGCGATCTTAGCAATGGCATAAGGCTCGTTAGTAGGCTCAAGTGTGCCTGTGAGCAAGAAATCTTCTCTCATGGGTTGCTTTGCAAGCTGAGGATAGATACAAGAGCTGCCTAGGAATAATAACTTTTGAACCCCTGCACTATAAGCAGCCTGAATAACATTCGACTGTATCATCAAGTTATCTGCAATAAACTCTGCGGGGTAAGTATTATTAGCATGTATACCCCCAACCTTAGCTGCGGCAAGGTAAATCTGGCCTGGTTCATGCAGTTGCATGTATGCTTCCACGGCAGCGCCATCTGTTAGATCAAGTTCAGATCGCGGTGCCAATAACAAGGTTACATCTGGCCGCTCAGACAACTGGCGCACTATGGCAGAACCCACCATGCCTCTGTGTCCCGCTACAAAAATACGTGTAGCCATGTTTAGTTTTCCCGAGCTACAGGCACATGATACCCATGAGACTTAAGTAAGGACTTCTGTCGAGCTTGGTCCAAATCATAAGCCACCATTTCTGCGCACATTTCTTCTACAGTGATTTCTGGCACCCAACCCAATAGCTCTTTAGCCTTACTCGGGTCACCTAACAAGGTCTCTACTTCCGCCGGGCGGAAATAGCGAGGGTTAACACGCATTACCTCATCACCTACAGAAAGAGCCGGAGCAAGATCACCCGTAATAGCTGACACCACAGCAATCTCGTCAACCCCTACACCCTGGAAATCTAGTTCCACACCCAGCTCACGTGCAGACAAACGCACAAATTCACGTACGGAAATCTGTTTACCTGTGGCAATTACAAAATCATCTGGCTGTTCTTGCTGCAACATCATCCATTGCATACGTACATAATCTTTAGCATGCCCCCAATCACGCAACGCATCCATATTACCCAAAGATAAACAGGAGTCTAACCCCTGGGCAATATTGGCCAGCCCACGGGTGATCTTACGAGTTACAAAGGTTTCACCACGGCGCATAGATTCATGATTAAACAAAATGCCATTGCAGGCATACATACCATACGATTCACGGTAGTTAACCGTAATCCAATAGGCATACATTTTTGCCACGGCATAAGGAGAGCGCGGATAGAAAGGTGTTGTTTCCCGCTGAGGCGTTTCTTGGACCAAACCAAACAATTCAGAAGTGGACGCTTGATAAAAACGGGTCTTTTTTTCTAGACCCAAAAACCGAATAGCCTCAAGGATACGCAGCGTACCCAAACCATCCACATCTGCTGTGTACTCTGGCGCTTCAAAAGAGACTGCGACATGTGATTGGGCTGCTAAGTTATAAATCTCATCCGGCTGTATTTCTTTAATCAAGCGGGTGAGGTTTGATGAATCAGACAAGTCGCCATAGTGCAGATGGAAGCGATTGTCATGCACCGAAGGGTCTTCATAGATATGATCAATACGCTCAGTATTGAAAGAGGAGGAACGACGCTTAATGCCGTGAACTTCATAGCCCTTTTCTAATAAAAATTCAGCTAGATATGAGCCATCTTGGCCAGTAACACCGGTAATTAGGGCAGTTTTCATGTCAGTCCGCAATTAAAATCAGTTAGGAAAGATTATAATTGATTTTAGGTAACTCTGCCGAGTGTCATCCCACAATGATTAACATTAGTTAAAAAATGTGGGATGACACCACCAAATAAAGCAGAAGCAAAGTATCTGCGCATTTCGGGGTCATCCGGCCACCCCGAAATGCGCACCCGCCCGGCACGATAACGTGCGTGGTGCCAATTATTATGCGTAACAGGAGATGATAATGGAACACTTACTAAGTCAAATGCGCCAGCTTCGAGTCCCTGTAATGGCTGCGGCATTTGAGGAACAATGGCAAACCCCAACACGTACGATGAACTGGCCTTCGAAGAGCGCCTCTCATTGTTAGTTGAGCAAGAGCATTTAAGCCGTGAAAATAATCGCACTAGCGACTGCGTAAACAGGCTAATCTACGGTTTCAAGTCAAGCCTGAAGAGCTGCGGTTTCCCGCAGCTAGGGATTTACGAAAAGAACAGATACAGCCGCTCCTTGAAGGGCGACACTTACTGTACCAACAGAATCTGCTCATCACTGGCCCAACGGGTAGCGGTAAAACCTTCTTGGCGTGTGCTCTAGGAGAGCAAGCCTGCCGGCAAAACTACAAGGTTCAGTACCATCGTTTAAGCCACTTACTCGAAACCCTCAAACTGGGTCACGTCGATGGATCTTACTTAAAGGTGTTGGATAAGCCGCAAAAAGTGGGTTTACTTCTACTAGATGATTGGGGCCTAGAGGGCTTCAAAGGTAAGCAGATCACCGATTTACAGGACGTTATCGAAGACCGATACGAACGAAGAAGCACGGTGATCATCAGCCAACTACCGGTCTCGCAATGGTATGACTTAATTGATCATCCAACGGTTGCCGACGCACTACTTGATCGGCTGATCCTTAATGCGCATCGATTGGAGCTTCAGGGTGAATCTCAACGAAAAAACCACTGGCGATGACCGACGAAATCAAGCAAAAAGAAGGTTAGGCAAGGGAAGAAATAGCCTTGCCGGATTATGCCGAAACAGGTGACCGGACTAAACCGGAACAGCCGGCCGGACAGACCGAAATGCGCAGTATCAACTTATCACTTATACCAAGGCCAGTTTTATTTGACCACTATACTACCTGAACCGTTTCTGGGCTAACCCCAAAAAAACTTACATAGAGTTTAATTGGAAGGCCAGTTACGACTTGAAGAAAATGGTTGAAGACTCTTTGCGTTGGCAGAAAAATAACTAAACCAGGCATAGTTAATAAACATCTACAGCGGAGGCTGTGAATAATCCTGTAAATTTGACTTAGTTACACATGCTCGGACAACTGCTCGCCAAAAAAGAATCATAAAGTGGCTTAGAACTGTGCGCCAGCTATGAATTGGCATCGCCCACTTTCAACCATGTTTCCAGTATCTAATGTTTTGCCCTCATTTCCCCTATACTAATCTTTGATTAGAGAATGAGCTAACTAGAGTACGCTATTGTAATACCGCTTAAAAAGGAGGAACAATGTAATCCTTACGCGGATCATGATTTGTAAATCTTTGGCATAAGGCATATTTGCTAATACTTGATCTGGTTGATGGTATCGTTTCTAGGACATTTAGTATATGAGATGGCAGTTTTACGCCAAACTTAATTTCCATAATTTGATTGTCATCTAAAAAAACAGGGGTTTTAGCAACATTACTCAGCCCAAGTAAATTTGTATATGCATTGTAAGTCCTTAAGTTTTTATCAAAAGTAATTCTTATATCACCGTATGGCAGGTAATACGCCTGCCTATCGTATTCGACAATCACTCTAGGCCTATATGCTTCTGATTTTAGTTTTGTAGTAATTAACTTTGCTAATTTATTTTCAAATACTTCAGGGTTATAACAACCAGAACATAAATCTAAAGCATTAATAATTTCAATTTGAGCAGAATCTTTTGAAATAACGGTTCCATTTCTTTTTTTGGTTTCCAACTTAATTATAGAATGGTCATGATTGTAGAGCCTTAATCGGTGCTTTTCTCTTATCAGCACACCATCAATTTTTTCATCTAAATCTTCATCATCTGGCGTCTCAAAATACAAACTAGTGACCGTATATTCTTTGGTTTTTAAATTTGCATGTTCGTCCAATGTCATCAACGAATTTAAAATCGAAGCGACCTTATACATATCGGCATTATTAATAAAATATTTATACTCTTGCCTTTTTACACTTAGCGTACTCATTCAGATCGCTCAACTAAGAATTTATCAATTAAATTATCAGAATAAATAACAGAATAATCATCAATTTTAAGGTTCAATTCTTTGTTATCGGAAGATAAATACAGAAACGGTTTATTATACATTTTCTTCTTGACGTACATTGTTATATCAATTTTATTTTTGTTGAATTTATTTTCGTCAACAAAAGCTCGGGAGCCATCTTTAACAGCAATAGCTAAGTTATTATTATTGAAAACATTACCTCTTACGAATACATTAGAGATTTCACCAACACTAATTCCTTTATCACTTAAATTTGAAAATGTGTTATCTATAGCACGCACCTCTGACCCACTCACGTCCAAACCATCCGTACTTATCGCTCTTTTTGAATCACTATATTTTTCAGAAGAAAAAATGTTATTAATTATTATTGCCTGGCAATAATCCAAATCCACTTGATCCCCAAAATTATCAAAAAACTTTGAGTTAGCAATATATACTTTAGAATATTTTATATTTATTCCATCGTCTGACAAGCTATTCTTGAATATCGAATTGTTAATAGACACGTCAGCATTAACTATTGACATTTGCCCCGTAAATTTCGTGCCGTTAATTATAGACTCAGAACCTCCGCTTAATTCCAAATAATTGATATTAACTTTAGTATTCTCAATTTTTTCGCCCATAACAGCAAATACACCAAACCGATGGTGCTTATCTTTTCTGTCAATAATAACAGGATCTTTCATAGTTCCCTTAATATCAAGCCCGCCTCTCACGAGAAAAGATACATTATCATTAATTAATAGTTTTGTGTTTTTTTGAATGATAACATCAAATCCGTAAGGAGTTACGACATCCTTGTCGACAAAATATTTACCTTCTTGAATTACTATTAACTTGTTTTTATTATTTATTTTATAATTGATATTATTATAATTTAAAGTTTTAAGAGATTCATTTTCCGAAAAAATCGGATACTCTAGTGCACTATTGAAATAAATATTTCTTTTCAATATTTTTTCACCAGTTATAGCGTTAATAAATGACACTTGATCAATATCAATATCAATATCAATATTTATTTCTTCATATATAATTTTTTGATTAAAATCAAGACGAGAAGGATTGATAATAACATCCCTCTCAATGTCATTATCAGCGCCATCGGGCAATCTTAAAATGATAGGATGTAAAAAATCATTAAGTATTCGCAAACTTTCTCCACCATTAATATCTGTGTATTTAGTGATGTATAGTTTATTGTAATTAAGATATTTTTCAGCTTTAGTTATGTTATTTATAAAGTTATTTTTAAACTCCTCAACCTTATATTCAACATGCCTAATTGGCATACTACTGGCTTTGAAAACTCGTATATTATCAGCAACAACTTCGTTAATTAGTGATCTCCACTGGGGTGCTTTTTGTACAATCTTGTTTAGCTCCTGATCTCTTTTCGTTAAAAAGTCCATATCAGTTAATAATAGCTTAAAAATCTCTCTAGTATGATGCTCAATTGCAGTAGTAGTATGCATAAAAAAGCTGCTATTATAATTAGCTATCTCTTGGCTATTTGGCCTAATTGAAACCTCTTCCCTGAATAATAATTTAAAGCGGCCTGTTGCGTGATTAAAGACATATCTAAGATTATCACCTGTGATAGGATGAGGGTCATTGGTGATCGTTAAAAAAGCCATATATTTTGCCATGTAATCAAGGTCAATCATCCTTTTTACTTGATCAACATTCTTAGTTCTTATAGATTTTAGTAACAGGTCCAAGGCACCCGCTGCAACAGAACTATGCTCTGAAATAGAACTTACTTCTTTATTTTCTATATATAGATCTGTGCCGGAGGCGTGGTTACGTTCTTTTTTATCCCAGTCTCCATAGGATGTAAAAATAGTATAGTCTGTGATTCCATACTCTCTTTCGAACCACTCTTTATTATGCTGCTCGACTAGCATATAAGGGGCAATTTCGGCACCATTTATCCTAAGGATAACTGTTCTTCCATACGGCGCCATCAAGCCTAACTTGGATGCGATTTTGTTAATGGCAATCGTAGATATTTCATGATTATCATAGGGACTAATTAAATTATACCGGCGCATTAAATCATAATAACTGCTCTTTTTTTTATGTTTTATTTTTAGAGAAAAAGTACCAGCATTGAGTGGAGACTCAACTGAAGTCGGCAAATTAAATCCAAGTTTTCTTTTGAGTCTATACAAAAAGGGGACTCGAGCAAGCAAAAAGCTAGGATCAGTGCCATGGAATTTGAATTCAACCTTCTCTTTATTGCCATCTACAATAACTTTTGCTTTTCGCCAAGGGTTTATTTCGTCCCTAATAAAACTTTCATTCGTAAACAATTTCATACTGTTTGATATATGCTTAAAATCATCTCCTGATAATAACAAATCAACATAATCTTGAGACGATAGGTTTTTTGGACTCAGAACTCTAATGAAATCGAATTCATTTACCAAACGATCTAAAGAATTAACCACTCCAGGATCGTCGCGGCCGGGAGTGATATCATTGTGGCGAGCAAACATTAACAATGCCACACAAATACTGAAAATTAAAAAAAATATTAATATTTTTTTATTCAAAAAGGAAATCATCCATTATTACCATAAGCAACAAGTGTAATATCATCAACAGAGGCATGAGAATCTAGAGCAGATAATAGCTTATTTTCATCAACACCAACTACTTCATAAATTATTTCAACACTTCCTTTTTTAACCGTTTTATTTTTAAGCTTTAATTTCCTCACATGCTTTTCAATGATCTTAATTATAGATTTATCATCATTATCATTATATTTTATAACCAACAAATAAGGACTAGAAAGCGCTGGTGCTTTTTTCATGATAAACATGATAATCGTTAATAAAACCGTAGTGGTAATGGATACTTTCCAATACGCAACACCGTTTGCAATACCTACGCAAATAGCCCAAAACATAAATACAATATCTAAAGGATCTTTAATTGCTGCTCTAAATCTAACAATAGATAGAGCGCCTACCATGCCTAAAGATAGAACCAAATTACCACTAATGACCATAATTATAGAGGCAGTAACCAAAGCAGCCAATACTAATGCAACACCAAAACTGTGTTGGTAAAGCACTCCTTGATACGTATTTTTATACGTCCACAATATAATTAAAGCACAACCTAATGTTACAAAAAGCCCAATAAATACATCACTGAAATTCAAATTAGACCCTGCGCTGAGATTAAGCACGCTGGCATCAATAATATCTTTAAAGTTAAACGTTGTTTGTTCCAATTTAATATCCTGTTATTTTTGAAATGATATTTATAAGCAAATTATTTTCTATTATTGAAAAATTCACTAAGTTAAAACCTAATCCGCATATTACTTAAAAATGCAGCAATTTTCTGTGATAAAAATTTTTACGATGGAAAGTAGCTATATCGAGGAATATGCTTACAGGTATAGCAGTTAACAATTGTCCATTCTCAATATCCTAGATAAAAATTATTCCATTAATTTGTTGCATTAACGCTCAATTCAATTTAGCAACATAGATGTTCTGAATCAGCTAGCCAAAAAATAGCACGCGCTTTAGCCAACCGTATATATAAAATATGGCCAATGTATTCAAAAAAACGCCATACGTAAATGTTACCACGATAGCCGTAAATAATAATTTCAACCGTCTTGCAACAGGGCCAGATCTTTCAGAAACACCTGCTTTAGCCACCGCGATGACATCGGGCTACTCTAGTTGTTACGGTCGAATATATATAACTCAACCTGTTTCGGGATTAGGGATTAGGGATTAGGGATTAGGGATTAGGGATTAGGGATTTTACAGACGTGTGATTTTCGTAGGTATACAGCCTGTTTAAACCTTACCACAACCGGCCAGGTGAATCACCGTCCCATAAATATAATCCCCATTATTAACGCCAATTAAAGGTAGGAGGCTTCTCGGTTATGCCGTTGTCGAGCTGAAACCCCACCATTTGCTGCATTTAGACGAACGTTATTATAGGCCCATTGGCACTATGTGGTCAATAATTGTGCATATTCAATGCCTTAAAACAGATTGAGAGACAACCATTCCTGCTGGGCCGTTCGATCAAATCGTTCAATATAAGCATTTAGCGTAGGCTTTCCTAGCTGAATAAAGAGCAAAGTTATCTGCTCTTTCGACGCCCAATCAACGAGTTCAGGGTGATAAAAATCTGGCCCATTATCACACCCAAGAGCCCACAGCTTGCCGCGCCATTCGATATCTTATTTCAATGAAATTATAACGCGCTGGGTTGGCAATGATATGTCCACATCAACAGCCAGACTCTCGCGGTTAAAATCATCGATCACATTAAATGCACGAATCGAACGGCCATCTTTGAGAAAGTCACTCATGAAGCCCATTGTAACCCCCGTTATTTTCAGAGCTTTATAGGTCAATATATGAAAATAAGAATGCACACCTACTTTCAATGATTCAACTTTCAAGCCTGAGCCACCTGCTCCCTATACACC
>Ga0209815_1002660_pt1 | contig 10696 bp, 10 predicted proteins | sample CoawatmetaG00DNA_FD_187507 | JGI IMG/M metagenome (GOLD analysis project Ga0209815, IMG submission 187507) | Marine microbial communities from the West Antarctic Peninsula - Coastal water metaG002-DNA (SPAdes) (version 2) | ecosystem: Environmental > Aquatic > Marine > Coastal ...
TTGCACCTTTTAATACCCGTAGTGGGTATGGTGACCATGCTCGTTCAATTTATTATTCTATTATGGATAGAGATGACTTAGATATTAAATGTATTGATGTTAAGTGGGGTGCAACACCTAGAAATCACTTACGACCTGAAGTAAAAAGACATCAAAAGTTATTAAGTAGTTTTATAGCACATGACCAAATAAAAAGTCAACCTGATGTTCTTATTGATATTAGAATACCTAATGAGTTTGCACAAGGTGCTAAAGTAAATATTGGTATAACTGCTGGTGTAGAAACTGATGTTGTTTCTCCTGAGTTTTTACATGGCATGAATAAGATGAATCTTAATATCGTACCATCTAAATTTACTGCTAATACATTTAGTAAAACTACTTACGATAAAATGGAAGACCGACCAAATGGTCAAAAAGAAAAAGTAGGTGAGATAAAAAACGAAAAACCAATTGAAGTTTTGTTCGAGGGTGTAGATACTGATGTATATTGCCCAAAACAAAAACATGAGTTGGAGAAGGGTTTATATAATGACTTAGATAAACTTATCAAAGAAGAGTTTGCTTATCTTCATGTTGGACAATGGGGACAACAAGGTTTTGGAGAAGATAGAAAAAACATTGGAGTTTTAATTAAATCTTTCCTAAAGGCTTTCTCTAATATACCCAACCCACCAGCACTTGTTCTTAAAACTAATGGTGCTAACTTTAGTGTTCTTGACAAGGATAATATAAAGAAACAAATCCAACAAGTTAAAGATATGTTCAAGGGTGTTGATTTGCCAAATATTTATTTAATACACGGCGACTTAACAATTGAAGAAATGTCAACTCTTTACAACCACCCAAAGATTGCTGCTTTTATTACTTGTACTCATGGAGAGGGTTTTGGACGACCAATGTTAGAAGCTACTTGTTGTGATTTACCTGTAATTGCTAGTAAGTGGAGTGGTCATCTTGATTTTCTTACAGATACTGAGTCTATGTTGATTGATGGTTTTTTAAAACCAGTTCCTAAGAGTACTATATGGAAACCTATTATTGTAGAACCATCCAAATGGTTTGATGTAAATGAAGCCGATGTGGTTAGAAAGATTAGAACTTTTCGCAAGAAAAGAAAACTAATACAAAAGAAAGCTACTCGTTTGGGTAAGAAGAACAGAAGAGAGTTTTCACTTAAAGCTATGGCAACACATTTTAATGGTATATTAGATAATGCTTTACAATCAATCCCACAACCTGTTAGTTTAAAATTACCTAAACTTAAAAAAGTAGGTGGTAGAAGTTCAAAACCAGCTACAATAAAATTACCTAAACTTAAAAAGGTAACGTAATGGATGATATGATATTAAAGGTTAAATGCCCAAATGACACGAAACAATGTACTGTTGTTGGTGGGGAGATAATGGAATCAATGGTTCTATTGGGTGATGAAGAACAAAACATGCAGTGCTTGGCTTGTGGTTATGCTTCTAATAAAACTATGAAAACTCATATCAAACCATTTCCTGAAGATTTTAAGGAAGTGTGTGTTGAGACGACTAGGGGTAGATATTGGGCACCATCCGTATTCACAACAGAAAACTATATGGTTGTTCCAGTAGTTGATGGTGAGTTAAAATGGAGAGTTTATGCTCAAGTAGATCCTGAAACAGAGGTTTTAGTGCCTACATTTTCAGATGCTTTTAAAATGGTAGAAAAATTGGAGAATTATCTTGACAAGCAGATACAACAACAAGAGGATAATTAAGTCTTTTCAAACCGTAGGTATGGGTAGATTATTACCTGGTATGATAATTACATTTAATTATTCAGAAAAAAGTGTTAAAGATCCTAGACCTATTCTACTTTATCTAAGCACAGATAAAATAAATAAAAACTTAGAAGGGTTAAATCTAAACTACTTAGGCACTAGCAAGTTAAAAAAACTATTTAAGGTTGCTGATTTTAGAAAAACAGAAACAGATGAGATAGAAAACTTAATTGGTTTGACAGAATCATATTATAGATTACAGATTGCTAATCCAAAGAAACGGTCTTCTATGACACCAAAAAGATTTTATGGTGATATTATATCATCCGATAGATATTTTAAACAGGCATACCGATCGTATAAACTAAAAAAATTAACATCATTAAAAGTTACACAGATAAATACTCAATTTATCACTTGACTTTATCAACATTTTATAGTAAATTATATCAATGAAAATTAGCTATTCTATACTAACTCACAACGAAACAGATACTCTTGAAAAGCTACTAAAGTTTTTAGTAAAGTATAAACAACCACAGGATGAGATAGTTATCCTTGATGATTATTCGGACAATGAAAAAACAAAAGCTATCTTAGATTTCTATGTATCTACTGAAAACATAGTATTTGAACAAAGAAATCTTTTAGGTGACTTTGCTTCACAAAAAAACTATCTAAAGAATATGTGTAGTGGTGACTATAGTTTTAACTTAGATGCCGATGAGATGATTTCACATTGGTTTATGGCAGACATCCATCAATTACTTGAGGCTAATAAAGTTGATTTAGTTTTCTTACCAAGAGTAAATACCGTAAAGGGAATAACAGAACAACATTGTAGGGCATATGGTTACAAAATAAACGAAAGGGGTTGGATAAACTATCCTGATTGGCAAGGTCGTATCTTTCGTAATCGACCAAACATTCGTTGGGAAAAACCAGTTCACGAACAACTAGTTGGTTTCCAAACTTATGCTCATTTACCAACAGAACATAAATATTCTATTATTCATCCAAAAACAATAGAAAGACAAGTAGAACAAAATAAATTTTATAATGAAGATATAAGTGGGATACAAAGATGAAAGTAATAGTAATGGGTGGTGCTGGATTTGTGGGTACTAACTTAATAAAAAGATTATTAAAAGATGGATATGAAGTATCATCAGTAGATAACTATTCTACCGGATTTAAGGAAAATCATCAAGAAGGTTGTACATATCATGAACATGATTTATCGAGTAAACATACACTTGGGATATACGTAGACCACGCTACTTATCCATCTTGGAGAGATAATGAATATGATTTGATATTTAATGTAGCTGCTTTAGCTAGAATACAACCATCATTAGGAGATCCAGTTAAGGCTATACGTAATAACTTCAATAGTGCTTTGCACGTATTGGAATGGGCTAGGAAAACTGATACACCCGTAGTTTTTTCTGGTTCAAGTACAGTTCATCACGGTTTATGGGGTAGTCCATATGCTTGGTCTAAATATGCGGGTGAGCAATTATGTGAATTATATAATAAAGTTTATAACTTACCAACTGCTATATGTAGATTTTACAATGTATATGGAGAGCATCAATTAGAAAAAGGAGCATATGCTACTGTGATTGGTATTTTTCAAAAACAATTCCGTGAGGGTAAATCATTAACTGTTACTGGTGACGGTGAACAAAGACGAGATTTTACACATATAGATGATATTACTGATGGGTTAGTTAGATGTGGTTTAACTTTATTAACTGATAGTAAAGTAGCTAGTGGTCAGGCTTATGAATTAGGTAGAGGTTTGAACTTTTCTATTAATGAAATAGCAGATATGTTTGGTGAAGATTATCCAAGAGAATACATCTCTGCTAGAAAAGGTGAGTATCCATTTACATTAGCTGATTACACAAAGGCAAAAGAAGAACTTGGGTATTCCCCAATTAAAAATATTAGAGGTTACATTGAAGAGAGTCTATCGAGATGAAGATTGCAGAAGTTTGGGATTATACATCGAATGTGGAATCGTTTTATCTTGATGGCGAAGTAGCTAAAAAATTTAAAACAAATAAACCGTACATGCATAATCATTCAATATCACCTAATTGTTTTTTACATGGACCTATTTATCCTTGGGTTTTTGGTGATGGTTCGTACTTTATAAACTTAGAAGAGTATGGCGGTGTTCCCCCATATGATTCCGATGTGGATATGGTTCTTTATGCTAATGAGAGAGTTGGTCTTATGACCGAGTATTACCAAAAATATTCTGTTGATAGTATCCGTAAACAATTTCCAAATGCTGTAATTATAGGATTAGTTAAAGAGATAGGAGTTAATTTTAATTCAGGTCCTATTAAATTAGGACCTAATGAAGCACCAAGACGAGCAGTTAGACCCGAAAGACCTAAAAATAGAATTAGGTTATTTGATGAATGTGATTTTGTACTGATGCCATCAATTTCAGATGGGTTTTGTTCTAAAGTGGATTATATTACCAAATTACAGAGTGATATAAATAAAAAAATAACTTTTATACCAGGTCCTACAAATACAAATTACATATTTGACAACTATTATAGTGAAGAAAAATTAAATTCTATATTTGCTTACGCACCAAGTCAACATCATAGAAGAGGTGATACTTTAAAATTTGCTCAATATATTGGTAAAAAATATAATTTGCCAGTTCATCATAAGCCATTATATAATGATAGACCTTTTGATTATTTGTCAAGTCATGATTTTGTTAGTCTTTGGAGTCCACATTTATATCATTTTAATTTAGATAATACAAAAACACAACCAGGACAACAATGTAAACTAGTAGCATCTGCTGGTTCAATAAATATTGGCGGTGTAAATGATTCACATCAATTTTTATATCCTGAGACAGCAACTTGTAATCTTAATAAACTTGAAGATGTTTTTGTAAAATATCATGAAGATGAAAATGCTAGGTTTGAAGCTGTTCGTTATGCTTGGGAAAGGGTAAATGAACTTAGTGGGTTCGATAACGTTAAACGGTTATTTAAAGAAGAATTTTTATCATGATTAATGGTGTGATGATAACGGAACCAGATGTATTCACCGATTATAGAGGTGATTATTGGACTACTTGGAAAGAGGAAGATTATGATTTAGATTTCAACCACGACAAAGTATCTACTTCAGGTCATGGCGTGTTACGAGGTATACATGGTGATAATAAATCTTGGAAACTAGTTACGTGCCTACAGGGTTCAATTTATTTTGTGGTTGTAGATAACAGACCAACCTCAGATACGTATGGGTTATGGGAATCTATAATTTTAGATGACAAAAAAAGAAAGCGAGTATTATTACCACCTGGAGTGGGAAATGGATTTTATGTTTTAAGTGATCAATGTGTATTTCAATACAAATGGTCTTACGAGGGGGAGTATCCTGATGTTCAAGAACAATTTTCAATTAAATGGAACGATCCTATAATTGATATTGATTGGCCAAGCGATAATCCAATTCTTTCCAAAAGAGATAAATAAAACTATTGACTTTTTAAATTATTTTACTTAAATTATACAAACAATTTTACACATTAAGGAGTTATATATGCCAGCCGATAGCAGATCAAAAACTACAATAATAAAATTAAGAAAACATAAGAGAACAGGTGAAAAAACTTGTCTTGTTACTGCTTACGATTACCCACAGGCATTAATTGCTGATAAAGCGGGTGTTGATGCAATACTTGTTGGAGATTCATGTGGAATGACAACACATGGATACAAGACAACTATACCCGTTACGATGGATGAGATGATTAATCATTGTGAATCTGTCTCAAGAGGAGCTAAAGATGCTTTTTTAATAGGTGATATGCCGTATATGTCATACCAACCATCAAATCAAATAGCAATAGAAAATGCTGGTAGATTTATAGTATCTGGAATGGATTGTGTTAAAGTTGAAGGTGCTATGATTGATAGGGTTGAGGCAATATCTAATTCTGGTATAATGGTAATGAGTCACTTGGGATTAACACCACACACTCGTGCTAAACTTGGTGGGTATAAAGTTCAAGGTAAAACTGCAAAGAGTGCTGAGGTAGTATTAGATCAAGCGCTTAGATTACAAGATGCTGGTTGTTCATTTTTATTACTAGAAGCTATGCCAACTGAACCTGCAGGCATGATTGCTGAAAAGTTAGATATACCTGTTTATGGCATTGGTGGTGGAGATAGGGTAGATGGTCAATTAGTTATAATGCATGATTTAGTTGGATTATTTTGGGAATTTAAATCTAAGTTTGTAAAAAGATATTGTGAAGCCGGTCAAATGATGCAATCAGCACTCGAAGAGTATAAGTCTGAAGTTAAGGGTGGTCAGTTTCCAGCACAAGAAAACTTCTATGAAATTAAAGAAGAAGAACTTGAAAAGCTACTTGGGGATTCATCTTGGAAGTATGAAAAAGATAGAGTTGAAGATTTGCCAAGTAACCATAGTGTAACGCCAAGAACAACAAAGAGGGACTAAATGAAAGTAGCAGATTATATAATAAATTATTTAGCAGATTACGGTATCGAAGATGTATTTCTTGTATATGGAGCAGCTAATGGTGACCTAGTAGATGCCTTTACGAGAAATGATAAGATAAGGTATATAGCAACAATGCACGAACAAGGTGGTGGTTTTGCTGCTGAAGGTCACGCTAAAATATCTGGTAAGATTGGGGTGGCTATGGCAACAAGTGGTCCAGGAGGAATGAATTTTGTAACATCAATAGGTAATTGTTTTTATGATTCAGTACCATGTCTATTTATCACCGGTCAAATAAAATCTCAATTTATGAGACCCGATAAGAGTATTAGACAAATTGGATTTCAAGAAACTGATATAGTTAGTGTAGTTGAACCTATGGTGAAATATGCTAAAACTATTACTGATCCATTGGATGTTAAATATCAATTGGAAAAGGCACTTCATCTAGCAACAGAAGGTAGACCTGGACCAGTTTTATTAGATATACCACTTGATATACAACAACAAAATGTAGATGAAAAAGATTTACTTGGGTATGATGTTAGTTTAAAAAATACATACGACCTAGATGTAATTAATAAGCAAATAGATACTTACATTGATGATTTAAAAAATAGTAAAAGACCTTGTTTGATGATTGGTGGTGGTGTTAGATTAAGTGGTGCTGTTGATGAGTTACTAGAACTTGGTAGGCAATTAAAAATACCCATGTTCCCAACTTGGAATGCACTTGATATAGTATGTTCTGATTATGAATATTACGGTGGTAGGATTGGGACATATGGAGGAGCTGGTAGAAACTTTGGTATACAAAATTCAGATTTGTTATTAGCAATAGGGAGTAGAATATCGGGTAGAATAACCGGCGGTAACGTCAATACCTTTGCACGTGAGGCTAAAAAATATATGGTCGATGTTGATAAGCCAGGTTTACAAAAAAAACTACAACAAGTTCCATTTGACGAATGTATTTATTCTGATGCTAAACTTTTTATTAATTTACTTATAGAAAGATTAAAGCATGAGGATTTACCAAGTTTTGATGGTTGGGTTGATAAAGTTATGGATTGGAAAATAAAATATGATCCGGTAGTCGATACTATGTTTAAATCAAGAAAATATCCACATCCATATGCTTTTATAAGAATTTTATCGGAAGAGATGAAAAGTAATGATATATTTGTTGCTGATTGTGGTGGTAATATAGTGGTGTCTAATCATGCCTTTGAAACAAAAACTGGTCAGAGGTACTTTACAAATAATGGAAACTCACCTATGGGATTTTCATTTGCTGGTGCTATTGGAGCAAGTATAGCTGCTGATGATTTACAAGATGTGGTATGTGTTATAGGTGATGGTGGTTTCAATATGAATATTCAAGAGTTACAAACCATAGTTAATTATAATATTCCTGTTAAAACCATTATATTAAATAATCACATTTATGGCATAACTAAAGCATTTCAAGAAACCAATTTTGATGGTCGAGCTGAAGCTTGTGGACCTATTGGGTATAATCCACCTAATTTTAAAGATATAGTTGAAGCTTACAAAATACCAACGATGGTTGTAGATGATGGCATGGATTATGATAAAGTAAGGGCACAGATAAAAGAATTTTTAAATCATAAAGGTCCTATTGTTATGGATTTTAATTGTCATGAATATCATACCTATGATCCTAAAATTGTTGGGTGGAAAACGCCTATTGAAGATATGTACCCATACTTATCAGAAGATGAATTTAATGAGAATATGTATATAGAACCAATTGGACAAGAAAGAGTTTATCCTAAACTAATTGAGAATAAATTATGGGATTAATAAACTTAATTTACATTAAAAATAAAAGCAAGGAGTATTAAATGTTTTATAAGGATAAAAAAGTAGTAGTAACAGGTGGAACAGGATTTGTAGGGACAAATTTTTTACTTGAGTTGTTGGAACGAGGTGCTGATGTTACAACACATACTCATAATAGACCAATGGCAATACAAGATGATAGGATAAATATTGTTAAAGATATTGATTTATTTAAATTTGATGATTGTATGAAACTCTTAGAAGGTGCAGATTATGTTATTAATTGTGGAGGACCAATCACACATCCAGGAATGGTTAGAACCAATGTTCAAGTATTAGTACATAACATCCACGGCACTGCTAATGTTTTAGAAGCAGCTGCAAAATGTAAACTAAAAGGATATTTGGATATAAATAGCTCAACTGGTTATCCAGATAGGCGATATCCGGTTACAGAAGATGAGTATTGGGATGAGCAACCACATGAATCATATTTTGGTTATGGGTGGATGAGAAGATATAGAGAAAAATTAATGGAATTCGTCACAGGATTTTCAGATTTAAAAATAGCATTATCTCGTGGAACTGCAATGTATGGACCTTATGATAACTATAATATTAAAACTTGTCATGTTGTTCCAGCACTTATTAATAGGGTATTGAGTGGTGAAGATCCATTTGTAGTTTGGGGAACTTCAGAAGTAGTAAGAGATTTTTTATATGTTAGAGATGTTGTTGATGGGGCATTATTAGTTTTAGAAAAAGGCAAATCAATGCGACCATATAATGTTGGTGCCGGAACTGCTGTAACGGTTGGTGATATTGTAAATGCGGTTTTAAAAGCTACTGGCAAAAATCCAAAAGTTGTATACGATGAAACTAAACCAACAACAATACCATTTAGAATGGTTAGTACTGAAAGGATAGAAAAAGAACTTGGATTCAAACCTAAATATACTTTTGAAGAGGGGATTGAAAAAACAGTAGAATGGTATTTAAAACATCATAATAAAACCAATGGGAAATAAGACGAATGAAAATACAGAATAAAAAAGTTTTAGTTACTGGTGCCAATGGTATGGTAGCATATCAACTAATTAGATTGCTCAAAGATAAAAATTGTAATTTAACATTAACAGATATTCATGAAAAACCAAAGGTTTTTAAAGATGAAAAATATATTGCAGGTGATTTACGAAGTCGTGATTTTGCACAATCGATATGTAAAAATCAAGATATAGTTTTTAGTTTGGTTGGACTTAAAGCTTCTCCCGATCAAGTTTTAAAAAAACCAGCAAGTCATAGTGTAACTATGAATCAATTTAATTCAAACATTATAGAATCAGCTTTTAAAAATGAAGTAGAATGGTTTTTATATACAAGTTCTATAGGGGTTTATGAACCAGCTTCTGTATTTTTGGAAGACGATCTTTGGAACGGATTTCCATCTAAACTTGATTGGTATGGTGGTTGGGCTAAAAGAATGGGGGAACTTAACGTTGAAGCTTCTATGATAGAATATGGTAAAAAGAATTGTTCAATTGTTCGACCTGCAAATATTTATGGAAAATGGGACACCTTCAGTAATACAGGTACCGTTATTAGCTCTTTGATAAAAAAGGGGTATCAAGATGATATATTAAATGTTTGGGGCGATGGGACACCAATCAGAGATTTTATCTATTCAAAAGATGTTGCTAGGGGAATGTTACATATGGTAGAGAATGAAGTTACCAAACCAGTTAATCTTGGAAGTGGCGATGGAGTTACAATTAGAGAAATATCAGAAATAATTTCCGAGTACTTTCATAAAGATATATCTTGGGATATTGAAAAACCTATGGGTGATGTCAAAAGAATAATGAGTGTGGAGAGAGCAGAGAGTTATGGATTCAAACCACAAGTTAGTTTGAAAGATGGATTAGTAAGAACAATAAAATGGTATCAAGAAAACATATAATGGATTTATCATTACCATTGATGGCAAATAATATTGATAGAACTGATATAGATTGCCTAATTGATTTTTTAAAACAAGATTCTATACCTAGATTAACTAATGGACCTAAAGTTGTTGAATTTGAAGAGAAATGGTCTAAGTGGTTAGGAGTTAAACATAGTGTATTCGTTAATTCTGGCACGGCTGCTAATGAATTATCTATGTTAGCTTTAACTCATTTATATCCAGATGGTGGTGAGATAATAGTTCCACCACTAACTTGGATTTCGGATATAAACTCAGTTTTGTTTGCTAATTTTGAACCAGTTTTTGTTGATATAAATAAAAACAACTTGTCATTTGATTTGGATAAATTAGAAAATAATATTACTGATAAAACAAGAGCTATATTTGTAACTCATGTATTGGGTATAAACGCTCTATCAAATAGATTATTAAAAATATGTGAAGAGCAAGATATTAAATTAATAGAGGATGTATGTGAATCTCACGGTGCTGAGTTTAATAACGCTAAACTAGGTTCAATTGGTTTTGCTAGTAATTTTAGTTTTTACTTTGCTCACCATATGAGCACAATAGAAGGTGGTATGATATCAACAAATGATAATCATTTTTATCAATTATGTAGAGCATTAAGGTCACATGGTATGACAAGAGAA
>Ga0209815_1002661_pt1 | contig 10695 bp, 10 predicted proteins | sample CoawatmetaG00DNA_FD_187507 | JGI IMG/M metagenome (GOLD analysis project Ga0209815, IMG submission 187507) | Marine microbial communities from the West Antarctic Peninsula - Coastal water metaG002-DNA (SPAdes) (version 2) | ecosystem: Environmental > Aquatic > Marine > Coastal ...
GAATAACACCAGTATGTGATGCATCGCCATTACGAATAGGTGAGTTTATAGCACGGATACTACCCGCACCAACCCCAATTCCTGCTTTCTGAGAGACATATTTAACAATAGCACTAGATGTCGCATTGATACTATCCAAACTATCATCTGTTTCAATTAACACACAACTACTGAATTGTCTCTGTGGTGTACGAACACCAGCCATAACAGGCGTTGGTAATGAGATATCAAATGTACTGATAGCATCATAATAATCCTTAACCCATTTCAATCTTTCTTCTTTTGGATAATCACTGAATAATGTTGCCGCAATTAGCATATATGCCATTTGTGGTGTTTCATAAATTTTATTTGTAACTCTATTTTGTACTAAGTACTTACCACGAAACTGTTCCATTCCAACATAAGTGATGTCGAAATCTCTCTCATGTTTGATAAATCCATTAATCTTTTCCCATTCTTCTACAGAATAATCTTTCAGTAATGCTTTATCATAGAATCCAGATTTAACATTTCGTTCAACCTGTTCAAATATATGACACGGGTCAAAGTCATTGTATACTTCTTTTCTAATATGATAATTGATAAGATTACCCGCTACCCATTGGTAGTTCGGCGTATCTACTGATATTAATTCAGCCGCGGCTTTAATTAATGTTTCTTGAATCTCGCTACTTGTGATGCCATTGTAAAATTGAATATGTGACTTTAGTTCAAGTTCACTCGCTGATACGCCATTTACCCCATGACATGCCGCAAAGACTACTTTATGCATTTTCTCTAAATCAAGATTCTCTTTTTCTCCGTCTCTTTTAACTACTTGTATGTTGTCCATATTCATTTCCTAATATGTGTTAATTTCTGAATCTTCCATGCCTGCTACTCTTAACTTAATAATGTTTGACAGTTGGAAATGTTTTATTTCAAAACCCTTTGTTATTCCTAGGTATTGATTTCTTACAAGTGCTACTTCATTTATTAGTTCGCCAACCCCAACAATTTCATCTTCGCCATCTGCATACTTTTCTGCATCTCTGCTACTTAAAACTTTGTTATAATTTTCTAAGTATTTTCTCAAGTATTCACTTCGCTTCTTGCGTAACTGAATGTTTAGGTGTTCTAAAATTGCTTCTATCTCTTGTAATTGGCCGAATCGTAATTCAACATACGCAGGTAGATATGTTGCATTCTTTTCAATATTTCCTTGAATCTTTACTTCTTTTTTAGCATCCAAGATTTCTTTTTCAAAATATTGAATACAGTTTGGGATTTCACTCCAGTCTTTCGTAACTTTGCTATACCAATTCATTATTCCCAGTCTTCTTCATCATCGTTATCATCATCATCTTCAAAGTACACATCTAGTGCGGCCTGTAAAGTATTATCGCCATCGATTAATATTTCAATATCATCGGGACTCATTCCAGAATCATCTAACATCTTAATAAAAACTTCCCCTGCCTCTAAACGGTCTTTCGCAGGAATATAAGTTATTAGATTTTCCCATAGTTCATAAAGTTGTTCTGATTCCATTCCACACCCTCTCCGTAGTGTTGTATTTTAATAGTCGTACTCTTATCTACCTGACAAGAGTACTGTATTTATATATTCCGACTTAAACTTCTTCGGACAAATCATCAGATTGTTGAACTAATTCATGCTTTTCAGCATCGATACTTTCATCGTTCCATTCAGTCATAACAACATCAAGTTTTTCATCTGACCAATTCTTACGGAATTCAATCATTTCATCTCCTGATTTTGTTACGTATTTTAATCTGTTACCTTGCTTGACTAGAAGACCTTTTGCTTCAAAGAATTCAACTAATCCAGAGTACGGTGACATTCCAGTTTCATATGGAATCTCAACTTGAACAGACTCGAATGGTTTTGAGTATCGTGTCTTCATCACTTTACACGCGGCTCTGATGCCATGTACTTGTGATGTTTTATTTCCATCTGCATCTACTTTTAATTTCAACTTTCGCATTGCTACTACAATTGAACTTGCATAGATAAAGCCCTGTCCACCTGATATCTTATCATCTGGGTCGAACATATCTTGTGATGCGTATGTGTGGTTTGTTGCAACTAAACCTACGTTATAGTCGCCGAACATATTTACACTGTTACGTACTAATGACGCTAGTGCTTTTGGTTTACGTCCCATGTCACCTTTCATATCACCTCGATTGAACTGGTCAACGTCAGTAGGTGTCATCATCATTCCCAAACTATCAATTACAAATAAAACCTTTGGTCGATCGGCGTCTGCCTTTTCGGAGTGGTCTTCTCTGTAACCTTTCATAAAGTCTGAAATGATTTTAGCAACATCGTCAATCATTGCTACGTTTAATTTTAATAGTTTTTCTGGTGTAGTATCAACTTGTAACGCATGTAACCATGATTCGTCTAGTGCGTTTTCACTATCGATTAGTACTACGAAAATTCCTTGGTCTTGTGCGTGTTTTACGATATTGCCAGCCGCAACGTATGATTTTCCTGCTCCACTTTCACCAGCAAATACTGTTACTTTGCCTAATGGAACGCCTTTATAGAAGTCATTAGAAATTAATTTGTTTAGACAATAATTTCCCGTTGATACCCAAGTATCTGGGTCTCTGAAACCAACACTCATACCAGGTACAGATTTGGTTATAGATTTGCGAAATTTACTCGCATCAAATGCCCTTGCCATATAATTCTCCTTATGTTTGATAAGAGAGTGTGGAATATTTCCCACACTCTCTGCTGATTTACTTAGTCTGTCTTACGACTACGAATCATTGCTAAGATGTCTGCCGCGTCTGTCTTTGGTGCTTCAGCAGGTGCTGTTTCTACCGCAGTTAGAGTTGGTGCTGTTGCTGTTGCTACTGCAACCACTTCTTCTTTTACTTCTTCTACTTTTGGAGCAGTAGGAGTATTAGTAGTAGTTGGTGCAGAAGTTCCTGCAGGAACATCTAATCCATAAGGTTTATAGTGCTGACCCCAACGAGCAGGATCATATAGTTCACCGTCAACTGATGCTTCGAACATTTCTGTGATAATTTTCATATCATCTGAAGTTGGACGTTTTGGCATATAGTCATTCAAGTCAAAAAGACCATGAGTTTCAATTGCCGCACGTTCGTCTTCATTCAGTGAACGTTCTTTACGAGACCAACTTGAAGTTGAGTAATCTGCGTATTGACCTTTTTGCGTCTTAGTAAGACGGAAATCAGTACCCGCTTCATAATCAGTTGGCATGTTATCCATATCTGGGTCCATTAGAGCCGCCTTCAATAACTTGAAGATTTGTGGTCCAATGATAAACCTGCGAATTGGATTTTCTGGTGTTTCACCACCGATTGGATCAGTAGAAAGCAATCCTTGGAAGACGTAAGAACGTTTCTTCCAATATGTACGACCCATATCTTCCATCGCTGGGTCTTTAAACCAAGGACGAATTTCTGCGTGAATCGGACATGGTTCACCCCACATTTCAACACAAGGAACCTGAACGATTACTCGTTTTGATTCATCGCCGCCTTTAACACCTGGGAAAGGTAACTTAATGACTTGGCGTTCGCGCCAAAAGAAAGTGTTAGATTGGTCTGAGTCTGGAAGGAAACGCAATACTGCTGTATTGTCATTGTCCATATTCCAGAAAGGGTAAACTGCATCTGAACCTCTGTTTGATTGAGATTTTTCTGATGCTTTGTTATCTTGTGCAAGTAGTTTTGCACGTATTTCTGCTAGTGTAGCCATAGTATTCTCCTATATTAGCCTTTATTAGTTTGTTATATTATTATTAGTTTTTTTATTAGCCTAAATGTATCACATAAGTTCTAAGCATGATACTATTATACTTATCTTTTCCTTCAAAGTCAAGCGTTAAATACGTCTTTTTGAAAGTTTTTTTAACCCCAAATGTAGCGGTTAAATGCCCAATAAAAAAGAAGAGTTTTAACACTCTTCTTTATTATAGCACAATTGTAGGGCGTTTGTCAACTACATAATGACATAAATTTTTATTTTACCAATCTACTTTTCCCTGTGGTTTTCCGTGATATCCTTGTGACCAATCTTGTCCTACTCTAGAACCTCCTACATGGTCTCCATCCATAGTTTGCAAATGAACAAACTTGATATGTGTTCCTTCGAACTCAGCACCCCAACCATGGGCTACGCCATTTGGTGTAAACGATTCATCACTTGGCCAGTCACCATATAATACAACTGTATCACCATTATGCACTTTTGCATGTGAAATTCTTTTATCAAATTTACCTGCCATGTCTAATACTGTGCTAACTTTTTCTTGGTCTGACATATCACTGGCGTCATCCGCTCCATTTGCCACAACTTTTTGAAGTTCTGCCGGAAGGTCTGACGCGGCATCTATTTGAGAATTACTCATGCCTGCATCTTGCATAGTAGATACAACAGATTGAGATGATGATGTATCAACATCACTACCACCTGCACCAATACCTGCACCAATTGCCGCTATTAGTCCTAAACCAATTATCATCTTTCCAAGTTTGCCTTCTTCTAGTGCTAATAGTTCTTCGATAAGCATATCTCTTCGGACATTTTCATTAATTCCAGGAACATTAAATTTTGAGAATGCTTCTTCAAGCATTTCAGATATTCTTATATCTGCTGATTTTGGTTCAATTTTTTCGATAGTTGCTTTAGACATTTTCAATAAATGACCCGCAACTTTAATTTCTTCTTTGTCAACTCCTGCTGGATTAGCACGAATGTCGTTAGCAATATCAGTCAAGAAGAATGAAATTTCTGCCGCTAAGTCATGACCTTTCTTTTTTTGCTTCTTGTCAAGTAAAGTATCAACTACAACTCTATCTGATAAATCGTCAAATGTCATAGCAATCATATCAACTTTACGTTGTGATGCTTCTTCTGGTGTACGAGGTTCAGCATATTGCTTTTTGATTTGGCTGTAATCATACTCAGGATCTCTAGAGTCACCGAATGAAATTGTATTAACTTTTTCACCAGTTTTCTTTACTGTTGCAGACATTATTTCTTTAACTCTGTCTACTTGATTGTCTCTACGATTAATAGTTTCTTCTTCATTTACTTTATGTACTAATGGAATAATATCTTTTAATGATTCTTCGAATGTAGATTTTGTAAACTTCTTTACATATGAATTGATAGTATCTTCTGTGATTTCTGAAGGAGATTCTGATTCTTCTTTAAGAGCAATGCCTTCTACAAAACTAGCGTAGCCTCTTGCACCTTGAATTCGTTTGATACTCTCTTTGATTGCATTCATACTGCGTTTAACATTAGATACAACAGAACGATTAGATTCGTTTACTAATTTCTGCTTGTTAACCACGTTCATAAATTCTTTTAATTTTGCTAAGTTACTTGATAACTCTACAATAGACTCACCTACAACATCAGATGGAACACCACCAGTTGATACGTGTCTTGCCATTGCTCTAGCGCCATTTAAATGTTTAAACGGATACTTAAATCTTTCACCATCTGCGTTTTCAACGAATAGAGAAGAAATGTTACGTGATCTTGCTCCTCGTTGTTCTTCATTTACTGCTTTTTGGTGCTTAACAATCAATCTTACATTTTCTAATGTTTGACGACTTGTTTTTGAAGAGCCCGACAATGGGCCCATGCCTTCATTGACGTTATCTGTCATGGTTTGCTCCTTATTTTGTTCAATCTTGTATGTGTAATTTTTAGGTTCGATGTGTTTTCCGAATGAACGAATATCGAAGTCTAGCATGTTAGTACGTGCCATAGTTTTTAGTTGTTTCATCATATTATTGATATCTGGGTTATCGATATCGATGTCTTCTCCAATATGAAATTTTAATTCTCGTGTAGAATCATCAATATGAACCATCATATTTGGTTCTTTGACGTAGAAATATCTAGCATTGTCTGGCGTTGCCACACTCTTGCCCTCAGTAGCATCGAACATCTTCATTTGAAGACCACTACCTTGCATTAATTTCATTACTTTCGTTGCGATGTTATCTAAGTTTATAGCCATAATTTAACGTTTTCCTTTTGTAGTATTTATCAAAATATGATAGGAAGTGGTTCATTAAACTCAACATCTACATCCAGACGCTCTCCAAGTAGTTCTTCATATCCTTCTTCGAATCTAGATATAACTTGAATCTGTCTTACACATAATAATGTTGCTGAGACTAAATCGTCTGTCTCGCCCGTTTTTGCTTCATAACTTTTTCCTTTTGCTATGAATGTCTTTAATTCTCTTATTAGATTGTTGCTCAGTGGTATCATTTTGTCACTTTCAATCCAAGATTTCATCTTCATACATGCTGTAATCTTTGATTTGTACGTAGTAGTGAATCCTTTTCTTGATACTCGCTGTCTGCCTTTCTTTTTAGGCTCATGTAAGAACGTACCAGGAAATCTATCTTCATCCATCTCGTCAATAACAATCAGTGCCGCTTCACCAAGTGAATTATTCTCAACACTCCAGTATATTTCTGGTGCTGAATTGCCCAATTCTTTTACTTCATCGTTGATGATTGTAAGAATGTTATGCATAGTTACAACCTGTCCACGAATATCAGTCTTGTTATTTTGCCATTCTGCTACTTGAACCAATTCAGGTAATGCCCAAACTTCAATCGCGGCATTATCACCACCAGTTCCCATAGAAGGATCTAATCCTATAACATAAGTAGACTCTTTGTTGATATTTTCATACCATCTAACTTGTCCAGTTCTTAACACTGGTTCAATGCCCTTAATACCCGACAACTTGAGACTGTCAACTAATGTTTCATCATATGCGATGAACTGACACTCGTGTTCTCTTAGGAAACGTTCTTTACCCACTCGTGCTTCTTCTTCAATCGCCCATTGCTTATCTCTATCGGGATGCTGATGCCATAAAGCAGTGTAAGGTCTAAAACCATTGATTCCAACTTCTGTTTTATTACCATAGTCATCCAATCTCTTGTTTGCTCCACTCCAAATCATTGCGAATTGGTCATCATCTAAGTTAGGAGTTGATGTGATAATTGCTTTACCACCCGTTGCTAGTGTTGGTGAAATAGAAGTCCAGAATTCTTTTGCTATTGTTGGTCGCACAAATGCGAACTCATCTGCGTATAGTAACGAGATAGAAAGACCACGACCAGTATTTTCTGTAGTTGCTTGTGCTATAATTCTTGAGCCATTATCAAATTCAATACTACCTTTGTTGTAATTCGTAACACCTGCTCTGATAAAATCAGGACACATCTCATACGCATATCGAATTCTATGCATGATTTCCTGTGCACCTGCGTACTTATGTGCGGCTATTAAGATAGTTTGATCTGGCATGAACATTCCGTACCATAGCAAGTATCCTGCGGCTGTAGTTGACTTACCCATCTGTCTACCCAACATAGATATAGAAAATCTATAATTATGATAAGAGTGTGCTAGGTCTTGTTGATAGTCATATGCCTGATATAGTATTTGACCTTGAGTTGGGTGCTGAATCCAAAAGTAATTATTCAGAAAATAGAATGGGTCAGACATACACTTGCTGAATTCTAACAACTGTGTGTTGCTGAACTGCGTTTTTGCGTATGGTTTTTTAGTTAAATCTGCCAAGTTAAATACTCACTTAATTATGTAATAGTATTTATCAACAAAAATAAAGGTGTTAATTTACTTATTATACAGCAACCCACTCAGTCGTAGATTTTGTAAGTGATTCATCAAGTCTTTCACTAGCATTAGAAAAAGAATTAAGAACATCTAGTCCATCTTGAGTTACTGATGAAGTAAATGAATACTCAGTGCCATCTTCATTTAATACTACATCGCTGGGAAGAGAAAGGTCTTCAGATGCAATTATTTCATTAATTCGTGCGATTTCTTCGGCCGTTCTTGAACCCTCATCAAGAATAGTTATATTGCCCCATGCTTCCTCAATATCATTCCAAGTACCGTCTTTTTTAGTGTAAGTTATTCTTTTAGTAAACATACTATTTCTCCTTTGATTTAATAGTATTTATCAATCAACAAAAAAGCAGCCCGTAGGCTGCTTTTTATATCATCCTATGGATGCTATTTTAATATTTTACTAACTTAGCCAATCTAATTTGGTCTTCGTTCATTGCGTTACAACCGCAATCACAATCTGAACTACAATCACAAGATGAATCATGACCACAAGAACAGTCTTCAGATACTTTTTCTTCTGTTACTACTTCTTCAGTAGTTTCTTCAGTAGTTTCTTCAACTGTATCGTCCTTTTTGCCTTTCTTAGCGGCTAACATTTTTGCAAATGCTGCCTTCTGGGCTGGACTTTGTGCTTCTTCTAATTCTTTGATACCTGCTAATTCTCGCATTCTTGATTGGCCTTCTTCATCATCGTCTTCATCTATAGATACTGAGTCCACTAAATCCTCATCTGGATATTTCGATAAATCTGGGTCTCTAGGTTCTGGTGGAAGAACATCATCCCAATTCTTAAATGAGCCAATAGTTTTTAGAATTTTTACTTTACCATCAACTTGTGCTGTAAGAGCCGCACCTGTCATATTATTCTTAACATCTTCCAATTCAAGATGGTCATCGCCATCATGGTCAGACATACCACTATCTATTGAAACAAATACGTGGTCATGCCCTGGATTTCCTGCTTCACCCGAGTCTGAAGTAGTTACGTGAAAACGTTTTTCAGGCATATTTTTCATATCAAAAACTACAGAAATACCTTTCTCTGCGTCTACATTAAAACACATATCGTGCCAATCATCATAAAGTGATTCATCACCTTCTTTAACTGCGTTTAATTTTTTATCTTTATTCTTTGATTTCTTAGAAGACATCAAAGATCCAGCGACAGCACCAACTGCCATCGGAATCAATGGCAAAAGTTCGTCTAATTGTTCTTCGTTAACTTCTTCTTCTTTAACTGCGTTTAGTTTTTTACCTTTTTTCTTTGAACTAGCATTAACTGGTTCTGGCTCATTCTTTTTAAGTAGACTTGCTGCCGCCATTGATTTAATTGGATTTCTTATAACTGCGCCTGCAACACCTCTTGCAAGTGCGCCAACTGCCGCGCCAACTAGTGGTAAAAACTCGTCTACTCGTTCTTCTGCAAGTTGTTCACTTGCGTCAAATTCTTTCATCAAGCCTTCATAAATCTCACTTTCGTCAATTGAGTACTCTAACGGATTATCACCATGATTTGGTTGAATTGATTTTTGTTGCTTATTGATACTTTCAGGTGATTTTTTAGAATAATCATCTAAGTCTAATTTATCATTTGCAGGAGTAGGTTTGAATTCTGAATCGACTTCTTCTTCGATTGATTCTTCATGTTGATGAACCATATGTGCAGTTTCCATACCTGCTAGTTGCATCATACGTAAAATTTCTGCTGGATGCTCTGTGCTAGTATTAGTGGTCGTAATAGATTGACCGTTGTCTTCTGTTGTTGATAGGTTGTAATGCTTTTTACTTTCCATTTTCGTCTCCACTGATAACTGATGCACTTGATTGTTCATCTTTTGACATCTGTTCCGGTGCTGGATCAGATTTAGGGGTAATACTTAATTCGTTTTCTGTAGTATCATATTCTTTTTTCTCTAGGTCATTCAAAAACTTATCAACAAAAGTCTTGCCGTAAGATTTGCCAGCATCTGATTCATCATCGTAGTCTGTACCTAAAACTGCTTCTTTTTCCTTGCCATCATCTTCTACTACTTCTTCTTCCCATCCTTCTGGATGAACAATAACATCAGTTAGTGATACACCAAGTATGTCACTTAATTGTTGCTGTAGAATATCTGCTGATAGTGGATAACCAGTAACTATTTCAATTTTTGAAACCTTTGAATTACGTGCGTCACTGAAGAACATTGGGTTCTTAGTGATTGGCGTAGTAGATGTCTTTGACATCGTTTTGAGATCATATTTTGATAAAAATGATTCAATATGGTTTTCTTGGGCTTCGTCCAAGTCACAACAGAACCGCAAGGTAAATTTGTGTTCTTTAGTAGACTCTGTTAAATATTGTTTAAATGTTTTCATAATATGTTCTCTGCTAAGTAATTGCTTTCGCTCTATTCTTATTTATCATTTTTAATGTCTTTCTTCGCATTCTCTATACGTTTTAGTAATTCATTTCTATCCATTATAACAGAACCATCACTTTCGAGTTCAGATCCCTCTGGTCTAGCCTTGGAAACGTTATGATCTAACTTTGCTTTTTGCAATTGAAGTCCAATCATCTTTAATTTTCTATCTACTTTACTATCTTTTGCTTCCATAGCCGTTTTTAGCATCTGATTTGCTGTTTCTAGCAACTTAGCACCTGCATGAACTTCTACGTTCATTCCCAATGAAACCAAGTCTTTGAACGCATCTAATGCCATCTTATGAATGTCGTCCATCTCTCTATCATGTTGATTGAGATCTCGAACAAGTGGCAATGCACTATCAATCTTTTCTGTAGTTTCTAGTTCAGCATGTAAAATTTCTGACAGTTCTTTTGATTCTTCAATCGTAGGAATAATATCGTTATTCAACAACTCGACCGGAGTTTCTTCGTCAGATGGTGCGATGTTGAAAGTTTCTTCTAATTTTTTAGTCATATTACATCCTTAAATACAGTTATATACGTATTTATCAAAAATAAAGTTGCCGTTTTTTGTAGTCATAGTAGCGATACGAATA
>Ga0209815_1002662_pt1 | contig 10695 bp, 7 predicted proteins | sample CoawatmetaG00DNA_FD_187507 | JGI IMG/M metagenome (GOLD analysis project Ga0209815, IMG submission 187507) | Marine microbial communities from the West Antarctic Peninsula - Coastal water metaG002-DNA (SPAdes) (version 2) | ecosystem: Environmental > Aquatic > Marine > Coastal ...
TCACTGACTAATTGTTGTATTTCTATTTCGGTCATTACTAGGTCTGTCATGGTGTTACTCCTGCTGGGCTGCATGGATCATTATTGAATCGGGTAACGTTTCAATACAGGACCAAGCGCTTTTTTTAGGGGTTCAAGATTCGCTTCAAAATTTTTCCATTGATCGACACCACTCTGATAAATAGGTTGTCGAACTTGCTCTGAACTGGGGGTACGCACAGACCGATCGGTATCATAAAAACTGATACAACTTTCTTCAAAATCAAGTCCGCAGTAATCTAGGATTCGCCTTACTTGAGTGTCTAAATCAACAACCACATCCTCGTACTGAACCTTCAGGACTTTACCAGGGAGAACCTCATCCCAATGATCCATTAACTCGACATAGTCTTTGTAATAAGTCCCCACCTCCTCCAGACCATAACTAAACTCTTGCCCCTCATGGAATAATTGCTTAAAGGCGCTAAAGCAACAACCCATCGGATGTCGTCGAGCGTCGATAATTTTAGCATTAGGAAGTATTAGGCTGATCAAACCGATATGTCTAAAGTTATTAGGCATTTTATCAATGAAAAAGGGTGCATTACCTCGGTGGACTTTAGTATCGTTTATATAAGCCTCACCAAACTTAGACAGCGTTTCAACATCAATGGTCGTTAGCACCGATGGGTAATAACTAGTTCCACTTAACTTTTCTCCACGCCGAAGCTTTTGAGCGAGAGCTAAAATATTAGGCAACTCCATCGTGCCATCCACCTGACTGTGAGATGCCAAAATCTGCTCTAGTAACGTGGATCCCGACCTAGGAAGACCTAAAATAAAAATCGGATCCGGAGCATCGAATCCTGAACCACTACTCGCTTTTACAAAGCTTTTTTTAAATACCTCAGTCTGAGCATGAAATTCAGCTGTCAATTCACTAGATTTGTATTGACTTTGAGACCTCTTATAGCTGTTTCCTCTCTCATAAAAAGCAAATGACTTATCAAATTCACCCTTGTCTTCGTAAGCTTTACCCAACGCAAAGTCTAGGTATATTCTAGACATGAAGGAAACGCTTGGATTATTTTGTTGCGACTCCATAGCTGCGATTTCTGTATCAGAAAAACTAAATAATTTTAAATTGGCCAGAGAGTAATAAGCCTCGCCATGGGCTGGGTGCTTTTTAATAGCCCGTCGATATGAGTCGATAGCATCATTAGCTCGACCTTGCGTTTTTAATGCATGACCCCTGGAGGTCAATGTCACAGGCTCTTCAGGCAATATTTCTAAGATAGAATCAAATGTGGCAAGAGCCGTATCGTAATCTCCAGATTGCATAGATTCAATAGCAAATACCGACTGAAACTGAGGATTGTGAGGGTCCTGCTGAATCAGAATTTTGGCATGCGCCAAAGCCTCCTGATATTTTTGTTGCTTTCTTAATACCCTAATATAGTCTATTCGTGATTTAGTATTTTTAGGGGAGAACTCCACTGCGCTTTCAAGCAGAAATTCAGCCTCCTCTAAAACACCCAGACGGACACCAATATCGGCCAAAAGCCGCATACCTTCAATATTTCTAGGACTCTTCTGCATGAAAGCTTTGCATAGCTGTTCTGCTTTGACTAATCTTCCTTGAGAGATCAAATCTGTAACTGCTACAAGCGGCTTAGGCAGTCTCTGTAGTTCTGCTAACTGCTGTTCTAAGTCAGCTAAACGAGCTGCTAAATCAGGGCGATTAACCACCCGTAACATATCTATCTGACATCGAAAGCTTACTTCCAGAGCAGGGTTAATAAGTATTGCCTGACTGTATGAGTTAAGTGCTGCATCGACCTGATCCATTCCACGGTAAACATGCCCTATTTCTTGATAGGCCCTGCTATGGTCAGGAACCAACATCCTGAGTTGCTGTAGAATTTCTAGCGCCTCTGAGTATTTTTTTTGATACCGCAGACATACCGCCATCATATAAAGGATATCACTATTCTTTAAAGACCCAACGAGCATGGCTTGTAAGTGTTTTTCAGCTTCAGCAAACTTACTGGCTTGCATTAGCTTTTTGACATCATTTAGCTGTGATTCAACAAGAGATGCTTCTGGCATCAAATACTCCACAAGTTAATTCGCCCTATAAAAATAATGCCCCTCAAGAGGGGCATTAATATCTAGCTTTTTCTAACTACTAACAATCATTAGAAGTTGTAAGACATACGTACGCCCATGGTGCGTGGGGCGGCATATGAAATACGCTCTCTGTCATTGATGTAGTTACGTGACATCTCTGCACGCTCATCCGTCAAGTTGTTGATATAAAGCTCAGCACCCCAAGTATCGGTAGTAATACCGGCGGTAAGACCAAGCATAGTCCAGCCGTGGATTCGATCGCGGTTAATGCGAATGATATCACTGTAGGACTCAGCCGAGTGTGCCAAATGAGGCATGATGTGAGCCGTCATTCCAGACTCTGTTTGCCACTCATATCGCGCTTGAAGATTACCCTGTAGCTCTGGAGCAAATGCTAAGGAATCACCAGCAACTACATCTGTAGAGGTAGTAAGTGTTTTAGTGATCTCAGTATCAAGTACGGACAGTCCAGCGCTAATCATCAGACCTTCAATACTCTCAGGAGCCCAGATCAAGTCAGCTTCCATGCCTCTAACTTCAGCGTTGGCTGCGTTATCAGAGAAGAACAAGTTAGCAATACTCGGATCAAAGATAGTTGTTTGCAAACCATCAATTTGAGCTAAGAATACACTACCATTAAAGCGCATGCGCCCGTCCATCAAATCAGTTTTCCAACCAAATTCAAAGTTGGTCATATCATCTGAACCAAACTCATAAGGCACTGTGTAGAGTCCATCTTTACTCGTGTAACCACCGGGACGATTCAAGAAACCTGCTCTATAACCTTCAGATATTGTTGCATACAGCATCATATCTTCAGTTGGCGTATAAGCCGCAGTGACCTTGAAAATTGTACCGTCATCGGTTGCCTTGTCAGGAATACCTTCCACTGCATTACCCTGGTAAATACCATCTCCGTCATAAAGATCCGCAATGTTAGTACCAAATACCTGGGCATCAGCAGATCCTACACCGTAGAAGTTGTAGAAAGAACCGTTTGCGCTTCCGTCAAAGTCAACTTCGATATCGTAGTATCGTGCACCTAAGGTCACAGATAATGTATCACTCATGTCGTAGCTCAACTCACCAAAGATACCGTATTGCTCATCAGTTCGTTGAATATCATTACGGAAAATCTCACCAGGAGCGAAAGGCTCATTAGTTGAAAGATAGCCGTCTTGGTAAGACAAATTGTTTCCAGAGAAGCCCGGTCCAGCAGCTAGACTCCAACCCTGTGCCTTAATACTACCTGGGTAAGTAAAACTTACGCGCTCTTGTAACGTAGTATCACTAAAGAATGCACCACCAGTCAGACGAGTACTCTTGTCTTGGTCAGTAGTAAATCGAATCTCGTGAGTAGACACTTCGGTTTCGGAGTGACTAGGTGCTGACATATCAGGACCATAACATGTTCCCGTAGGAGCATTAGCGCCTGGATAAGTAACAGTCTGATCACAGATATAATAAGGTAGATACTGACCAACAAACATGTAATCAGAATAACCAATATTTTGATCCGCAGTTCGCTCAGTGAACGCACCAGTATAAACAACATCCAGCCCAGCAACGCGGCCTGTCAACGTCCAGCTTGTGTTATCAAACTCATCCTTAAGGGAATCATCAATATAGCTCTGAATTTCAAGATCACCCAAACCAGGATCGGCGAAGAAAACGCCGTCTGCAACAAGCTCCTGAGTAGTGTGTGAGACCAAAAGATCCCAATCATCACCCAAACTAACTAATGCACTGAGACGACCACCTGTGTATTTACTCGTATTGAAATCTTCCTCTACAAGGTCTGAGTTATCAGCCGCTATAAATGTCACACCCGAAAGATCAGCTCCTGCTTGGAAACCAGCGCGAGCGGCACTAACAGGGACGCCATTACTTCGCATATAACCTTCAGAACGGAAACGTGCACTTTCTTCTACAGTACGCGAACCTTGTACATTATCAATGTAACCGCCTTTGTCATCGCTATACACAACACCACGAATAGTAATGTTATCGCTAATGGGCAGGTTGTACATTGCTTCGAAGTTGTTGTTTGTACCACCTTCATTGATCGTAGCAAAACCAACTTTTAACTTTCCATATGCGCCAGAGGGATCTGGTTTATTGGTGATTAAACGAACCGTACCTGCCTGAGAGCTTGCTCCAAAAAGCGTACCCTGTGGTCCAGCAAGAACCTCTACTCGATTTAAATCAGCTGCGTAAACATCTAGGTTACGACCTGGCTGAGCCAATGGCTGCTCATCTAAGTAGAACGCTACGTTGGGTGAAAGACCAGCAACACCAGCAATAGAGATAGCTGGAGTAGTCGATGCTACACCACGTATATAAATAGTATTTTGTCCAGGGCCACTACCACCGGCCGAAACACCTGGTAATTGGATAAGATAGTCTTGAAAGTTAGAAACACCCATTTGATCAAGCTTTTCTGATGTTAGCGCAGATACCGCAACTGGAATATCCTGCGTACTTGCAGATGTCTTAGTCGCTGTTACGATAACTTCCTCAATAGCTTGAGACGCCGCAAAGCTTGCGCCTGAAGCGGCAAAGCCTGCTGCAATTACGGAGGCAACTGCCCGATTTACTTTTGTCTTATGAAACATATGTTTCTCCCCTATAAAATAAAAATGTAGTAAAACCAATTCGTTATACTCGTATCACTGAATTAGCATACCACTAAATAGCTTTGTTTTCAGCTAATGCTCCCGGATCGTCCCCTACAAACTCACTTCAGACAAATTAATAAATTAAATCGATTGATTAGTTTTTTTAATAAATTTTTCTAAAAAATACGCATAGCCACAACGCTAGGTGCTCACAGCCTTTATATTTAATTAATTTATGAATAACCAACCAGCAAAACTAAAACCAAAAGTCTCGACAATAAAAGTTGCTAGCCGGGATTTATACATCGCCTACTAACTCAACCTTCCCCGATGAAATTAAAATAGTCTTGCTCTTGTAAAGATTGCCCAGCGCTTGCTTGTATTTTTTCTTAGATACTTTAAACGTTCTGTAGATTTCTTGAGGGTCACTTTTGTCAGTCAATGCAGAAGATCCGCCCTGCTGAACAAGATACTGGACAATCTGCTGAGACAGATCATGGTCCCCTTGAAGCGTAGCCTGCGATATAAGCAAATCAACTTTCCCATCGGGGCGAATAGATTTAATAAATCCTGGCAACCGCTCGCCAATTTTGAGTGGCCGATAGGCATCCACTCGAAAAAGTAGGCCTAGGTACTTATTATCGATCACAGCTTTGTAACCTAACTCAGTCCGTCCGGCAATTTGCAAATTGACACTTTGCTGGGGTTTTAACCAAACAGGATGCTCGTCCAAGTGGTGACTAAGCTTTGTCGAGGCTGCAATGCGATCTGATTGCTCATCATGATAAACATGGACAACATAGGAATAACCCACTTCCATAGGCTTCTGCTGCTCGTTGTAAGGAACTAATAGATCTTTAGGCAACCCCCAATCCATAAACGCGCCAGCATGGTTGATATCAACAACGGTCAACATCTCACAGTTCCCAACCTCAACCTTGGGTATCTCTGTAGTGGCTATTAACAAGTCATCGGAATCAAAGTATAAAAAGACACTTACCCAGTCTCCGACTTCACAACCATCCGGCACATAGCGTTTGGGCAGTAAAATATTATCTAGCTCATCACCATCAAGATAGACGCCAAAATCCACTTGCTTTAACACTTGAAGTTGGTTGAACTTACCGACTGTGACCATAGAGATAAACCATTTAAAGAGAGTTGTTTTTTTAGTGACGCTATTGTACAGGAGTTCTCAAGGTTGGATCACAGAAAGGTACCGCACACTATCAACAATTCGTTTATGATTACTTTTTCAAAAATGACATTCAGTCTTTACATCAAATCTGACGAGAAACATCGGAATGAGTACCATTTTTTCTAAAACGTATAAAAACGCCTGGATATTGAGTTTAAGTAATGCCGTGGCTGGTTCAACATTACCCCTAATGCATTTAGCCGGAACGTTGGCGGGCAGTCGACTAGCACCCTCTCCTGACTGGGCAACTGCCCCCATTGCACTAATGATACTTGGCACAGCATGCAGCGTGATCCCTGTTAGCCGAACCATGCAACATTTTGGAAGAAAGACTGGTATTTATCTATTTTTAGCTGTCGGCATAATGGTGTGCATTCTTGCTATGACTGCATTAAACATTGGTAGCTTTACATTATTTTGTATTGCTTCGTTTATTCTTGGTTCTTTTAATGCAACGCTACTTCAAAGTAGATTTGCAGCTATGGAGTCTGTTGGAATCGCAGATAGAACAACTGCCGCATCAATGTTTATGGGTAGCGGAATCATTGCAGCTTTTGTCGGCCCCGAAATAGCTCTAATGGGAAAAGACCTTTTTGTAACGGCTTATCAGGGCTCATTTTTGATGGCTGCAACGTGTATTGTAATCTCTGGGGCAATGCTCAGCTTTTACAAGCCAGAGTCGCTACCAATAGCCACTGAGGCAGGCACAAAAAAATCTGGCAAACATCTATTTCTGAACCCAACATTTTGCCTCGCACTTGCCAGTGGCGCTATTGCTTATATTGTCATGTCTTTTATCATGACAGGAACACCCCTCAGCATGCATGAAGTTCATGGCCACTCACTAACCGACACCAAATGGGTCATCCAAAGCCATATAGCCGCCATGTTCTTGCCATCATTTTTTACACCTCTTTTAGTGCGCTATGCAGGCCTAAGAGGAATGATGCTGGTAGGATTGGTCTGCTACTGCATTGCCACTGCCATCGGTTATTCTGACAACAGCCCTCAAAGCTTTTGGATGCAGCTAGTACTTCTGGGAGTAGGCTGGAACTTTTTATTCATCGCCGGAACAACAATGTTGCCAAGCACTCACCAAGAAGAAGACCGGTTCAAGGCCCAAAGCATCAATGATCTTACGGTGTTTTCGTTTCAGGCGGTGGCCGCACTCTCAGCTGGATGGGCACTCCAGCTTATCGGCTGGCATCAAATGGTTTTGTTTTGCCTCATTCCCGTCGCTATTATGATTCTAGTATTAGCTTGGGAGCGAAGTAGGACACGTACACCAAAAACCAGCGGCTAGAGTTCTCCGCGATAGATACAGCCACTAGTGCAGGTCTCTTTTATTTCAATCATGCTAAGTGACGGTAATTGTGGCTTGAGTTTTTGCCAAATCCATAAAGCGAGGTTTTCACTGGTAGGATTTTCTAATCCTTTTACATCATTCAGATAATGATGATCAAGCTGATCATAGATTGGAGCAAAGGCTGATTTAATGTCACCAAAGTCCATTATCCAGCCAGAAGCTTCACCAACAGGCCCTTCGACATAAATTGACACTTGAAAAGAATGGCCATGCAGCCGTGCACATTTGTGCCCTACTGGAACGTTTGGAAGACGGTGCGCCGCCTCAATACTAAACTCTTTATAAATTTGCATTTATCATCAATAAAATGTCGTTGCTGGGGGACTTATTTTAGAGCTGCGGAAGAGATATGTATATAGGCTCAGAAAATGTTTGACAGTGTCCTACAGTTCGGTAGAATGCGGCACTCTCTAGAGGGGTGGTTAGCTCAGCTGGTAGAGCATCGCCCTTACAAGGCGAGGGTCACAGGTTCAATCCCTGTACCACCCACCATTAGAGAAATTGCTTTCACGGACCGGTAGTTCAGCTGGTTAGAATGCCGGCCTGTCACGCCGGAGGTCGCGGGTTCGAGTCCCGTCCGGTCCGCCATAAGCAACAACTAAACCTCTGTTTTTACAGGGGTTTTTTTCGTTATGGGTCTGTTTTTTTAATAGTTACACCTTGAGTTACACTCAAGCTGTCCCCTACATTTAATGGGTGGTACCACCGCCTATGCCGAATCGCCAATATAAAAGATTAGTTGACACTACGATCTATAGATAGAATTGCCAAAACCTATAGTCTTGTTCTTAGATACAATACTTGCAAAAAGTTCTAGTACCCTCTCTAAAGTAGCTCCCACATTAAAAGTAAAACCCACATCAACCCAAGTACCCAATAGATTACTCTGTGCCTGCTTTGCTCTTTGGCTTCTTCTCTGCTCTTTTTTATATAGCGCTCCCATTCCTCATCAGTTTTTATCTGATCAGAGTATTTCTTTTTCCAGACGTCTATTTCTTTTTGGAGTCTTTCAATCGTTACCCTTTGCGACTCTTCAAGGTCTGCCATTAGTCTTCTTCCTCTTCCTCTATTTAAAAAAACTGTATTGATCCATTAACTTTAGAGCTCGTCATAGTGAATCAGTTATGCTTTCCGCAGAAAAGAACGCCTTTCTGATATCTATATGCCCGCCTCAAAAGAATAAACCTTTGTTTGGTACTCGCAGAATGTACTAGCAGTTTTTATTAGACAGCATAAGAGCTCAAAGGGGTAACAATTATCATAATACTTAGCAGTCAACATTCTCAACCCCGCTAAGCTGCGATTGCTAAATTGATTCCCCTAAGGTTATGTTAAATTGACTCCACCCTATTACTGAAAATACCATGCGTTTTTGGTATAGACCCTTTTAGATTTAGTAAACATAGTAGTACTATAAGGATCTTAAATAGCGTTTATGGTGTCACTATCAGTATTAAATTCGATCATTTTCTATCTTTCTCAGCCGATCAGGTCTGGGCTATTTTGGGAACTCCTGACCGTGTGGACTGGGTCCCCGGGGTGGAGGGCTGCCATTTCGACGGTGAAGTCAGATCCTTAATCTTGCCTGGTGCGGGGGCCATTAAAGAGCGTATCCTTTTGAGAGATGACTCCTCTAAAAAAATTGAGTACACGTGCTTTGAATCACCCGGTGCGCTTAAATCGCATCACGCCAGCATGCATATTGTAGACAGTGATAACGGCTGCCGTCTTCTGTGGGAGGCTAAGATCGAACCCGTCGAGTTAGAAGCGTTTGTCAAAGAAAGTATGGAAGGATCGTTGGTTCAACTTGAGAGCGTGCTAAAAAATAGCCTTTAGAACTAAAAACAACAGCTCCACATACAATTACATTACAGCATGTTTTAAGCTTAGAAAACTTAGCGTGCCCAAGGCGAAATCACGCCGCATCCGGGGCAAGAATCAGCCTGCTCAAGGCTCAGAGGCTTCCCTGACATGATTGCCATGAAACGTTATGATCCTGCCGTCTATTGGCCTAAAGTATTCTCGCCAACGCTAATTATTGACGCTGAGGACGAAGGATTGTTCGATCAAAGAGTCAGCGGTGTAGCCTTCCACCAATCACTCAAAGGACGCATCACAACCGCCTGCAAGGCGATTGAAGGCAAGCACTGTGATCTCTATCGCGTTGAAGGTTATGAGCAAGCACTCAACGCCGTCCAAGATTGGTTCGTAGAGCACCTTAAATAACTGGCTCAACCCGCTATAAGCTGGCCATTATTTATAAGATTGAATAGAGTGCCTTAGCCAATTTGTTAGATGTTTCGTACAATTTTAGGTCCTTGTGCTGCTGATTATTAAAGAATGAAAATCCAAGTTTTTTCTCAACATCGCCAAATACAACCGCACCACCAATACCTGTATGACCAAACATACTTTCGCTACGATTACGTCCTATAGGCGTGATCGGAGCATTCAACATATGACCTAAGCCGAATTTGTAGTTTAAGCCAAAAAGCACCATATCCGGACCGTTAGAATGAACCGTTCGGAGTAACTCTATGGTCTCCGGTTTTAGCACTTCATTACCGTCTCTACTGCCACCATTGCTCAGTATTCCGTACAGTGTCGCCAAACTCGAAGCAACACCATGCCCATTCGCGGCAGGAATTTCTGCGCGACGCCACTCACTTGTATTAGCAAAGTCAGGATTATCCATCGCACGGCCATCAAATGCGATAGGATTAAAGCCCATACTAACGGCTGCCTTTATATTTGTTAGCGACTTTGATAACAAAAAATCGGGTAGATACTTTAAAACATTCAACTGAGAGATTGACGGAAGTTCATCAAGCATTAACATTTGCGCGCATCTGGCCATATCTGAATCGTCTAGCCCAATAGCAAAATCTAGCCCAAGAGGATTTGCTATCTCTTCTTTGAAATACACCCCCACCGTGCGGCCATCCACTCGGCGTATTAGTTCGCCAACCAACCAACCAAAGGTTAATGCATGATAGGCCTGTATTGAATTAGGCTCAGCAAAAGGAGCCTGTGCGGCTAGCATGCCAGTAAATTGACCCCAGTTTGTCCAGTCATCCAACGGTACTTGATCTCGAAACCCAAACATCGCAGCACGATGGCACAAAAAATCAAGAACAGTGGTATTTTCCTTACCATTGCAGCCATATTCGGGCCAATAATGTGACACTTTTTGATAAAGATCCAAGTGACCTTGTTCTATCAATTTCGCTGCACAAATGGCGGTAACACCTTTTGTCACAGAGAATACATTGACAATAGTATCTTGCTGCCAAGGCATAGTTCTCTCAGCATCTTTATGACCACCCCATAGATCCATGACCATCTCACCTTCAATCTCAACGGCAAAGGAGGCACCAACCTCAAACTTAGACTCTAAAGAGTGTC
>Ga0209815_1002665_pt1 | contig 10692 bp, 8 predicted proteins | sample CoawatmetaG00DNA_FD_187507 | JGI IMG/M metagenome (GOLD analysis project Ga0209815, IMG submission 187507) | Marine microbial communities from the West Antarctic Peninsula - Coastal water metaG002-DNA (SPAdes) (version 2) | ecosystem: Environmental > Aquatic > Marine > Coastal ...
GTAATAAAGCACTTGCTTTATCAGCAAAATCAGCATCAGTGAATAGTGAAGGGCTAACAGGGGCGTTCATTACCGCATCAACTATCTTGTTCTCAAAAGTTATTTTTACACCTTGGTGTGAAGTTTGTCTAGAATCTTTATGTCTGTTTAGCCAGCTAATTCTATTATGAACACTGTCAATACTAGTCTTTGCAAATCTAGAAACGATATCAGTTTGAGCACTAATCAAAGCCATTACGTTCTTCTTTGCAAGAGGGGTTCCTGTGCCTTGATTATCAACTTGAAATGTCCAGTTATAAGTTGAGACCATATTTGCTCGAGCAGCTATTGCTGCTGCTGAGCTATACAAACTATTACCGGCGTGAAAGGTTACACCATTCTGAAGATTTAATTTGTTCCAGCCAACAAGTAGTGCATTGTAGTTTTGTGCAGATAAGGTTGCACCGTCAAACATGTAAAGCATTCTATCAACACTACTCACATCCCAAGAACCAATGTCTTGGTTAAAGCTAGTTGCACCGTCAAACATGAAACCCATATCATCAACACTACTCACATCCCAAGAGCCAATGTCTTGGTTAAAGCTAGTTGCACCTTCAAACATATCAGACATATTAGCGACACTACTCACATCCCAAGAACCAATGTCTTGGTTAAAGCTAGTTGCACCGTCAAACACATCAGACATATCAGTGACACTACTCACATCCCAAGAACCAATGTCTTGGTTAAAGCTAGTTGCACCGTTAAACATGGAAGACAAAGAAGTAATACTACTCACATCCCAAGAACCAATGTCTTGGTTAAAGCTAGTTGCACCGTTAAACATGGAAGACAAAGAAGTAATACTACTCACATCCCAAGAGCCAATGTCTTGGTTAAAGCTGGCTGCAAACCAAAACATGTTCGTAATATCATTAACACTACTCACATCCCAAGAACCAATGTCTTGGTTAAAGCTAGTTGCACTGGAAAACATATTACGCATATTAGTAACACTACTCACATCCCAAGAACCAATGTCTTGGTTAAAGCTAGTTGCACTGGAAAACATCTTACGCATATTAGTAACACTACTCACATCCCAAGAACCAATGTCTTGGTTAAAGCTAGTTGCACCGTCAAACATGTAATACATTGTATCAACACTACTCACATCCCAAGAACCAATGTCTTGGTTAAAGCTAGTTGCACCGTCAAACATGAAACCCATATCATCAACACTACTCACATCCCAAGAGCCAATGTCTTGGTTAAAGCTAGTTGCACCTTCAAACATATCAGACATATTAGCGACACTACTCACATCCCAAGAACCAATGTCTTGGTTAAAGCTAGTTGCACCGTCAAACACATCAGACATATCAGTGACACTACTCACATCCCAAGAACCAATGTCTTGGTTAAAGCTAGTTGCACCGTTAAACATGGAAGACAAAGAAGTAATACTACTCACATCCCAAGAACCAATGTCTTGGTTAAAGCTAGTTGCACCGTTAAACATGGAAGACAAAGAAGTAATACTACTCACATCCCAAGAGCCAATGTCTTGGTTAAAGCTGGCTGCAAACCAAAACATGTTCGTAATATCATTAACACTACTCACATCCCAAGAACCAATGTCTTGGTTAAAGCTAGTTGCACTGGAAAACATATTACGCATATTAGTAACACTACTCACATCCCAAGAACCAATGTCTTGGTTAAAGCTAGTTGCACTGGAAAACATCTTACGCATATTAGTAACACTACTCACATCCCAAGAACCAATGTCTTGGTTAAAGCTAGTTGCACCGTCAAACATGTAATACATTGTATCAACACTACTCACATCCCAAGAACCAATGTCTTGGTTAAAGCTAGTTGCACCGTCAAACATGGAATCCATATAAGTGACACTACTCACATCCCAAGAACCAATGTCTTGGTTAAACCTAGTTGCACTATAAAACATGTCATCCATATTAGTAACATTACTCACATCCCAAGAACCAATGTCTTGGTTAAAGTAGGGATCATGGTAAAACATGCCTTCCATGTCTGTAATATTACTCACATCACAAGTTGAAACATCGTCATCAGTTGTATCCCAATCATCAATATCATCAATATCAGCTTTGCTTATAAAGTCTCCTGTGCCACTAATAGTTTTATAGTTTATAGTGTCGACAATACAGGCTGCATAAGCAGAGCTACTTCCTAATAATAGTAAAGAGGTAAATAGGAGGTTGATTAGTTTTCTGATTTTAAAAAGCATAGTGATATATTAGTCGAATTTATTATGGAATAGAATTATAAGATAAACTGTAATTAAGTCAAGATCACCCAACTCCTGTGATAACTACATGACCTCACTTACGGCAAGGCCCACTAGCCGTCAACACCTTCAGCTGGGTCTATTGAGCAGTGCAGAAGCTGTTTAAACTTAATTGATGGCATAACTGACAGGCTACATATGAGCCTCAGGCAGCCCAGTAGAACTCGAGGGAGGGGCTTGTTGTTTAAGTATGTAACTTATTGATATTCCTAGACTTAATGATGGGCCCCTTAACCCTGACCTTTCTAAGTATAGCTCCCTCAAGGTTTTGTGTACTCACTCCCCATCCATCAAACAACTTAAGCTTAGGAAAGCGCTTTATAGTGCATTGCTTGATTTTCTCAAATAGCACGCCACGAGTGTGGTTGTCGGGAGAGAAGGTACTTATTCGCTGTGAAAATGAATGCATTGTTAAGTTAGAAGCTCTTTGGATGAGTGATTAAGGAGTACAGAGAGCATGACTGGCTGATAGACATGAGACATCCTCATTCTATTTTGAATGAAATCCGTGATCTCAATGTATCGTTTTGAATGTTCCATGTGTCAGCTCCCTGCTTAACAACTATGATCAGATAATAGCACTACAAAGGGGGTGACCTGCAAACCCTAATGCTGAAGATGTGGTGAAGATGCACATTAGTTATAGCCATCTGTATGTAATAGTGAAATATTAGTGAATGCTATAGCCACACATGGAGTCAAAGTGAATAAAGTGCTTACAAATACAAAAGCTATCATCGACAGATCTTACTATGAAGCTTTTGACTCGGAGCTTCGCTAGGTGATAAACAAACGCTTTGACTGGTTTAGGGTGCTACAAAACAAAGACTTAACATCCTTGGATAACAAGCTATTTGAGCAGGTAATGAGTACCTATCCGGACGGTTCTCAAGGTGTCAATATAGACGGCAGAGAAGCAAGAGTAAGTCGCATATCTAGTGTCGTCGTATCAGCTCTATACAGTGCTTATTATGCTCGTTCGCACCAAAAGCTATGGGTTAGCTATCCACAGTCTCCTCGCTCCTATAGTCTCAATGATAGCTCTGGTGACAAGATTAAACACTCCCACAAGACTGCCCTAAAAGTCTATGAATCGCTCCACGCACTCGGCTGGATAATAACTTCACCAGCTACAATTAGAAAGAACTACACACTTGTATTCCCATCTTCTAACCTATCGAAAGAATTCGATAGAATTGGATTTGTTTGGATGCCTCAGGAATTAATACCTGAGGATTCGCTGGTTGAGCTAAAAGACGTAAAAAGGAATGAGAAGACGGGCAAAGCTATCAGGAAAAAGGGTAAGACGACTAAGTTTAAGATGCCTGTTCCACCAACTGGAAATGTTATCCAATACAGAAGCCGCCTATATAAAATTAATCAACAGATCGTTAAACACTGCATTTCAATAGATCTAACGGATGCTAACTTAGATGCTCTAGAAGTCGAATTAGCAGCCAAGAATGAGGACTTAACGAAGAGCTTTATCGACTTCACCTCAGTACAACTAACTCGAATATTCTCTAGAGGCTCACTAGAAAAAGGTGGTAGGTTCTACAGAGGATGGTGGCAAGGTATACCAGAGAGGCATAGGCCACATATCAGAATCGATGGTAACAAAGTAGCTGAAGTAGACTTCTCTGGTGTTGCACCTCGCATTATCTATGGACAAGCTGGTGTTTCCATACCAATAGATTTTGATCCTTATAATGTTGGCTTGGATGCATGGGAAGGTAAGAGAGATCATCGACGCCCTCTGGTTAAAGAGTTTCTAAATGCAATGATAAACGATGAGGATGATGTCTATAGGCTTGGGTCAGCTGAAGCTAAAATATTAGGTTTAAACCATAAGCAACTACTAAAACAGATAGAGCTAACTCATGAACCTATTTTTGACAGCCTGCAAAGTGGTGCAGGATTACAAGCCCAGTTCATTGAGAGCATTATAGCTGAGAAGGTGATACTTGATTTATTAGAACAGGATGTTGTTGTTCTGCCTATACATGACTCCTTCATAGTCAGGTTGGGTTTTGCTAATGACTTGCGAGAGTCTATGCAACGAAACTTTAAAGAAGTCACAGGATTAGATGTTGGGCTAGATACAGATATTGTCAAAAATAATAGATCATTTGGGATGACAACTGAAGAGGTCTTGGCTGATTCACAACAAATAGAAAATAATATCTTCTCATTAAGGGATATAGGGCCTGAGTTCTTTGAAAGGCAGAATTCATTCATCAACATCTATAAAAGTGGTTGGAGTAGACATGTTTATTAAATATAAAAGGGAGCCCTCACCTACATCTGAGGTCAATTATAATGAAGACTAAATACCTAATTCCTACTGCTTTACTGATTTGTAGTGTGGTTTTTATCTGGGCATTCAAGAGTGGGCGTGCAGAACTCAAAGCAATAGATCAAAAGACTGTAGTCGCTAGTGAACAAGCTCCATCTACTGTGAGAATCGATCAACTAATCTCCCAAGAAGTGAAGCAACAGATAGTGTCTGATGTAGCTATCGATGAAGAAACGCTTCAGACCTACAAGGAAGAGTTTCAAGAGTACTATCGTGATGAAATATCCCCACGCATCGACAACTTAGAACTCCATATAAGGAGCTCATCTCTTCAGATGATCGCACCTGAGGTATACGTCCTCTGGACTGAAGGTCTTTCGCCAACTGCATGGGGTGGTAATGAATTCCTTTACGTTATATCCACAGGGTCGGGTGACCCTATAATAGTGTCTTCCTTACAACTTGATCCCAAGCCTTCAAGGACAGCTGGTGAATATCGTAAATCTGTTTACTGGTCTAACCCAAACAAGGGCTGTGGATATAATGACTTCGTTAAAGGCATTCTTCAGTATGCGGTTCTAGGAGGGAGTGGTAGCACGTTCGTGCAGGTATACGTCGAATACAACCGGTACGATGATACTTACGAGATAAACACTACGACGTCACCTGTGCTCTTTGCAGAGCCTGAGTGTATTGGTAAGCAATTTCAGTAAAGGATATATAGATGCGTATAAACAAACTATTAGTAGCTTTAGCGCTGACCTTTCCGATACTTTTCGCTCCAAATGTGATGGCAAGCGGGGAAATTAACTTCGCGTTTACCTGCAAGGTTCTAGATCAGCAGCTGCTCGGTATTACTGATGGTAAATCTAGTAGGTACAGTGGATATGCAGACGGCACCGAAGTTGGTGATACTTTTAAGTTGGACTTTATATATGAATGGTCGGGTGAGAATTATTATTTGGAGGTGACTTCAGGACATAAAGTCCATAAGAACATAAATTTTGTTGTATTTGATTCTGAATTTGACAGCATAGGCAGTAATGGAATCGTTCTTTGGAAAGAAAGCTCGGGCGCTAGCCAACTTGTAAGTGACAATATGATAAATATCAACGGACAAGGATCCTCCCAAATAACAGGCAGAAGATATTATAAGAATGACTGGAACTTGATGCTTAGGTTTGGAAGCTGGGACCAGATATTTATCCAAACTGCCAACTGTATGAATGTCCCACATAAGTTAGGAATAATGATGGAGAAGATAAGAGCATTTCACAAGTAATAGTTATATTTCCAACAACTGCGGCAGCGTTATTAGTAGCTCATGATACTGAAGCAAGCAGAAGACAACCAAAGAAAGGAGCGTGACTGATATGGATATTAGAAAAGTACTTCTTGGTTTAACACTTTCATTGTTGCTGGGTAATGGAGTAGCAGTTGCTGGTTATGCTTCTGACTATAATAGTGCGATTAAGACCTTCAATACAGGAGTTGATGAAACTGCTTTGATTGAGATGCTTACCCTAGCAGAGAGGGGGCATATGCACGCTCAGTCGTATCTGGGGTTAGTTTACATAAGAGGTATGGGCGTTCAACAGAGCAGTAAGAAAGCAGTAAAATGGTACACGTTGGCTGCTGAACAAGGGAAGATTGAAGATCAATATTATCTCGCTGGGATGTACGAGCGCGGTGTGCATGTAACTAAGAATAATAATACTGCGTTCTATTGGTGGACCAAAGCAGGTGATCAAGGAAACCCTATAGGTCAGGACGGTCTGGCACGTATGTACCGAAAAGGGATAGGGGTTCCTGAAAACGATAAGACAGCGGTCGCGTGGTTTAGCTTATCGGCTCAGCAAGGATATAATTGGGCGCAATATAGTCTGGCAGAGATGTACGAAGATGGTGAGGGGGTTCTTACAGACCATTTACGATCCTATATGTGGTGGAACTTAAGCGCCTCTAACGGTAATCTGATGGCTGATCATAATAAAAAACGTCTTGCTAAGGAAATGACTGCCGAACAAATAGCCAAAGCACAGGAGATGTCCAGCGTCTGCTTGGAAAGTGACTATACGGATTGCTGAGTAGCAATCACTAGCAAGTGATAGTAAAGGCTCTTTGTAAGTTGTTCTACTACCGTCCGTATCTTAATCGCTGAAATGCCAGTCAAGAATCTTACTATTCCCTATCGATACATACTCTAAAACCAATGCAACTTTTACATAGCGCCAATTGAATAGGATTCTAGTTCAATCATCAAACTTAATATTTCTTTAAAGTATTATTACTAGGTTAGAAGACGACCTCTTTGACTTGGGTACAGTGATATTATGTTAAAGGGGGGGCTGATAATATATAACTAAAACCGTCTATAATATTGGACGCTATGATTACATCCTTGCGAGCACCAATAATAGAGATCGTTGTATTTGAGTGCTGTTTTTTGATATGTGTCGGAGCCATTACTTGCTCTCTGAGTAGTGGCAAGCGGTTCGTCCTTTTCCGTGTTGGCAATAGTATAATGCGCCTTGATAAAAGATGCTCATTAGGATTAGGCTATTGGAGCTTCCTCCGGTTCCTGAGGCAATAAGCCTGCCTTTGGTGATTATATCGATGTCGGAGGGTTGGGCCATTGACAGACAAGGCATTAAGGTAGCTATTAAGACAATAATAAATTTTTTCATAAGGAGCCTTCAGTCTTTTATGCGCGGAACAGGGGAAGTGTTGTTAAGGTCAATTTAGCAGTGCGACTGTCTTTTATAGTATATATCTATACGTTGTTTTGGAAAGCTTTTTTTTGAGCTATATAGATCTATATGGGTGCAAATCGAATTAACATCTGAAGGTATAAACAAGAGGCCTTAAGCATCATTATACCTAATACATACCACCATCATAGACTCTTCTCCTTAGTTATCTACTAGGGCTATACAGCCTCCCTACACCTAACTAATCTAGTTTATAGCACGGCCAAAGACCCCTCAGAAGGCCTCACAGGAGCTCTCAGGGAGGGTGGTGTGCTTAGGCTCTAGACCCCGTAGTTAATGGGTTTAGAGAAGTCGCTTCCTATAATGAGTAGAAAGGGTCCTAAGAGCAGACATCAAGAGTTAAATCTATAATATCTAAAGGATCATCCCTTAGTGGTTAATTCTTATTGATGATTCAAGAATAACCCTTAATGGATGACTAAAGTATCACCCCTCTTAACCCTCTAGTTGATACTAAATAGATGTCTGAAGGGTTAATGCTTAGGCCCCATCAAGCGTATTACTAAGAGGAATAAGGAATAACCTTTAAGTGTTACATCCATCATCTATATAGACGCCCTATAGGGACTCTAAGAGTACTTTGGATAGATATTAATAGTCTATAAGTAGGTCTCTCATGCAGGCTTACAAAGCCTCTGAATCCCTTTAGTTATGGGCTATCTAAGATATCCTTAGCTCTGGTCTCTCCCCCTAATTTCAGACATCCAAATATTGCCTCTGATGTGTCTACGAGTATGGATACACTTACTGGTCTACACCATAAGGGGTCCCCCCTGTCTTAGCTAAGGATTAATAGGGGGATGTCTATCTTAGTGACGATACCGTAGTTGTTATCGTAGTATCTTTGCGCCCTTTGACTGTGAACTAGACATGCTTTAGAGTCAGTAATACAGGCATGTACTTAATCAATTAAGGCTCTAATACAGCACCGAACTAGCTGAGAGTCGAGTCTAAGCAGTGAGCAACGCGAACTGTGATGGAGTGGAGCGAAGCGGAACGACTCTCCGTCCGCACCATTTGTATTCTCAAGTAGTTGATATACATGCGTTTTTCCTTTAAGGAGACCGTATGGTAGTCAGAATCGTAGTACCTTCTTACCCTCAATATACCTTTGTTAAAGACAATATCTTTTACTTTCAAAAGATGATTCCTGTCGACCTGCAACACCATTACACATCCAAACGTATATCTTTTAGTCTGCGAACTAGGTCTAGGCGTAATGCCGAGACAGCTGCTAAGGTTATCGTATCTAAGCTTCATGCCTACTGGTTGAGTCTTCGTTTAACTACATTAGATCTGCCAGCTGCACACTTGTTAAAGTCTATCCACACAGTTACCTCATCCTCTGGAGCTCCAACGTTATCAGAGTCTTTAGCTGTGTATTTGAAGCTAAAGGGTGTAGGTCGATCAGAGTACTTTGTGACTACAGCGCACCGTAATATTGATTACGTCATTAAATGTTTAGGTTGTAGGCCTATAGACCAATACAGCTCTGCTGATGCAGCAAAATATCGTGATTGGTTGGTCGAAAAGGGTCTGGCTAGTAGCTCAGTTAAGAGGGTATTTAGTTCAGTTAAAGCTATAGTCAACTTGGCAATTAACGAGTTAGGCGTAGATTCAAAGAATCCATTTGCAGGTGTCTATTTGCCTTCTAGAGGTGACGCTAAGAAACGCAGACCCTTATCTAATAAGTCATTAAAACACCTTCAGACAGCCTGTATGGAGGCTGATGATGACCTTAGGTGGTTGATCTCAATGGTCAGTGATACAGGGATGAGATTAGCGGAAGCAGCGGGGCTCCATGTAGATGATTTAATCTTAGGTGAAGTTCCTTATGTGTACGTCAGGCCCCACTCTTGGAGATCTTTAAAGACAGCTAACAGTGAGAGAAAGATCCCTTTAGTTGGTGCATCCCTTTGGGCCGCTAAGCGTGTTAAGGCAACGTCTAATAGTTATTGTTTTCCACGTTATGTTGATGGAGTTAAGTGCAATAGTAACTCTGCTAGTGCGGCTCTCAATAAGTGGTTAAAGACGTCAACTAAACAGGACGTTGTAGTGCATGGTCTTAGGCATACATTTAGAGACCGTCTAAGGGCTGTAGAGGCACCATTAGATATGATTGATCAGCTTGGAGGTTGGTCTTTACAGTCTGTTGGTCAGGGCTATGGTGATGGTTATAGCATTGAAAAGTTAAGTGAATGGATGTTAAAGATTAAAGAAGAGTAGGGTGCACGTTCTGCACGTATGTATATCAACTACTTGAGAATACAAATGGTGCGGACGGAGAGTCGTTCCGCTTCGCTCCACTCCATCACAGTTCGCGTTGCTCACTGCTTAGACTCGACTCTCAGCTAGTTCGGTGCTGTATTAGAGCCTTAATTGATTAAGTACATGCCTGTATTACTGACTCTAAAGCATGTCTAGTTCACAGTCAAAGGGCGCAAAGATACTACGATAACAACTACGGTATCGTCACTAAGATAGACATCCCCCTATTAATCCTTAGCTAAGACAGGGGGGACCCCTTATGGTGTAGACCAGTAAGTGTATCCATACTCGTAGACACATCAGAGGCAATATTTGGATGTCTGAAATTAGGGGGAGAGGTAAATCTCGGAATGACTGAAGGGGTTACGTTTTTCTGGTGAACAAGCAGAAGAGAATACAAGTGATATACACTCTCTGGCTATACCAATTGTTATTACTTATTAACTAGATAGTGACACTTATGACACTTAGACACCAAAAAACACTAATTCCCATAGAAGAAGTCCTATAGGATAAAGGGCTAAATGGTGTCTAAGTGCCATAAGTGTCACAAAGTGATTTGGTTAGAGGTGCTAAGCCTAAGCTTACGGCTGAACAGGTGCTAAGCATACGAATTAGAGCGTCACAGGGTGAGCCTAAGGCAGCATTAGCCAGTGAGTATGGTGTGAGGCAGACATTATACACCGCACTAGCAAGGGCCTAGACAGCCAGCAAGCCATACTATTTGTTAATGCAGCTGAACAAGCCACCCCTATACTTTCGTGTCCGCGATAGCGCCAATATACTTAGAGGGAAACTTACCTTTCAGAGTCACATAGAAAACATACAAGGCCACAAATTGGGCAATAAACTGCCCGACGCCATCCCAACTAAAATCGTTATTTAATAAAGACATAGTCCCCAAAAGAACGAATAAGGGAGGTAACAACTAGAAACCCTTACATCGAAGGGTCTCTAGAGAGTTTATGGGGTTGGTATTGGTCCTATTGACAGACCAAGATTATTGGTTTGGTTTGCAGCCTTAAAACTTAGCACCAGCA
>Ga0209815_1002667_pt1 | contig 10687 bp, 9 predicted proteins | sample CoawatmetaG00DNA_FD_187507 | JGI IMG/M metagenome (GOLD analysis project Ga0209815, IMG submission 187507) | Marine microbial communities from the West Antarctic Peninsula - Coastal water metaG002-DNA (SPAdes) (version 2) | ecosystem: Environmental > Aquatic > Marine > Coastal ...
TTATACTAACGAGAACAAATTTTAAAATAAGACTAACCCCATAAATCCTTAATGATTACATTATTTATACTTGTTCTGAGTTTCATCCATAAACTTTCTTTCCGTCAAGTAAAATCTGTATTATTCTCCAAAGGCAGCGCCTCTCTAACAAGTTCTGGAACATCAATACCTCATCCAGTCAAATCAGTACTAGATCGAGGTACCCTTCCCGAAAGAGCCTAGTTCTGATATCTATATGCCCGACACAAAAAAGCAGAGGGGATTTAAGAAGCCCTTCTTCTTGATTTACGGCTCGATACCTCTTATGTTAAATATTCTTCGGAAAAAACAGCGAAACTGGGGTAAGAAAAAAATGAAGCTTAAGGCATACCTAAAAGCTAATAAAAGCAAAATAAAAAGTCATTTGGTGACTATATGGTTTACTTTTCTCGTCTCGTACGTCTGGCTTCATCTAAACCCTAGGACAGATTGCGAAGAGGTTGCGCAAGCAGTCCGCGATGAAAACTGGGAGGAGAATGGCTTCTTAAACTCCCATGAAACAGAGATGGTTAAATCAATGAAAAGAAACAGCGTTAAGGTAAGTTACATGGCCGCTTATGGAAGCTGTAGGAGTTATGAAAATGAACGCACATATAACTTTAACTAAATAATTCCATACAGATTGTTATCTACTCTCTCCCTTTATTGATTACTCCAGCATAGCTGAATACCCCATCCAGTCAAATCAGGGCTAGATCGGGATACACCTCCTGAAGGAGCCTAGTTCTAATAGTTATATGGTCGATGCCAAAAAAGAGGTGGAACTTTTAAGATTTCACCTATGTCGATTGTTGTCGTCTTTAGGGCTGTGGAGGATTAGTGGTCACCGTTAACAATTCGCATAGGAATCAGGGTACTTTTTACGGCACCCAGTTAACCACCTTATAATTTGTAACTCTAAAAATCACATCTAATCCTGCTGAAGTTCCAATAATGTTTGAAAACGGAGCAATCTAATGTAATCTCTCAATCGACCAACCTTTATGCGTTGCTCAAAATATAGTCATAGTAAGACTAAGAAAATAGGGAAGTCATGTCTAAGTTACGAGCACAGCAGAAAGCCCAGCGACGGGAACTCATAGAGATCGCCGCCAAAAATCTTTTTGTCGAAAAGGGCTTTGAACTCGCAAGTATTGAGGAAATAGCAGCTTTAGCTATGGTCTCTCAGGCCACGGTATATAACTATTACGGCTCCAAGGACGAATTACTGCTCGCAATTGTTGCCCGCGGGGAGGTCGGCGTTGCCGAAAAAGACTCCGAATTTGCTCATCGCGCAATTTCTGAACACCCTGTGGATTTGGTGATAGAAGTCATTATGTCCAATGTTCATGACACCATATCTACACTGAGTCGTGAACTATGGGGTAATGTTATAGCCTATATTGCCACTACGTCGGATAAGACCGTAGCACCAAGATATATTGAGACCATCGCAGGTGGATTAGGTACAGCAATTTTACATGTGCTTGAGGCTTGCCAAAAAAATGGAAGGCTAGACCCTACTGTTGATGTAACTTACCTGTCCAACTTCCTCACGCGCAATGAAAGGATACAATTTCTAAATTTCATCTACTTAAAAGATATGTCGATAACAGAACTCGGCAATTCCATTGGTACAGATGTGAAATTCGTATTAACACCACTACTCAAATAGCCTTGCCCTCTTACATCTAAACGGTATTTAATCATAACTTTAGAGTTGACTTTATATTTATTTTCCACTATAAATAATTATAGATCTATGTACATTTTATAACTAATCTTTAGATGATACGGCCACCAGTATCGCTAAGCAGTTTTTACATCAATAACATAGAATATTATTTAGCAATTTGAGAGCAAATGTATGATCAATGTTAAAACTCATAACAAAACCAAAATAGCCTCAGCGGTCGCATTAGCAGCAGTAATGCTCTATCAGCCAGCTTATGTAATAGCGCAAGAATCAGCGTCCCTGGAAGAAATTATTGTCACCGCAACACGTCGAGATATGAAGGCTAGCGATATACCCTTCAACATCTCAGCGATCACCGGTGATGAGATAGAAGCTGCAAATATTGTTGATATACAGGAATTGATGCGCGCCATGCCAGGTATCACCGTTGCTGACGGTGGTGGCCGCTTTGCCGAAAATAACAATGTTATTAGCATTCGTGGATTAAACGTTGATCCCTCAGCCACAGACAGACGTTTTCTATCTGACCCTACTGTCTCAACTTATGTGGGTGATACCCCCATTTTTGCCAATTTTGTGCTTAAGGACGTTAAGAGAGTTGAAGCACTGCGAGGGCCACAGGGTACCTTGTATGGTTCTGGTTCGTTGGGTGGCACGGTACGGTTTGTTATGAATGAACCAAGTGCCGAAGGTTTCGAAGGCCGTATCAATACATCTTATGGCCAGACCGATGGCTCTGAAGGAGAAAACTTCAGCATTGACGCAGTTTTAAATATTCCACTTAGTGAAGACCTCGCTATCAGAGTTAGTACTGGCTTAATCGATAATGCAGGGGTTATTGACTATGCCAATGTCTATGCGACTGACAGCAGTGGAATTCCCGCTGCTGACGCTAATGATCTTGCCTATGGCGGTCCTACATATACTAATAACGAAGATGCTGACACTGTTGAAGTTGACTATACCCGAGCCGCTGTAAAATGGACTCCGGGTGATGATTTTGAAGCGGTACTTACCTATATGAGTCAAGAAGGCGAGTATGGCGGTCGTCGCCAGACCACATCTGGTCCTGACGGGTGGGGAGAATACTACGGTGAATATGAAATTGGCGCTGTCATCAATGAACCCTCATCAAATGAGTCTGAATTTACTAGCTTAGAAATGACCTATGACTTAGGTTTTGCCACTCTTAGCTCCAGCACCTCATTCTACGAGCGCGCCTATGAAGGAACCAGCGACAATACAGGCTTCTTCGCATCAAAAGGCTGGCTATATTGGTATGGCTACGGGCTTATGACGCGGCCGGCCATAGCGGCTGAACGTCAAAATTCAGAAGAAGCATTTGTCCAAGAGGTACGCCTTGTATCAAATGGTGACCAACAATTTGACTGGACGATGGGTGTCTTCTATATGGATCAAGAAGCCTCTGCTGCACAACAGACCAGAGCGCGTGGGTTCCAAGAATGGTGGGCAGCAGCCAGTGGTCCAGCGCCCTATCAAGGCTTCCTAGCTGAACCTCCCTATAGCTACATAGGTCTTTACTATGATCCCACAACTAACATTACCTTTGACTGGACCCATGAACGTGAATTCAAAGATTTTGCTCTATTTGGTGAAGTAACATGGGATCTATCTGAGACCCTATCGGCTACTGTGGGCGCCCGTTATTTCGACAATAAAGATAAGGTGACCTCCCAGACATCTTTCCCCATCTGGTATCTAAGCAATCCTATTGTGACCGACACCAACAAGGATAGTGATACTTTACTTAGATTCAACCTAGCATGGGACTATAGTGACTCAGCCATGATTTACGGCACAATTTCTGAGGGCTATCGTCGTGGCGGCACAAACGCTGCGCCAGTTAGGCCTGACGCATCTTATCCCAATGATCCTGAGTGGAACAGTTTTGATAGCGACTCTGTTCTTAATTATGAGATAGGCATAAAGGGTCAAACTGACAACTTAAATTACACCATTGCAGCATTCTATGTAGACTGGTCAGACCCGCAGGTTAACGTGGCTACTCCTTCTGGAGCCTATTATGCCGTTGCTAACGGATCAGAAGCCTCGTCACAAGGACTTGAATCTGAGTTCAACTGGGCTGTATCTGAAGTCTTAACATTCTTCGGCGGGTATACTTATATTGATGCTTCACTCACAGAGGACTTGTATCTTCACGATGCTAGCGACTTGACCGACGGTAAGTCAGAATTACGAGCCACTAATGGGGCACAACTTCCTGGAACAGCTAAAAATACCATCAATATCGGCGCTAAGTATGAAATGAACCTAGATAATGGTTTGCTTCTTACTAGCCGTATCGATGGTTATTATCAATCAGATGTCGAAAACTCTATTCTAAATATCGACCCCGACTGGGCCACCACTCTAGATGGCTTTGACCTGTGGTTTATGTCCATGACTCTTGTAGGTGCTGATTGGACGGCATCACTGGTGGCGAAAAATCTCTTCAATGAGCGCGGCACAGTGGCAACCTATAAGGAAGAGTACATGACATCTGATGTAGCCAATGGGTTCTATGGTACTGGTCAGAAAGATTTCATCACTCAACCGAGAACTATTAGTCTTTCTGCGAGTTACCGTTTCTAGTGACAGGGTTTTTAAGGTCGCTGAACCCCTTCAGCGACCTTAAAAATAATAATACACATGCTTTATGATGTATTCTTATAATGTGAAATGAAATCTGTTATGCAACCAAGCGCTTTACGACTATATTCTTTGACAAAAGAGGCTCTTTCTCAAAATGAGATCAAACAAGCCATCGATGGCTGTCGAGCTCTTAACACAGAGTTTCCGATGCTTTTTGAAGGCTGGTGGCTGGCCGGTTGCATTCATCTTCACTTAAACAAACCTGAGGCCGGATTAATTTCAACATCTCGAGCCCTTTCAATAAAGCCTAACGAACCCAGTGTACTGATTCAACGGATTGAATGCTTGTCCCGACTAGGCCTGCAGCAAGACGTGCTAGAGCATCTTCAAATATTAGCAATACAAGAATGTGACAGTGCCGCTTTGCATGAGAAAATAGCAATAATGCTCTCAGCTGAGCATATGCATAGCGAAGCAATAAAACACTACATCAGCGCTCTGGCTGATGAGCCCAATAATTCTTTGCTTAACTACAATTTAGCTGCAGCCTATAGGTTTATAGGCGATATAAATAAATGTGAAGAGAGCTTAAACGCTTGCTTGGCTTTAAATTATTTAGATGCTGAAGCTCAGGGCATGCGCTCGTCGCTGCGAAAGCAGTCGATAGAACACAATCACATAACAGAATTACTCAAAGCATATTCGGATCCAGATATTGAGGATAAAGCCAAGTCTGGTATCTGTTATGCCCTGTCCAAAGAATATGATGATTTAAGTGAACCTGATAAGTCCTTTGGCTACCTCACAACCGGAGCAGATATTCGCCGCAACGCAATGTCTTATGACGTAAGCGCTGATGAAAAAATCATACAACAGATCACGCACACCTTTAATAAGGCCTTTTTCCTAAAGGATTTGACGGGGCATGATAGCGTAGAACCTATTTTCATTATTGGACTACCACGAACTGGAACAACGCTACTAGAACGTATTTTAGATAGCCATTCAAGCGTCACCTCAGCCGGAGAGTTAGATACATTCGGTCTAGAAGTCATGGCATTGTCCTCGACACAAAGTGGTGACAGCAACTCTTCCGCTCTTGATCTTATTCGACTATCCAGCCAATTAGACGTCAGTAAGCTGGGGTTTCACTACTTAGAAAAAGCCCGCCCAATGATATTTGAGGGTAGTCATTTTATTGATAAATTACCGTTTAATTTCTTATATGCGGGCCTCATCCATCGTGCCTTACCTAATGCGAAAATCATTAACTTAACGCGTCACCCCTTGGCTGCTTGCTGGGCTATTTATAAGCAGCAATTTAGAGACATATACCCGTTCTCCTACAACCTTACAGATCTAGGTAGATATTACGTGTCATATCACCGACTCATGCGTCACTGGCAATCAGTTATGCCTGGGGTCATTCACTCGATTGCCTATGAAAACTTGGTCACCGACACAGAACTAGAAGTCAAAAAAGTATTAGATTTTTGTGGCTTAAATTGGGAATCGGGCTGTCTTAAATTTCATGAGAACAAAGCACCTTCTACCACCGCTAGTGCGACTCAAGTTAGACAGCCCGTCTATGCTCAATCAGTTGATAGGTGGCGACAATATGGCAAGAACCTGGATGAATTGAGCACGATTTTGATAAAGGCGGGTATCGATGTCAGTTAACTCGCGGCTCAAAATGTACCTAAAAACCAGTTGGTTATGGCCGCTGATTGCTATCGGCATGGCAGCGACCAGCCTGCAGAGCGCAGCTGATACAGAAGTCACTATAAAAGTGGGTTCGTCTACTGTTAAACAGTTTGAAATATTAAAAGATGATTTTCGCTATACCCGTACCACTGGCGATAAATTGGCCCAATTACCTGCTACTGAATTTGATTTGGTGATTGCAGATAATGGTAAAGCTATTCCGGCGCAGCGTGGACTTAAACTCACCTCAAACCAGCACTGGGATATCATGTTTGAGCCGGGCTCTTGGTATGTTCGTAACAAAAAAATCAGCCTAGTACTGCCTTTCGCTCTAATAGAGAAAGGTCAGAACTGCACCCATCAAGGGACCATCATCATTGAAAGTGATCAGGCGGGCTATCAGATAGCCACAGAAACCTGCAAATATCTACAATTTAATGCCCAAGGTTTTGCGGATATTAGCATTTCCAACAAAGGAACTGGCTCAAGCAAGTCGGTCACCCTGAAGTATGCAAAAGAACTATTAAATCGACTACCTGAAGAATCTATTTTCGGGCCATCAAAGGATGACTCTAAACTTGACGATAGCGTGCTCTCTCAGTCCGCCTATATAGAACCATCATCAATATCAGTTTATGGCGCTGTGATCGATGCTACCCACTATGTCAGTGGTTGTCCTACAAGAGCCGCTAACTTTTCTGACTGCAGCCACGTCCCCCTGCCAGGTTACTCTCTGGCGAAATCTATTATTGGTGGTATTGGATTAATGCGGCTAGAAGCGCTTTACCCAGGTGCGCAGAATTTTTTGGTAAAAGATTTAATCCCTGAATGCGTCGCTTGGTCTGATATTTCACTTAAGCATCTTTTAAACAACACCACCGGCCGTTACGGTAGTAAATATCCGCATCGAGATGAAGCCAAACACCTATTTGCCTTTTTTGAAGAGCCCTCGGTTAAAGCCAAAACCGAACATGCATGCAACCGCTATCGAACAAAAGCTAAGCCGGGTGAGCAATGGGTATATCACACCACTGAATTCTGGCTTCTGGGCGTAGCTATGCAGAATTTTTGGCAACAAAAGCACGGTAAAGATAAAGACTTTTATACTGACCTGCTAATGCCGATATGGGCGGATTTAGGGTTGTCACCTTTACTTGATGCGCCCCACCGTGAACAGAATCAACCTTCTACCGGCTGGGGCCTAATGCTGCTGCGAAGCGATATAGCCAAACTTGCTAGTGCATTGTCAGCGAGTGATCCCATACTGACTAAACTCCTAGATAAATCGATGCTAGATAGAGCTATGCAAAAAGATGTGTCGGATCGAGGCGTCACAGCCGGCGCTGCTGATTTGAAATTTAACAATGGTTTTTGGGCCTGGGATGCGGGGCCATCATTGGACTGCGCTAACAGTCAATGGCTACCCTTTATGTCCGGCTATGGCGGCATTAGTGTCGTCCTGCTGCCCGATGGAGATGCCTACTATTATTTTAGTGACAGCGGTGTGTTTCGTTTCACTGAGGTTATTCAGCACCTGAATAAAATCAATCCAATCTGCTAAGGAACTGTCATGAATATAAAAGCCACTAATCAGGCACCCCTGAGTAATCTTCCAAAAGTAGCAGAAGAAGGTATCGTGGTTGCTGTGTTCCTAGCATTCCTGGCGACTGCCGGATTGTTTTATGTAAATTTAGGAGGTGCGTTTCTGTCTGCTTTTGTTGACGGGCTGGGCATTAGCCGCGAGACTGCCGGTTATATCACCAGCGCTAATAAGTATGGTGCCGCCTTTGGCGCATTGTTAGCTACTTTTATTGTGAAATACATCCCCTGGCGACAATCTGCTTACCTTATTTTACTCTCGTTAATCAGTGTTGATCTCTTATCTTTTTCCCTTACCGATCCAGAAACATTAGTTGCTGTACGATTTCTTCACGGAAGCATCGGCGGATTTTTAGTGGGCTTGGGTTTTTCTATTATTGCCCGTACCGAAAGTCCCGATAAGGTCTTTGGCATGCTGGTGGCCATTCAATATACTTTTGGCAGTATCGGTATCTTTACTGTACCCAAATTGGTCGGAACATTTGGTCCCGGTGCAGCTTTTGGTGCACTCATTGTCTTCAGTACAGTTACCCTTTTAATGGTTCCCTTTATTCCAGATTACGCTAAACGCGAAAAACAACTGCAAGATCAAAATTCGAACTCAGTGAGTGTTACCCGTAAAATAATCTTGGTACCCACTGCACTAGGCTTAATGGCGCTATTTTTCTTTCAGTCCTCAAATATGGGTATCGCCGACTATGCTATCGAACTTGGCAAAGACAGAGGTTATAGCATTGATTATCTAAGTAACCTCTTGACCGTCGCCAACATTATTGCCGTCAGCGGGGCTCTTTTAGTCTATGTCATTGGTACTAAATATGGCCGAGCAATACCTATATTACTCGGTTCAACGGTCGCCGCACTGTTTACTTTTTTATTTCATTGGTCAGAACTGCCGGCCGCCTACTTTTTAGCCAATGCAGTAACTGGCATTACTTGGGCATTTACTGTGCCCTATTTATTGGGCCTCTGTGCCACTTTTGACGACCGTGGCCAGGTCGTTATATTTGCAGGTTTTATATCAAAAATGGGCCTAGCCAGTGGCCCTCTAGTTGCCGCGATAGTTGTTGGTACTGGTAATTTTACGATGATTATCAATCTGGCAACGATCGGTTTAGTCGCCTGTGCCATCGTTGCTTTTTATCCAGCTAAGCGCAGTGAAATAAAAGAGCTAGATATTTAATAAGGGAAATTACTATGACATATTTTACGATTGCTGGTTTGCAGCTAAACCTTAAAGACAGACAGAATTTTGATATTTTTCGCGACAAGGTACGGTCTACCATGCGACGCTTTCCTTTCGTTCAAATGATTGTCGGCAGTGAACTATCAATCTGTGGGGCCGGCGTCGGTTACGCAGGGCCAATGATTGAAGAGGTTGAAGATTCCCTTTGTGAACTGGCGGCTGAGTTTAGTATTTGGTTAATACCCGGGTCAATCTATCAACGCGAGGGTGATAAGGTTTTCAATACGGCTCCTGTGATCTCCCCCACAGGTGAGGTCATTAAGCGCTTTCAGAAAATATGCCCGTTTTTGCCCTTTGAGAAAGGTGTTGAAGCAGGCTCAGATATCTGTTTCTTTGATGTGCCTGAGGTCGGTCGATTTGGCCTTTATATCTGCTATGACATATGGTTCCCAGAACTCAGTAGAGCAATGGTCGCTGAAGGTGTTGAGGTTATTTTGCACCCTACCCTCACCGATACATGTGATAGGGATGTTGAAAAAGCTATGGCGCGTGCGACCGCCGCACAACAACAGAGCTATGTGGTTGATATTAACGGCACGGGCGCTCTCGGTGTTGGTCAATCTATGGTGGTTGGTCCAGAAGGTGAAGTCATCCATGAGGCGCTTTGTGGAGAAGAAGTTATCCTTTTTGAAGCCGACCTCGGAAGGGTTAGACGCAGTCGAGAAAGGGGTATCTTAGGATTAGGGCAACCCCTGAAAAGCTTCCGTGATGGGATTCTTACTAATGCCGAAAAGTATGCACCCAACCAATCGCCATACTTAGATTCCCTAGGTCCATTAGAGGTCGCAAAAAGAGAAAGGTAAATTATTTTCCCGACCCCCACGAGTGATCCTTTGGCTAGGAATAAGCCGTCTTATAAAGGCCAACCCTTAGGCAGATATTGCCCTATTACCCCTACCTGTAAAGCAGCAGTCTATGCCGCTGCTACCTAATGACAAAGGCAATGTTGCCGAGGGGCTATAAGCACCTCACCGCCAACTTTCGGCTCCATTGACCTTGTCAGCTAACGTGTTTACTAGCCTCTCAAGAAGGCAGTTGGCTGTCAACGACTCAAAAATGTCTGCTATTTTGTCTACCTCGCTTCAACGGCTTGGCAGTCGTCAAAGACTTTATAGCCCAGCCAAGGTCTGTAGCATCATCTTCCGTCATAGAGAACCTCGAGGTGATGTTTGATCTACCTGGTTTATTAAACATAGAGTCTACCTCATTGATTACCTAAGCATAACTGAATAGACCATCCAATCAAATCAGGCTATGAGGCTTTAGTTTTAAAATAGAGGTACAACCGATAAGCCAAATAATATTGACCTACAATAGTTAAAAGAACAATGAGACCCATAAAACCAGCATCACCAAGAGTTGTCAAAAAACCCAGTAAGTTAATCAAGACATTGTTAGGGACAAAGACTGATCCAAGTATTGATAGAAGAATTAAAATAAGAACAACTGTGATACTTACGTAGTACAACCAGCAAACGCTCATTGGGATTAAAAGAAGTTTTTTCATAGGTAACTCCCTTTGTTGATTACCTAAGCATAGTTGAATAGCCCATACAGTCAACTCAGGTGAATCGAGATTCCATCTATGTCGACTGTTGTCGACTCTAGGTTATCTCTATGTTGCAAAACATACACTCTTATAAACCGTCGTTACTCCTCATTTCGACGAATCACGGGAAGTTCAATATAGGATGCCTGCTTGCCACCAATCAAAACCTCATTAACTGCCGAAACGTAAGTAGTACCAATATAATTAGCATCGCCGGTATTTAAATTTCTCTCAATACGAGGAAAATTTGAGCTACTTACCT
>Ga0209815_1002669_pt1 | contig 10682 bp, 30 predicted proteins | sample CoawatmetaG00DNA_FD_187507 | JGI IMG/M metagenome (GOLD analysis project Ga0209815, IMG submission 187507) | Marine microbial communities from the West Antarctic Peninsula - Coastal water metaG002-DNA (SPAdes) (version 2) | ecosystem: Environmental > Aquatic > Marine > Coastal ...
CTGTTTGTAGTATCTGAGCTAAGAGAGCGTTCTTATTCCACTCACCGTGTGCTGCTTTATCTATGAGTACTATACGTCTGGTATCACTAAGCTTTAATATCGAGTGCCTTAATATATCATTCATCATGTGGCCCTTTCAGTAGGGGTCGCCAATGGGAGACATTACAACAGCCTACGTTCATCCAGTAACAGTCATAGGCGGCATTACAGACTTGCCACCAATCCCCATCTTGAAATGAAGGGTTGTTTATATAAGCCATAACGTACCCTTTGTGTGAAGGTAATCCATCCTTAACACTTATCCAATCATTCATACACTACCCCCATAATAAAACAATGATAAAGCAGTAAACGCTACCGCGGCAACAGTTGCTACAACTATAATCGCACCGAGTATTGCTAAACACCACAAACCCACCTCTTCCATAAAATTACTCATAACCACTAACTCTATAGTTCATAGTACAATCCCTTACAGGCATTACCATTTCTTCGTGTAATATACACCATGTTGCACCTGTATTAAGATTGCATATGAATACGTCTGGTGTGTTTAAGTGTACCTTTTTCACATCAACTAACATGTGAAGGCTCCCTTCCCTTTCAAATACACTCCCTATCTCTAAGCTTCCAAGCCGTACCTTGTATGTATCTTTAGTTCTATTAATTGTAAAGTTTTTATTTCTACTCATCATCATGTTCCTTTTCTTTTAAGTGTTACGGATAAGAGATTTAAAGTCACCAACAGCCCTAGATATAGTTTTTCCAAAACCTGCTATGCCTACTTGTAGATTCTGACCTGCGAGAACACACCACATATCCCCATCTTTAAACAAGTGCGCCTTTATCTTCATACCATCATTACCAAAATCTATTTCTAATTCAATTCTACTCATCATCAAGTACCTCTTCTAATTTACCTTTATGTTTATTCCACAGGAGTTCAACCTTACCTATAGAGTTGTACTCCCTTTCCCGTACCACATGTAACACACGCTTCCTGTTGAGATACTCAATATCATCACCCTCAGTGAGCATCCAAGCTTGCATGATAATAACTACATCACATGCTTGAGCCATTGCCCTACTACCTGCTAAGTCGTCTGCTGTCCCAACTCTTCCTTCTCCCCATGACAATCCATCCTTAACTGTCTTCAAGTGACAGAATAAAAACACTGTGTATCCGTAGTTCTTAGCATCCTCAGCAACTTCTCTAGTCATTTTGTGTAGGAACGTGTCCCTATCTGCATGTGACATACCAGTACTGAGGTTAGTGATTGGGTCTATAAAGAAATACTTAATCCCTCTTGATAAGAAAGCTTCCTTCATTAACTGCCTAACCTCCTCCCAACGTGGGGTTTGATTCCTTTCTAGTACAAATAACTTACCACATAACAACTTAGCAGCTCTATCTACTTCTTTGGGGTCAATAGCAATCTCGGGGTCGTAGAACACACTCCCGACTGTACTCCCTGCCATTCTCCGTAGCGTCCCTACTTGGTCTTCCTCTGGCTTCACAGCAAAGATAGGCTCCTGATGTTGCAACATAAGGGCACTGCCAATCTCATTAACCAACGTACTCTTACCAGCCTTCTCTGGTGCGCCTATATACACGGTAGTCCCCCCTCTCCAACCCCTCAACAACTTAGTGAGTTTAGAATACGGTGTACTTAAACCAAACTCAGGGGCTACCTTTATCTTCTCGAAGTCTTCTAATGTGTATTCCTTAATACCACTACTTAAGGGTACACCAGCATTGAAGCAACTAGATACTAATTCAGGCTCTTTACCTGCCTTAACCATGTCGTTGCTATCTTTCTCAGAATATTTAGCAATCTTTACAGTATAATCCTCTGGAAATAAAGCGATAATATCCTTGACAGCACTTTCCCCTGCCTCTCCATCATAATCAGGACAAAATACGACTTGTTTCCATTTATCTGTAATGTCTTTTAATACTGGCTGTAGGGTTTTAATTACACTACTCGCCCCTTGACCTAGAGATATTACAGCAACCTTTTGTTTCTTGTGTCTCATCCATGCAGTAAACAATGCCACCGCGTCTTCTTCTCCTTCTGTTATATAGAGAGCATAACCACCTATCTCAAGAGCTTCTTTCCACCCAAAGGGGTCAGCCTTACGCACGCTCCCTACTGTGTAAAACTTCTTGGGGTCATGTAACCTTACCTTGTATCCAGTGGTATCATGCTTGACCCTTCTGGGGTAATAGGTCTCCGTTAAGGTTCTCCCATCACTCGTACTCAATCCATGCTTAACTCCGAAGTGCTTATAAGCGCCCCTGAGTAACCCTCTCGCTGGGTGGTCAAACGTACCTAGAGCATCTACCCACTTAATACATTTAGGCTCTTGTGGTATGTACTCAACGTCACTATCAGGCAATGAGGCTAGTGCTTGTGTGTTGTAATATGTTTTGCATTGGGGCTGGAAACAAAAACCAGTCCTTACTCCGTCCTCTTCAAAGACTTGTAATGAATTATCATCCCCACAAGTAGGGCAAGCTATACGAGCTACACACGACCCACTCATTCAACCTCCTTATTAACAATACACTTCGGATTCTCGCATGTACTACTTGCAACGTAGTACCCGTCCTCATCACAATCTATGTCTTGTGTTAGCTCTTCTTCACATTCGTCACAAGTCGGAGGCTCTATATAAAAGGGACTCCTTGGGTCATTGTCATAATTTCTAATATCATCGGGGTAATTATCCATTGGTATCACCTTCTTTTTTATAAACTCGGTAAGCGACTTCTATTGGGTCAGAAGGGAAGGATTCCCAACCGTCACACTGTTCCGCTGTATCAATAAGATTAAAAAGGGCACGTTCAAGCTCTGCTATACGAGCTCCCAATGCCCTGTTCTCCTCTTTCATCCCATAAAGAATCTCGGGTGATTCCAAGATTAAGTCACACTCCGCGTAGGAATTGAACTCCCCGTTGTCCCACTCCACCCTTATAGGTAATCCAGCTATGCCTTGATAATCCACTACAAGACCCCCACAATTAGGATTGCATCTACCCCGATTATACCAATCACTGTACTCTGTTACCTGTACCCTGTCCCCTATATTCATAACTTTTCCTGAAGACGTGTAGCTTGCTCTCGTATCTTTACCCATTATCCATCTCCTTTCTTAAAGTCTCTATACCCTTAGTAGTCAGCTCTATTCTCTCCCCTATTTCCTTTATCTGTATATCCCGCCAAAGGGCTAAGAACTCTTGTGTCTTAGGTCGGTGGATACTACCAACATCAACGCCACCTCTTTGTAGTGTGACCATTGAAGATAATCCATCTTCTTCAATTGCATCGAAATATATGTAGGTATGCTCTGCTACATGGACTTGGTAGTTATTATCATTGTAACCGAGTTTGAAAATATCCATTAGATTTTCCCCTGTAATCTTGTTGCTTGCAGTTGTAATTCAGCTATCTTTTTGTTCAAGGCTTCCATTTCTTTCTGTGCTTCTGTTTGTTGTGTTCTTTCCCATAGGAGGACAAGGTTTTTACCTTCAAGATAACCCCCTAATCGACCTTCCATACAAGTAGTGTATACAGAAAGAATGTCAAAGCTAGAATCTGACTTATGGAGAAGGGAATCCACATAGTATCCTAGCAGATTGAATGTGTGAACATCTGTTAGGCTGCTCCCTAGTACAAGTTTATAATTACCATTTCGGTACTTCACAAACATACCTGTCTTTAAATCCGATTTCGTGAATGTAGTAAATGTTTTCATTGTCTTTTTATCCTCGTATTTCATAAATAAATCCCGTCTGTCATTCTCATCCTTGTGAGACCAATATACGCCACTGTGAACAAAGGTGAGGAGCGCGTCACCAACTACCGCTGAATACTTATAAGCACCTATGTGATATAGCTTTTCAATAAAATCTGTTACCTCTTTTCCCTCTCTTGTAATCAACTCATCCCCACGTAATGCACGTTCTAAATTGAATGGTATCATATACCTTCTCCTTCTTCATAATGTGATAAGTCTATACATGCTAGTCTATGCGTACTTGTCCTGTTGTCTTGAGTGTTGGCTTCCATTCTTGTTTTATGAATTGTAGAGTGGTAGAAGTTATTTGAATAAACATTAACAAACCCACTAAGCTTTTTAGGTGCCATGAATAGGTCGTTACCCCCATCAGAATAACGGTAAAATTTACCCTTTGTACACCAAGAGCAAACACCCCCATCTATAACTCCAAACAGGCTATATTCATCATTAGTCTTAAACTTCACGAGTTGTTCTACATCAGAGCCCTCGCGGTTAATTACTTTATCCCCTGCTAATGCTCTTTCTAAATCAAATTTAATCATTAAAATTCTCTCCACTTTGTTAGACCCTTGATACAAGTATTCATATCTAAAGCATTGATAGGATTCTCGATAAGTGCTTTTAGGTTGTTGAAACTTGCATGACAAGCAACTACATTCCCTTTCACGTACCCCTTCGTGTTATCCACTCTGTCTATTGTGCGCGTTTTATCACACAAAGGCAAGCCAGTAAAGTAACACTTAGTACTTATTGCCATATTTCGCAGGGCTGTTATTGACATACTGAATTCAATCCCTCTTGTCTGTGCTGATTGGTGTTTACTCACGTACCACTGAGCTATCTTAATATCACTCATACAACCCCCATTGGTTAATAACTGGTATCACGTTTATTATAAGGGAGTGTACACATATTGGTACACATCCTCTCTATTTTATTTACTTATACATCTATTATCTAGATTGCACTTTTGATTCTAAAACATATACTAAAAGAGTATCTTCTTCCTTAAAAGGAAGTCTCATAAAGAATCATCATAAACATTAACAAACATAATAATCATTATATATATAATATCTTTTCTTTAATACTCTAATAACAATATTACTAAAGCAATATTATTACTCTTCGAGTCATTAGCTTTTAACTTCTTTTACTGCTACTAAGTTTTAGATAGTAATCTATCTGATAACTTTCTTAAATACTCCACATTGTCTTGGAGTTCTTTTATTGTTATATCCTTTGATTCTATAGCCTGCTTTAATATATGTATTTCTAAGCTATGATTAGATAGCAGTTCTTTTAACATACTAAGTTCTTTACGCATAACACCCTCCTTTATAATAATGTTATTAGTAAACCGATTAGCAGTACAATTGATACACAGACTACAATACAGATATAATTATCTAGCTTATTAATCTGCTTATGATGTGATTCTACAATCTCAATTAACTGTCCCATATCTTCACGAACTTTTATTATGTGTTCTTCCATTTCTAATAACTTCTTATTAGCATTCATGATGCAGACCTCTCTGTCCAAATATGAAATAAAGGGTAAGCCCGCCTTAGTTGTTCTTCGTGCTCTCTCGCGTCATCCTCGTCTTTGTGCTCACCCATTACTGAAGTGTTATTATGTGTATCCTTGGCCTTTACTATATATGTCATTGTTCTAGCTCCTTAATGGTATCCTCAAGCTCTTTAACTGCCTTACGTAGCTGTTTGATAAGCCTTGTGTTTTTGCTCCCCTTGTTGAGTGCCACAAGGTTAGCCCATCTCTCAGAGCGATGACGAGTGCTAGACTCTCTAGTAAACCAAGGTAGAGATGTCCCATCATCTTTCTCGAATGTCCAAATTGTGCCTTCATCGGCACCAGAAACAGCCTTAAACCTATCCCCAAGCTTATAATCTGTACTCATTGTTCCATCTGCTAGTGCATAACTCATTCCCCTTCCCCTAATATGTTAGCTATTCCCACAATTATCACACTTGATACAATGGTATACAGCCACCAATGAGGAGTGAAGGAGCCTAAAAAGTGTGTGGATATTAATCCATTTATAAACCCAGCTATAATTATGAATAGTATACTCATACTATATCCCCATTGGTAGCATCATTCATCTCAGTAAGTATACCGCTCAGGGCTTCCTGTACGTCAGCATATAGGCACCAAAAAGCAATAGCTTGATGCAAGCACTGTAAACTCTCTCGCAAGCAGCTAGCGGCACTCTCGCCTCCAAACTCACTAATGAAATAATCTTTATTATCAGAATGCTGGTATACATCCAAGTTATAAGAGTAATAGGTAATCCACATGTGAGAATCTATAGCCTCATGTAATAACGAAGACTTAATAGCCTCTTCTAGCTCTTCAGTATCCTCGTAGTCGCCTTTGTTATCGTTAATAATACATTGTGCTATGCTCTGTACTTCTTTGTTGTAGTCGTGCTCTGTGATGTTCATAGTATTCCGCTCTCTTCTAAATGGTTAATTAATTCGTCTAATGTGTAGTACTGTCCATGATGTAAAAAGCTCATAGCTTATTCATCCTTTTAAATTGATGGTTTTGTGTACCTTCTAAGGCCCAATCAAAATAGGGATAGCTACCTAGCCATTTATCACAGAACCTTACAACATAACGAGGCTCTCCATACCCACAAAAGGACAGACTCACCGTATAACGCTCATCCTTCAACATTGTCTTCCAATCTTTCTTGTTTGTACTTGTAATAGTTTTCATATACTTTCTACCTCTTTTATTCCTACCCACTGTCTGCTGTTTGGGAATAGCTCTTTAGATAGTTTGAGTTGATACTTAGTCGCCTTATCTAAGCTACCAGTCACACCCTTTGGGTAAAACTCTCCACGTGTATCTGACAAGCCCACTACGTAGTATATCTTTTTCATACTGCCGCCCCTATATAATCCCGTACATCGCGCTTACATCTAAAAAGGATACCGTTAGTGGTATTGTTTTCCTTTAAAATATACTCAGTACCTTTCGACATGTGACGTATAACAATAATCATGCTACCAGTCACACGTAATACCCTCTCGTTTATTAGTCTAGTCATTTAATACCCCTCATCCAGAGATTAGCATAGTGCGCCGCTTGCATACCACTAGTTCCCTTGTTAGTACCTTTAGATACTCGCTTAGTCTTCTGATTACTCTTGGCTTTACCGCTATTCTTTTTCATTAGTATCCTGCCCATTGTTTAAGTCTTTCAATGTTAGTAAAAGTTACAGGATGGTGCCCTTGGACTGTTACCTCGTACCCATTGCCCTTCCACTTACTGCTTATAAACCAATCATGCTGTGATGCCCATCTAACCTGTAATCGAGTCATTATGAAGCCCTCATAAATACTACATCACTACCACCTGTGTTCCAGTTAGCTTCCCTTTTGTACTCAACAAATCCATGTTGCTCATAAAAGCCAGTTAAGTAACCATCAAAGCAATCTAAGTGCGATGCCCCATGCGCTAAGGCATGTTGTACAAGACTATGACCTCTACCCTTGAACACACTGAACACATTAGTTAACTCACCACTCACTGACAAAGAAAAACCGCTATGATTATCCTCTGACAAGAATAGTATCTTGTTATCAAAATCACATTCATCTAGTGGAGTGCAATTATCTTTCACATTTTTAGATACTTCGAATGCTTTTACATAGCTAGAAGTGAATAAATTTAAGCTTACGGGTGAATATCTCATGTTATGTCTACCTTATGTTATTGAATGATGCTACCAGTTGATTTAATGATAGGTACAAGTTTTAACTTATGCCTACGGTTAAAAGAACTATTTATAAACCCCTATAATAAGCAAGTACTTTTTTAAACATAAAGCACTTATATGTATATGATTGTAATTCCAATTCATGGAGTCTGTTACACGTGTTAGTCGGTATACCTTTGTCTCGTAAAGTTACACATATAAAATTATTAACTGCTATCTCGTCTTTAAACTTAAACATAATACCCCCTTAGTTAGTTTAATGAATAGGTCACTTTGTTAGTAGTCACCTATCGGTTAAACCTTCTACATTACCCAATGCGCAACTATCAACCTCTCTTCAACCTCAGTCCAGTTACTTTTTGTAAAGTCTAAATACCATCGAGAATCCACCTCTTTTAGCCTTTCGCCAGTCTCAGTGCCAACTATCCAAGCTTTATAGGGTAGTTGTTGACAACCAGCACCCCCAGCCTTTGTCTGTACTGTTAACGATACACAACCCGCTATAAATATATCAGGAAATTTACGCTGTAATTCTAAGCTACGAGCTAAGGAATTAGCCAGCTCAGCTGCTTTTTCTGTCTTCTTTTGTAATGCCATATCTGGCCCTATGGAGTGGTATTTATTGAGCCTATCCTGCCACCACTGACCCACTACAAACCCGCCTTCGCAGTACCATAAACCTTTATCTAGTGTATGTATCTGACCTTTATAATTAAATGTATTCATTGTTGTACCTCTTAGTTAGTTTAATGTTATACACTGTACCTATGGCAATGCACAACGGTTAAATTAACTATTTTATTTTATAAGGCTGCTACAATACAGGGACTAAGTTCCAACTGGATTCGACTTATATTTAGTGTCCCGTCTCGACATCACAAAGACTACACACTACCGAATAAGAATGCAACTATAAATATACAAATAAATGTAATTAAATATAAACTATTGAAATCAATAAAGAAATCTTATGTCGATGACACGTATGTCGTTAACATAAATGCTATGTGTCCAATCATGATACCAATCAGGCTTTATAGACAGACATAAAAAAGCCCTAATTAAAGGGCTGATTACTCTAAGGTATTAGTCTATATCTGAAGAGTGTTCCTTCTCTGTATTTATAATCATATCCTATCTGCTCCACAAGGTGGAACATAACCCAGTGATTCTCAATCCTTCTTGGCAATATGCAGTAGAACTCATGCCATTCCGTTATATCTTGCAATTTAATTTTCATACTAACCCTTGCTTTTCTTGATAAATTTCCACAGGCTTTTTATATCGTCTCTGGTGTACTCTCCCTTGTCGTATAGACAACCCCAGTCACTTACGTTGTCATCTTCATCCTCTTCATGGCAATGGGGGGTAAATTCTATACCTAACGAATCAATGAGTTCTAATACTGCTTTTTGAATTTTATCGCTTTCTCCGAACTTACCTACTACTGACACGGCTCCGTTTCCGTCTAGTGATAATCTCATAGTAATACCCTTAATCCCAATTAAAATATTTAACTAAACGTATTATTAACTCTACAGCACCCGCAACAATAGCAAGAACAAGGAAGAGAGGCCATAGCATGCTAATACCAATAGCATGATGCAAGTAGATTGTTACCGCATGTTTCTCAAAGAGAGTTGCAATAACACATAGGCATAGTAAAGAGAGAGCAATACCAATTATATAAATGACATCGTAACTCATATCCCTACCCCACTATCAATGTAAGCCAGTACCATCCACCTATGAGACTGGTCTAATACAACATCATCACCGTTAAGAGATGCGCCCCATCTTACACGTACCCCATCTTGTAGATACTTAAACACTATATAATCCTTGTATTCGTAATCCATAACCACCCCATTAATCAAGTATGAACTAAGAGAGTAGCACTATAATATTAATAAGTACAAGTCCTAATTCAAATAAACATACAATAGTAATGCAACCCCTAAATGCTACGTATACAAGGATGATACCACTCATGCTTTATATATAGACATAAAAAAGCCCCGATTAAAGGGCTTATAATCTTACGCTCGACTTATGTTTGAATTTGAATAAGAAGTCTATACACTCTTCTAAGTTCCCCGTGAATGTTGTGATGTAGAGATATTCATCCCATATCACGTAATGTGTACCCTCTCTCTTTAATACATACCTCCTGTTTTTATCCGACATACTGAACCTCATGCCTTTTATTAATAAAAAAGTGGATAGCCGCTGCTCTATTTTTAAACCTTCTAACAGTTCCATTATAAATTTGTTCCCCATTAGCCTTAATGTATCGACCATGTACCATAAAAGGGGTGTCTTTAACTTGTATATGGTCAACCTTCTCAACTGTTAGTTTATAGTCATACTTCTTCGCTGTCTTCACTGTAATTTCCATTATCTTACTCTCTTATATTAATGTGAATCTCTATCTGAACATAGAAACACATAAGAGTACAAGTACTAATTCAAATAAGTAAACAATGCCACCAGTCAACTATTAGAATATAGAAGGTAACGCGCGCGTAGCAATGTCTATGCCAACATTACATATCGCATGTAAATTAAATCAATACTCAAAAAGGCTAAAATCTCTATATGCAACCACCTCATGACATGCACGTATACCTAGTGCAAGTGCTCAGATATACCACCTAAAACCAGTGGGAGAGCTTCTGGGTGCCTTAGAATTGATGGCATTCTGTGGAACATTGCATAAACAATGAATAGCCCTAACGGGAGAATGCGGGTTGTAGAGCTGTTTTGCATAAGTATGTGCATATTGTTCCGTGGAACATCTTAATAAAGGGGCTTAAAACAAGGGGGTAGTACAAATAGACAACTAACAACAAACACAGAACCAAACAAAGGAGTAAGCAAAGGCTATGCCAAGTTGATAGACTAAATACAACTAACAACAATACATATATACATAAGAGTATTGAGAGCTAGTAACAATCACATCACTGATAAGTGTACGTGTATAAGCTTGCTTGTATACGTAACTATATATACAACATAGTCTTAGCCATTGTGTTCGGGTTAGAACGCTAGGCTACATTCGTCCCTCATTTCACCCGAAAGATTGATGAGTACCCCCACAGGGGGGAATTGCTTTGTAGAGGGT